>Ga0208644_1003718_pt1 | contig 11713 bp, 2 predicted proteins | sample VirMetDEL_Nov_18_FD_184517 | JGI IMG/M metagenome (GOLD analysis project Ga0208644, IMG submission 184517) | Aqueous microbial communities from the Delaware River and Bay under freshwater to marine salinity gradient to study organic matter... | ecosystem: Environmental > Aquatic > Marine >... | reverse complement strand
GACATGAAATCACACGCTTACAAATATGAACGAATACAATACCCCAAACAAACCAACGGTCACTTGCTTGTCGTTGATCCGGCGGATGTACACATCGGGAAATTGGCCAGCGCTTTTGAGACTGGCGAGACTTACGATTCACAAACAGCTGTGGCTCGTGTCATTGAAGGTGTCCACGGCATTCTCGAGAAAGCATCAGGATTCAAAGTAGACCAAATATTGTTCATTGCAGGTAATGATATCCTGCACATTGACACTCCACGAAGGACCACAACAAGTGGTACACCACAGGATACCGATGGTATGTGGTACGAGAACTTCTTGACTGCCAAGAAGTTATACGTGCACGTGCTTGAGTTATTGATGGAGACTGCTCCTGTACACTTCTGTTTCAATCCGTCAAACCACGACTACACCAATGGTTTCTTCTTGGCTGACGTGATCCAAAGCTGGTTCAACAACTGCGAGAACATTACATTTGACTGCAGCATTGCACACAGGAAGTACTACCGGTACCACAACAATCTCATAGGCACAACGCATGGAGACGGAGCCAAGGCCCAAGATCTTCCATTGCTGATGGCCCAGGAGGCTCCTATTGATTGGTCTGAGACAAAGAACAGGTATGTGTATACACACCACGTTCATCACAAGGTGGCAAAGGATTATATTGGCGTCACTGTTGAAAGTTTGCGTTCCCCTTCTGGAACAGACAGCTGGCACCATAGAAATGGATACCAGCACAGCCCCAAGGCTATTGAAGGCTTCTTGCACTCCAAGCAACACGGGCAAGTCGCAAGGCTTACCCACATATTCTAACGAAGAGGGCCCCTAGGGGCCCTTTTTTATTTAGCTTCGATTACTTCTCCTTCTATCACTCCGCCTGGTTGGGATCCAGATTTCTTGCCATTCCTTAGATCCTTATACAGCATCTCCATAACTATTCGCCGAACATCCTTATAGAGAGGAACATATCCAAGGTTACCCATTATTTCTAACGGAGTCCTGGTCATTAGTTCTTTTACTCTTCGCTCTCTTGCTTCTTTGTTCTTCAAATCTGTCTTAGCTGCAACCTCTGTTGTTCTAGCGATGGTCGATATCATTGGAGAGAACGCACCTGAGAATGATTTGGCCCACTCAAGTACACTTCCTTTTTTTCGAGATTCTTTTGGTATGATCGTATACTGAATTGCGTCTTTGTATGGGTCATATTCTCCAGTTCTCATGTCATCAAGGAACGCCTTGTTAAACTCTTCTACTGCATAGTTTATTGGAGCTTTTGCTATATTTCCAAAGTTCCTTCCTAGGAGCATGCCAGTAAACGCAGATGCTGTGCTTTGTGTTATTTTCTGTAACAATGTATCATCATCATCTTCGTCTGGCCCAAACAATGCAGACATTATCAAGTTCACTAGCTGCGTGCTAAGGAATGAATAAACAATCATGCGAGACATGGTTGCTCCTAGAATTGCAGCTCCCTGTCTTCTCGTTAGTTTTCCTTCTCCCATCAACGCATACACTCCGGTTCTTGCAGTTGAATACTCGTAGATCAAGAACCTTGTCATAAAGTTATTAAACTTATTAAAGGTATTTACGATTGCTGATTTGTTTTTAGAATTAGCACCCTTTATAATTCCAATAAATGGGTTGTCGGATGCACCTACACGAACACTTGTTTCGTCTGCGTAGTCTGATGATTTTTGTATTGCTTCTTTGTTTTTAGTCAAATAAACCTCATCTCCAGCAGCGATCTTATTAAAGTCAACGTCTCTTCCTGTAATGCGTTTAAACTCTGAAGCATATGCTCCAAACCACAATGGTTTTATCACTGCTTTATCAGGAGTTGAAATTAGGTAATCGGATGTTGTCTCGGCAACATTCTTTACCTTTTTCAAGGAGTTATTATAGATTATTGAAGATACATTTGCAACATCATTCAATGATCTACCAGCCTTGATTCCAGATGCCTGTGACATTGTTTCTTTGTCCAATATCCTTCCAGACAGCTTGCTGCTTGGATACAAACGCTCAATCTGTTGAGATCCTGAATTTCTCATTACATTAAGTCCATCAGATGACATTGTAATGTCTGAGTATCCCAACCCAGCTATATATGATTTTGGATCATATAGTGCGACGTACGCTAAGTTAGACGTTAACTCGGATACAGCTCTTGGAATACTACCAAGCATAGCTCTGTATCCTGTCTTTTCTATATAAGATACAACCTCATCCATGAAGTTGTTTTCTGTATATGAATTGGTAAGAACATTTGACAAAGTTTGCTCAAGAGATTTTGAGATAGCATTTACAATCTTTTTGGCCTCTCCTTTTGAGTTTGCCTTCGCATAGTTTAATGTGCGTCGTGCAGTTCTAATAGGCTCAGTTAAATGGTAGTCCATCAACAAATACTTCGCTCCACGAACAGTAGAAGAGAATGGATCAAAAACCAGCGGAGTTACTTTCCCAGTACGCTCTTCTAGGCTCTTGGCCTTTGTCGATGGTTTCATTGATGAGTTAAACATGTCGGCTATGCTGAGGTTTGTAACATCATCAATGGTGGCCTTGTCCATGAGTACATTGTGGTGAACGTACTTATTGATTGACCCGACTTTCCTTCCACGAATAATAGCAGATGTGAACGCAACCTTGCCAGACATAGAATCATTGATTTTTGTTATTACATCAATCGCTTTTTTCTCTGCCTTATTGAATGTCTCATAAACAGAATCAAGATCGACCTCCTCTGAGTTAAAGAAATTATCACGAATCTCTTTTAGGTTTTCAATATCTTTTTTGCTATAGGTATTCTGCTCGTTATCTTCGGCAAATGCAATTGTCTCATCCAAGAATGCCTTAGCGCTATTAACATCTTTCTGGCCGATGTTTGACTGGAATTCTCGCTGAAGCATATAGGCCATCAACTTCTGTTTTGCGAACTGAGTCTTATTTGGGTTATTTCCATAAAACCTTGCTACATTGGCAAGAGCCTCATTGAGATCTCCCATGATTGTATTGATCTCTCCCTGATACTTACTGTATGCTTGCGACACTGGCTTGAACACGGCGTTAAATATTGGACGAGAATTAAAGTTCCCAAACACTTCGTCAATGAAGAACAATGGGTTTCTTTGGATAGCCTTCGCATATGCGCTTTTGTCTTTGCTAAAAATGGTTTTAATCCTTGAAGTGATTTTTTCCATTGTTAGTGGCTTTGCCTTTGACGCAGCTTGAGCAAGAGATTCTCCATTGTTGATTTGGTTCATCTTCTCCTTTACGATCTGTGCGTAGTGAGGCAAGAAACCATTCTCGATGTTATCAAGAACTTTCAGAAGATCCTTCAGATCTTTGTTGTTCATCTTATCAACGGCCCCAGACTTGATCAGCTCATAAATACTTCTGGCCAAATTTCTCTCGTCAAGCGATGGTAGTTGAGAGTAGATTGGAGTATATGACTTAACGGCATCAACCAGCTCAAGTCTTTCCTCTTCAATCTCCTCTTCTGAACGTGGATCTTTCTTTGTACGTTCAACGATCAAAGACTTGTACTTCTTCATGATTTCACCATCTTCAGGAGATATAGATCCATCTTCAACCATCTGATTGATGGTTTCTGAGTATAGCAACTTTCCGTCCTTGTCGGTTACTTTATTTTCGTAGCTGTCAAATACTTCGGCCAAAGCCTCTGCACGTGCCAGCTCACCTTCAACAGCCTCCAGTACTTTCTTGGCTTTCCCTGTTATAACATCAATATCACCAAGGCTTAGTACTGTTGCTCTATCAGAAAACATTTCAACCAGTTCAGCATAGTCATTGAACACTTCTTTTGGTACCACAAAAGAATTAATGCTGAATAGTTTTTGTAACAATGGAGAAAGTCCATCAGCAATACCAATCTTTCTGGCTGCGTTACGCTTTGCATTAGGTAGTTTCTTGTTTAACAATAAGCCCTTCTCTGCGTACTCAGCGTTGTTCATAATGCGATCGATGTACTCTATAAATGAACGTACACTTTTCTCATCAACAAGCTTCACCTTTGCGGCTCTGTTCATGATTGCACGCATTTGAGCAAGAGTGATCTTTCCTTTCTGCTTCATCTTCATGACCTCTGAGCTTATTTGCTTGAGTACAGATTGCATGAATTTTTCCGAATACTTAGCTGCCTTTCCCCTTTCGGCAATCATCTGGGTGTTTGTAACGAGTTCCCTTTCAGCTGGCTCTATTCCAAGAACACGCTCTACCTTGGGAGCAGATTTTAACTTCTGACCAAACTCCTTCTTGAGGTCACGCTCCATCTGCTCACGCTGGGAGTCATTAGCTCTCTTTTCATATACAGCGCTAGCACGAACACGTTTTAGCATGCTGTCAAGGATTCTTTCATTGGTCTTTCCTGCCTTACGCATTTCCTCGACTTTTTCATCTATAGTGGACCTTAGTCGATCATAGCCAGGTAGATCCTTGTAGTTGATCTTCTGAGCACGGGCGGTGATTTCCTGTTTAACAGGCTCTTGCTTGGCCTCGTCAAAAACATATGGGCCTTTATCCAGCAATGTTGCTTTGCCCATTCGCATTGATTGCTTAGACATTGGAAGATCAAACTTTCCAGAGCTTCCTTTTTGAACGTATGACAACACACCGTTCTCGTCGATGTCTGTAATGACAGACTCCTGTCCATATATCTGAACAAGATCTCCAACTTCAATTTCGCCCTCAATGGGCTTCATCTTGATGTTTTCGGCTTCTGGGGTAAGTGTCTTTGTGCTCTGTGCTCTGTAGTCTGCCTTGTTTTTCCACTGCGCAACCGTCATGTCAAAGCCCTTCTCTCCAGCTACCTTCGTGATCCAAGCCACTTGGTAGTTTGGTGAGAAAGCGTATTCAATAGGCTTTCCAGTGTTGTTGCGGTTCATGTGCTCAAGGAATCGCTCCTTGGCTTCGTCATAGAAGTTCATGGGGTCCTTTCGGATATCATAAACTTTATCACGAGGAACAACAACCGTGTGTAGCTCATTGCCTACACCGGGCTCTTTTTGGCCTTCTTGTGCGTAATACATGGCAAGACCACCCACAGACGACAGCGCCTGTTGTTCTTCCTTGCTGGTCAACAAGCTTCCTTGTCCAGAAGATGGTTTGATCTGATCACGCTGTGAAGAAGAGTAGTGGTGGAAAACAATGTTTCCATTCTCGTCCTCTGTCAAATACTTATACACGTCTTCAGAGATAGCTGCTGGAGCTTTCTTCTGAGAGCGGGAAGTTATTTGTTCGCCAGCGCCCTTGCCGCCTTTGCCAGCGACAACAGAAGCTGCTCTTTCTGCGGCAGCTTGTTTTCTTTTTTCAGCTGCAGATAGGTCTGCTCTAGCTTCTTGTAATCTTGTTCTTGTTGCTTCATCTACTTTTAGTTTTTTAGTTAGATCATCTACCGCTGTAACATAGCTATAGCTAGGTGATGCGTTTCCTGATTTAGTCCATAGCTCTTGCTCAAAGTACCATATGGCTGCCTGCAGTTCACTTACTTGCAAATTTAGATCATCTGCAACCATTTTCACTGCTTCACGCATAATATTTCTTTCTCTGTCTGTACGTGGAGTTTCTTGTATTACGGTCTTGCCAGATACAGTATTGAGCATTGTTCCCATGTATCGGTTCCATGTTCTAGACCACCACAAATCCATTGTGATTGTCTCTCCGATTCCGATCATGTTTTGATAGAATGATCCTATTTTCTCTCCAAATACAAAAGCTCCGTTTCTTTCTCCTTCTGCATTTTTAGTAGGATCATATTGTTTGTTTGTAACACCAGGACCATTGCCATTTACATCTGGAACAGACTGGTTGTACTCTCGTAGCTCTGCTATTGGGTGTGGGGTTTCAAGCCATTTTACAACTTTTTCTATTGATCCAAGGTCTTTATATAGCTTTTCAAGCTTCTCTAGCTGACCTACGACAATCTCTCCTCTGTTTGTATAACCCGTTGACTTAGGATACCCTTCCTTAAGAGATTTTTTAGCAATAACTTGAGTCTTTGGATTTCCCTTTGAGTCAACGACAAGTTTACCAACAGAGTCAACAAGTTGTACTGTGTATTGAGAAGATGTTTCTTTTATTATAGATCCAGCTGCAATAGCCTTTCCGTTTTTGTCAATGAATGACATCTTGCTGTCTCCCCAGTTCTTTGAAAAATCAAAGTTTTTAGGATCGTTAGAATTGTTCCAAAGATTATACGCATACAAAAGGTTTTGATTTGGATTCGTTCCAGAGGAAGTAAATGCAAGTATGCTTAGGAATAACTTGTATTGGTCCTGGTTTGAAAGCTCTGGCAACAACACTTTTACTTTGTTTCCAAATTCAACCATATCCTCTATATACCATGTTAGTCCTGCTGCTCTTGGGTCTCCCTTTGAGTACAAATAATAGCCGACTTCCTCGTATACGTTATTGATAAATCTCTCTATAAGTTGTTCCTTCGGAGAGTCAGGTGGTATGACGGATTCTCTCAAACCATTTAGGAATGACGCTACATCCTCCTTTTTGTTGCTGTCAAACTTTGGTCCATCAAGTATCTCAATGGCTTTCTTTTGGTTTACCGATCTAATATCTTTAGCTTGCTCTGGTGAAGCCCCTTCAAAAAACTCCTCAACCGTTTCTCCTTTGGCGACCTTCTGAGAGATTGTGCTCATGAAGTCGATGATGTTCTCAGCGGTAGCATCTTTCAAGAACACCTCCTTGCCAGTAAGTTGCATGGCAAAGTCGTTGATGATGTCCTTAATCTTTTGAAGCAGTGACTTCTGCTGTGGCGTCAGGTTCTGAATATCGAAACCACCCTCTACCAGCATGCCTCCAAACTCAGCCATATACTCACGGAACACGACCTCATTGCCTTCCTTGGCATACTGCTCTGAGAACTTCTGTAGCTCAGTAGCAATCTCATTGTATCCAGCCAGTCGAAGCTGACGATCAATGCTGTTACGGAACTCGGAAAACTTCTCAGGATTTTTACCGAACGCATCGTTCAGCATAACTTCCCAGGCCTCGTGGCCAGCTGTGCGTGTGTTAGCAGCCGCTTTGTCAACGACAATAGCTACAGGCTTCTCATCTGCGAACAGAGCCTGCCCACGAACGTCTTTAAAGTCGTTGGCTACCTCCTGGGCCTTCTCCATGCCTACACGTGGCATGAGAGCCTCTACAATGCGTGCACGGGTATCTTCTAGATTGTCTCCAACAATAAACTCAACTTCAGGGAAAGCCACTTGAAGTGACTGGGCCGTGTTCTGAATGGTCTGTCCAATTGCTGTTTGATCTACTGGTGCCATCATGAAGTCAGGAACTTTGCCTTCACTCAATGATTTTGCTATTTGTTTGAACTGTTCATCGGTGAATGACATTGGGTTCATTCCGTCTGCTCCAGTCTTAACATTTTCAAATGTGTCAAGATCGAACAATGACTCCTGCCCTGCAATTTTTCCAAACTCAAGAGCAGCTGTTCTGTTCTCCTTGGGGACTACAATGTTTAGATCTAAGGATACTTTATTGCTATTTGGGAACTTATAGATTCCAACCTTTACTGCGCTTGATCCAATCTTGGCTTTGTTGGCTTCAACAAATTCAGCGATACGCTCAGGTGTTAGTTCTTGTTGTGTAATGTTCTCGCTGGTAACGGGAACAACAAGTCCACCATTTGAATAAACAGTTCCATCTGAATTGAATGTTTGGCCTGTCTCAACTTCTGGGGCAGCAGCAACAACGGCATCGACCTCTGGCTTTGTATTTGCTACAATAGCCGGAGTATCTATTGTTACTTCTTCTTGGACACCTTCTTCGGTAACGACTTCAGGTTTTGCTTCGGGTGCTCCTTCCGCCACTTCTTCGCCAACCCTGGCTTTTGGCTGAACAGGAACTTCACTTGTTGTTTGCTTTTGAACGGCATTTTCTTTTACTCTTTTAACTAAATCTTGTCTTTTGTTTATAAGTGAAATAGCTTTTGATTTTAAATTATCAAGAGCTATCTTCTTAGTTTCGTCATCCATTGTTTGACTGGACTTAATAGCCTCGGCTTCTCTTAGTGATTTGTCAAGCTGAGACTTTATGTCAATCATTTCAACAATGTCCTGATTTGTCATATTATCGACAAAATCAGATGCCCCTTGAAGAACTTTTTCTTTTTCAAGAATAATAGATCTCATTGCGTAAGACAATGCTTCTATTTCTGAAGGGTCGGTTGATTGAGATATTCCCCTTTTAAGTTGGTTGATTTTTTGATCAGACTCTCTAAGCCATTTTGTGGCATCTTGAGTCATTGAACTTACCATTAGGTACGGCTTAACCTTTTCTTTGTACGCCGTAATTCCAATAGAAGGAGCAGCAATTCCACCCCCACTAAATGCACCTATCAGGGCTGCATCAAAAACACGCTCAGAAAATTGCTGAAGGTTCATTGACTTACCCAATACAAGAGCGTCAGCACCTTCTTGAACAACAGATGTTAAACCTTCTGTTGTTCCTTCGAGACCAACTGCTGAGATAAATTCTCCTGCTATGTTTTCTGATATTTGTTTTGCTACAACAGAGTTTCCTATGGCCGCTTTTGCTAGTCTGTTCATAGCGGCACCCCCTACTGCTTCAAAGCCACCTTCTGATAATCCATGTATGGTTGCGGTAGCCAATAACTCTGGGCTTATTGTGCCACCTTCCTTAAGCTCTTGGTCTATTTTATTTACAGCCGTAACTGTACCAAGTCCAAGTATTGTGCTTGGTTGAAAATATGATGATATTCCCCCCATTCCAGCTTGAGGCGCGAGCGTCATTGCAGCAAGCGTATATGGTACACTCCCTATTGCTTCTGTAACGGTTCTAAATGTTGCTTGACCTATGTTTCCATTAGCAATGTCCTGCTGTATTGACGTTTCAAATTGTGCGGTTTTGTCTCTTTGAGATTTTGCATAGCTTCTAAACCTTTCTGCTATATCTCCAAGACTATAATAATATGATGCAATATCTCCACCTCCGCCCTCTGTTGTTACGCCAAGCTCAATAGCCATCGCCTTGTCTTGTTGATCTTCTGGAAGTTTGTTGATTCTATTAATCTGGTCTTGAGACAACCCTCCAAGTCCAGTCATTTGAAGCGACTTATATACTGTCCATGGAATATCGAGAGCTCCAGCTGTTATATCAGCTGCTGTAGCATTGAATTTATTAGCAGCATCAAGCCATGACGATTCGCTAGACATCGGCGATATCTCTTGTCTTTCTCTTTCGGCTTGAACAATCTTTAAGACTTCAGGATTTTTTAAAGCTTCAGCCATAGCCTGCGTCTTGCCCCCAATGCTCATTTCGTCATAATTCGCTGGGAGATATGACCTAATTATTTCCTCGTCTGATAATTGAGGTTCTGGCAACTCTTCGCCAAACAAGCCAACTTGTGGCTTTTGCTCAAATGAAACATACTCTAGCCCTTGAGGCTGCTGAGCCTTCTGTGCTTGATATTGTTGGAAGATTGGACTCTGTTCTGCCTCACTGGGCATTACTTCTCCAAAGGATACCAAAGGTTGATCCTGTGGCATTGGAGTAGTACCCAAGAAACCACCTTCTGCCGAAGGCATTGAAGGCAATGCCTCTTCTTTTTTTTTTAACTGATCAGAGAAAAACTGATTGTTAAAATCAGACAAGGATTTGGTATAGAGGCCCTCCTGCTTCAGCGCAAAGTGAAGCTGGTTAACTGCCTCTGGAGTTGAGAATTGATTCTTAAAATCGTCTAGGCTCTTTGTATAAAGTCCTTGCTGATTAAGGGCACTGTAGAGTTCGTCTATTCTTGGCATTGCTAGAAGTCCTTGAGACTTCTGCAAATATACGCAATATTAGCCGCCGAATCCGACGTAATCTAAAAGACCAGGCGTTCTTCCCATAGCTGCAGGTCCTGTAGCTTCAAAGCCAAAGCCCGTGTTGCCAAGACTCATACCTCCAGTTGATGTTGGGAATGCTCCTGTTTGTGGCAGAGCCAAAGGCTTTGTACCTAACATACCTTGGATAAGATCCATTGATATCTTAAACTCATCATCAGTAGCCAGTAAGTTTGCGGCTTGGTTGTAAAGAGATCTTAGCTGTTCTTTTGTATACATTATTGGAGTAGATGCAGTGTTTGGCTCACCTCCAACGATAGCTGACTTTGAGAACATTACCTTATACGTTCCATCATCATTTTGTGATATAGAGGTCAATATACCCATATTAGGGATATCGGCTCCTTTGATATATTGGAACGACCCTTTTGGATCGGTCGGGTTTGCTAGGAAACTATTGATGTTTCTAACTCTCTGATTAACCAACTCTTGCTTGGTTTGACCAGACAGATATCCTTGTGCTTTCTTTTCGTTAAGAGCTTGTCTCTGAAGGTTCAAGCTTTCTCTCTGCAAAGCAAGACTTGCTTTCTGAGCAGCAGTCAATGGAGCCTCCTCCTGGTAATCAACCTGAGCCATGATGGCGTCTTTAACAATCTGTCTAGCGTCAGACATCAGCTCGTCGGTGATCTCTGGTGTGAATACTCCCTGTGCGTTTGGTTTAACAACCACGGCTTTTCTCTTTTCTTCGGGGCTCAACGATGCGTAAGTCTCTGGGCTAACAGCTCTGTATCCTTTTGTATTGTCAAGAAGAACAGACGCTACTGCCTTGCTATTTGCAAGAATAGCGTCAGTTGTGGTGTTTAAAATCTCGTCCTTCTTATTTAGATCGATTCCAGATAAGACATACTTGCCAGTAATAGGATCCTTTCCTCCATACTTTCCATATACCTTCACGTAATCATTCACAGCAGCAGCCAAGTTTAGCTTAGTGACCTTCTGGTTAAGCGCATTGTTTATGGTCTTAACATCCATCAATCCGTCTGTCATTACCTGACCAGTCTTTGGATCAACCTTAGCGATATATACATTGCCGTCAACAGGGTTTACGTATATCTGCTTATTAGTAAGATCGGTAAGAGACAAATAGTTCTCACGTGCAAACTCTTCCAATGAAGATGCCTCTCCTTTATCAAGACGATCCAGAAAGTCTGCGTAGTCTTTATTGAATGTCTCTGCGTTATTGGCGAATGTCTGCCATCCCTCTTGAGCACGAAGGATGTTCAGTTTGTACTGAGCTGGAGTAATAAGGCCCTGCTTCAGAAGTTTGTTCTGAGAGGCCATGTAATCTTTGGTGGTATTAATGCCTTTAAGAGTGAACTCATTAAAGGTCTGAGATTTACCCATCTCAGTATTGTTGACCTCTGCAGCAGCGTCCATCTCGAGCTTGTCGAGATCAGCTTTCTGCTGCTCACGGTCTTTGTACACCTCCTGCAAGCCAGTTGACAAGCCACGTGTAATGGCTCCCCAATCAGTGCGCTGTACCTGTGGTGCTACGTATTTTGCAAATGTTGCCATTTAGAATGAAGTGTATTTTTCAAATGGTGAAGAGAAAGAGGCAAATGGGTTATAAGCCCCCAAGTTTTTTCCACCCATAGATGGTGGAAGCTCCAATAAGTTAACGGTTTCTCCCACTGGATTTAATGGGTTTATTGACGGAGTGTATTTGTTAATTGGAGATTCAAACGGATTCAACATTGGATGCGGTTGTATTTTAGATCCAATTTGAGGAACCTGCAACGCACCTGAGTAAGATGGAGTTGGAGTCGCTCCTATGCCATATTGTGGAGCATTGATGTTGTCAAGAGATGCGTACTTTCCAGTTA
>Ga0208644_1003717_pt1 | contig 11714 bp, 12 predicted proteins | sample VirMetDEL_Nov_18_FD_184517 | JGI IMG/M metagenome (GOLD analysis project Ga0208644, IMG submission 184517) | Aqueous microbial communities from the Delaware River and Bay under freshwater to marine salinity gradient to study organic matter... | ecosystem: Environmental > Aquatic > Marine >... | reverse complement strand
GAAGCAAAGGCGGCTTACCTAAAGGAGCGCATGGACACCATGAAGGCTCGCGCCAACAGCAAGCGCCGCGTGGTTGACAGCCTGAAGGACCGCATCATGCTGTCGATGAAGATGCTCGGGATGCAGAAGGCAGAGACACCCAACCACGTCAGCGTGTCGGTACGCAAGGCGAAGGCTCCTGTTATCATCGAGGATGAATCGCTGGTGCCGGACGAGTTCACGAAGATCACCCGCCGCCCAGACAAGACCGCCATCGGGAAGGCATTGCAGGAAGGTCTTGAGTGCGACTTTGCGGCTCTCGGAGAAGGCAAGGAATACGTGGTACTGCGATAATGAAAGACCAAGAACACAGGGAGCAGGTGGCGCTGTTCAAGGCGCTAAAGTTACAAGAGCGGACCAACCCGCTATTTGCCAACGTCTTTGCGATCCCGAACGGCGGTCATCGCCACATCAAGGTCGCGGCGAAACTGAAAGCCGAAGGAGTGAAGGCAGGCATCCCCGACATCTTCGTGGCGGTCCCAAACTCGTACTCGGCTGGGCTGTTCATCGAGATGAAGGTAAAGCCTAACCGACCGAGCAAGCACCAGAAGGCGTGGCTCGAAAGGCTCGAACAGGTGGGATACGACTGTCTGGTGTGCTACTCGTGGACGGATGCGTACAAGGCGATTGCAGACCACATCGGCTCTGCCCTTGTCAGTATACCAAAAGAGTGAGATCGTTCGTTAGGAGCGGTCTCAGAGCGTCTCCATCGTCTGAAAGACAACCTGCTGCTTCTTGTGGTCATGGGTGAACCGTAGCCACCACCCGCCGAGCGGTTTTGGAGGAGCGCCTCGTTCGACGTGCCAACCGCCCTGTGTGTTGTACTCCTGCTTATATGTAGACACGCACAGATGGACCTGCGGCTTGAGCGATAACTTGCCGTAGTCGGAGATGGATTCCTTGACTAACTCAACGCGCCACCGCTCGTGGATGTGTCCTGTCACCACAATGTCGGCATCGTAGTACTGGCGGCGATTCGTGCCTATGACCCCCTTGGAAACAGGTCCTCCGCCCCCACTCCCATGATAATATCGCAGCCAGATGCTCTTCCTTTTGTGTGGCGTGGCAAAGCGAAGTTTGATATAGCCACCATAGCCGCCAACCTGAACGTTCGATCCCGTCTCCTTGTTTAGCCGATAGGCGAAGCGAGCAAGGATGTCCGTCTGGTGATGTTTTATGATCGCGGTCTCATGGTTGCCATATCCGAGAACGGCGAACTGGTGGGCGTACGGTTTGAAAAAATCAACCGCCGTGTTCGGTACGTCATCGAAGTATTCCTCGCCCCGGTGGATGGGTCGCAGCGCATCCGAGGACTTGCGCCGGTCATACTTGCCCTGCATCAAACAGAAGAAGTCCCCAACATCGATGACCGGAGCGTTGCGCTCCTTTGCCAATTCGAGATGCTTCTTTTGTAGCGCCCAGTCGGAGTGTTGGTTGTCCCAATGGCGGTCTCCTGTCAGGAGTACCCATTGCTCCCAGTCCTTGTTTTCGAACTCATCCGTGAACTCGATCTGGTGAGCGTCTGGTCCGAGCCGAGAGACGTTCCACATAATGCCGTGGTATTGTTAGTCCCAAAGAGGATTTGCCGATACGTCATACTGCCCCGCTTGCTCGTCGGTCAACGCATTAATTTCGGCTTCGATGGCATCAGACGCAACACGCACCGCCTTGATCTGCTGCCAAGCGGTATGCATAGCGTTCCATTCATCGTCACCAACCTCTCCGGCTGCGACCTTTTCGACCGCTCGTGCCGTGTAGTTGCGCTGCTTCCATTCGGGAAGGATGGCAAGGATGCGGCGGTTTGCCTCTGCCTTTGTATCGGCAACCTTGCTGTCTACATGACCGAAGAACGGGGCGTGAGCATCAAGAACCGCCTGAACGTCTGCGCGGCGGCTTTCGTCAACGTCGATGGTGAAGGCGCGAGGTTGCCCCTTGACAACCTTGCCATCCACTACGCGGCGAGTAGAAACCCCGTAGGATGTGGGAAGCCCTGCGGACTCAAGTTCAGCCGATAGCGTGTCCCCGAATTGCTTGTCCGTTTCTATGTATAGCATTTGACTGCTCTGTTTTTTATCAGGTGAACTCAAGGATGCAAGCCCCGATATAGGACGTGGTGGTCCCGCTTATCCACTTGAGCGTTATTTCGATCAAGTCGTTCGCAGCCACAGTGGGTATTGCCGATGATACGTCCCAGAGCATATATCTTAAGGCATTTGCCGGTGTATACCACGAGGACGATGTTACCGAGCCAAACGACCCGCCCGACGTGAAAGTCTCATCGTAGCCCTTCGCGGAAACAACAACGGTATGCTCGTTTTCCGTCGTGCTCTGGGATGCGATCATTATATAGATGGCATCCAACGATGTGAGGTCAGACGGCAGAACAAAGGCTGCCCCACACGTTCCCGATGTGCCGCTGCTGTTTCTTGTGTTGACATAATGGAAGGCTGTGCTTGTTTGTTGGACGAACGAGTATCCGATGTCGCCACCGGAGGGAAGCATACGCGCAGACATGGCGCGAACGCCTCCGCCCCCGCCACCACCTGCTGTTTGTACCCACACCGCCGCCGCCGCCGTGTTATCGACGCAAAGATACTCTGCATCGTTTGTCGTGTCGATCCATCGGGAGCCGACAACGTAGCCATCTCCGGAATCGTCACCCGTAGTAGGCGCGGCAGAAGCGGCGAAGTTGGATTTTAGGTTGCTTGTGCTGCCGCCTGAAATACGGATCAGCCCATCGTAAGCGGAAACGTCTGCCTCCAAGCCGCCGCGCTCGTGCGTTACGGTAGAGAGTGCAGAGGTCGCCCCTCCGCTGATCTGAACGATTCCATCGTAAGCAGAAACGTCTGCCTCCAAGCCACCCTTTTCGTGCGTTATTGTCGGAAGGTTGGCGGTAGACACCGTCCCGGTAATCTTTGCGGCAGGGACTTCCGCGCCGGACCCCTTTAGGAGGTTGGCAATCTGGACGCCCTCGTCGTTTGTGCCGTCCGTGATATACAGACGGTCCGTTCCATCGGGAGCCGTGTTTTCAGAAAGATCGAATATCGTTGCCATTTTTATCCTTTGATTGTTGTCAGAATGGCGCGTCCAAATACGTTCCAGTCATCGCCGCCCGAATCCTCGTGTTTTGAATTGCTCCTCATCACCCAAAAATCCGCTTTCCGATCATGTAGCATCTTATTACGCCGAACGTATTTCCAAATGCAGTCGTTGTCTTTGCCCATTCAATCTTGACTTCTCCACCGCCCGTATCTCCTACCGCTACAAATCGAAATTGTGCGGGTATATCCTGAGATGGACTTGCAGCATCTCTGCCAAATACTACTTGTGAAGTTGTCGTATTGATTGGTATATGGGCTGCTGCACCTGCTGTTAATCCGCCCACTTTGGGGAAGTACATGCCTCTTGCAGCAATGCCGCTATCAACAGAGATGCGGTAACTCAGTTCGTCGCCGGGACTTGATGTTGTTGCATCATTGATTAGTACAAACGCCTCAAAAAGAAACGCCTGTCCCTCATCTATTTGACAAGATAGTAGCGTGGTATATGTGCCGTCAGACTTCGTTCCGCTTGTCGTGGCGTCATACTGGAGACGTTCCGTATCTGATAATCCCCCATCAATAGATGATAACGGATCCGTTGATCCCCTATCAACTGCCGACTTTAAAGCAGAAAAAAGCGAGACCGTTGCCGTCTGATCTGTGACTGGGAATACTGTAACACTCATCCAAGAATCCTCCGTGCGACCATGACGGAATCTTGCGCTATCACAGAGTTACCCGCATACGCGACAGATTGCGCCCATTGTAGGGTGAGCGTACCGTTACCGGTGATGGACACGAATGATTTTAGATGCGCTCCAATATCTGTTGTCGTTCCATCGTGATCCCATGTCACATAGGATGTGGAAACATCGACGTTCAAACTTCCACTCACCGCGCTATTCCTATTAGCATACAAGAAGTTTCTTTGCGTTGCCAATGCCCCGCCAGACCCGGTCCATTGAAGTTTTAAATCTGCCGAACTGCTTGGAGAATCCGCAATAAGAAACAGGTCAATTTCCCATTGGTCACCATCAGAAACGGAGAATGCAAAGTCATCGTCATCTTGAAGCGTGGTTGAGTTGTTAACCGTTTCATCTGATGGCTTCACGATCAACACGTTCTGCGCGTTCTTGATGTCGTACTGATGGCTTACACTCGTAACACCAGAACCATCCGTGACAGCCGTTCCAAGAAGTAGATCGCTGCCCGGATTGGTCCCGGTCGTATTGCTCGAAAGCGTTCCGTCTGCATTAAGCCAGATGTAGTTCGTCTGCGATGCTGTCACCGCAACGGCTTGTGTGGCATCGCTGCTGATATAGTAGCCATTTACCATACAAGTCCCGGCGGCTACGTTCGCGTTCAAGCCCGTGCCCGCCGATAGCGTGAAGCCGGACACGCGGTATCTTTCGGCAACGGTTAGTGCCTCATTAAGACCCGTCCATGATGATTCGGTGATCTGGTCACCAGACTGTGGAAATACAGTAGTGCTCATGCGTCAGCGAAGGTCAGGGTCCATGTGATATTGATGCTCTTGGTGGCATCCTTTGCGATCGTAGTAGAGAGAACGGAACGACAAAACATGGTGCCTCCAGATGCTTGGTCGAACATACCGACCTCGGCAATCGTGTTGCCGTTTGCCTCGCTCTTCCCAAAGAACGCCTTGAACGTGGCAACTGCTCCCGTTGCAAAGTCCGTGACAATCGCGTTGCGGTCTACCTCTGCGCCGAGTGCGGTGTCGGTTGTAGCCGCTGCCGTAGCATCCGTACCGATGGCAATGTGGGATGGAAAGGCGGACGAGTCCTGCGCGATGATAGCAGCAATACGAGCCACGCCGTTATTTACAACAACGTTGTCCTGCTCCAACACAGTTGTACCATTGTCCGTGATGACCTCGACGGTCACGCGTCCTTTAGGTCGTATGTTATCCGACATGGAATCCATCGATGTAAGTGTCTGCTCCGTTGACGGTGTATGCTCCTGTGTATAGCGTGGTACTGACGGCATCGCTTGCGGTTGCGTTGTCCTTCTCGCTGTTTAACAACCGAAGTACCTCATTGTCCCGCACAACGAACTTGCGGTCCTGCCGGGTCTTTTGCTTCCAATAAGACCACCCGGCAACGGTCTGGGTTGCAGCGGCTGCAACGTCAAAGGATAGTTGTCCGTCATGGCGAAGCGATGCCCCGATCTTTTCAATCAGGAAGTTGGCATCAATCCCATGCTCGGGCAGGTTGATGTACTGCGTCTGTCCGGCTTCAAGATTAACCTGATCGGTGGTAAATCGGCAGGTGATTCGCGGCTGCGAATACTGATTAAGGATGGACTGCGCTTTTAATTCGGCAGCATCGGCATTGTCAACATCTGTTGCATCAACAACGGATTGATAGATGGCGTATGTGCCTGCTTCAGCCGCGCTCCTATCTGCTATCTCAGAATCGTTGGACGCAGAGACGATAATTGGGTAACGTGCTTTATAGGTTATCTTGATCTTGTCCGTTGCGGAAAGGACCGTCTGACCGGGATCTTGCACAACTACGCTGCTGCCTGTGTTGTAGTAAAAATCAGAGACCGTACCTATCCCGTTCACGCCTACCGTTTTCGTTACATACCCGCTCCCTGTGTCCACCTCTACGGTCGGAGTGTCACCTATTTCAGCGCCAACAACAAAGGCTCGCTTGTTGCCATCCCCGAGTTGCACCTCCACACTATCGTCATCGTTTTTGGTCGTACCTGCCCTAACAAAAACCTGATTCCGGTATGAGCCTCTAACAGTAGAGAAGTTGATCGACTTGTAAGGCTTGTTAGAGGAAGTAATGGCAAAGGGTGCGGCAGCAGCATCGACTGATCTGAAGTTTAACTTTTTGTCCTTGTCGATATTCCAAAAGAAACCGCTGATCTCTGCCAGTTCATCAAGGGCGAGTTCTATGGTGACGTAGTTCCACGGCATATAATCAATATATGCTCCATCGTCAATATCGCCTTCCGTTACGCCATAATAACCCGAAAGACCGAGTGGTCCAGTTAGAAGAGAGCGTATCCAAGCCCCGGCGGTTTCGTTTGCCGTTTGATCCGTTATAATTAGCCTACCTGCAAACTCGGAAAAGTCAATGCATCGATAGGTGAAGCGTATCGTCGTTGTCTCGCCAACAGTTATGTCATCCTCTGTAATACTTTCAACTGTACCACCCCAATACAGGGTAATTTGTGATAATTCCAAGAACCCACCACCTGCAAGTTCAATCGGTAGATCACCCACGTAATAAAGCGGAGTGCCGCCATCGTCGTAAACAAGAACGTCCTCGCCCCATGCACAGGAAGGGCTGCTGCCTATCTCTTGAAAAGACAACGTGCCGCGCTGTGTTACGGCATCCTCATACCGGAAAGACTCTTTAACAAAGTCTATATCAGCGCCCGCTTGGTTTCTTATTGCAATAGCCATTAGCGGTTGGTCCCGTAAATCTCCAGTTCCTGCGACCAGTAAGGCATCGTTGCGGTGGCGATGGTCTGACCGTCAAGGTTAATGTTGATGGTCTGCTGTGTATCGCTACCGCCCATGTTTACTCCCATCCCTGCCGCGCCGTATGCGCCAAGCGTAGTGAGCATATCTGGACCAAACATGTTTATACCTGCAAAGTTAGGTGAGCCGCCTGCAAGATTGCCTACCAAATTGCCAAACACATCAACGGCTGAGCCCGGTCTGTCGGGACCACCAAAACCACCGACTCCAGTCTCGCCGTCAGGATCAACACCCCTGCCAAGTTGATTGGCTCGCATCCTTGCAACCTCGTCTCTGATTTCTTGGATGCGATCAGATACGCCAAAGAACTCGAACATCTGCATTTCTGCCTGAAGCGTAGTCATGCCGAACTCAGAAGCAATATCCTCTGCGAAGTTGTTGAGCAGCCCGACGATTGCAGAGTGGAACCCAGACCCGGCATCTGCCACATTCATGCCCGCCGCAAATCTCTGTATGCCCTCAAAGGCGTCAGTAACGGTTCGCATTAGGTCTGAAGCATCCAATCCGAGAACAGCCAATAGATCCTCTGTCGTGGCAATACCAGAGGTCAGGATTGGTGCCATCAGCGCCTGTATTGCCTTCTTGTCCACGCTCGACAAGTCGCTAAGGTCAACGCCGAGAGCAGCGACATCCGATACAAACCTATCCAAGCGAGCCGCTTTTTTCTTCTCCTTGCTCGCTCTCCCAAAGATGTTTTTGATACCGTCACCGATTCCCTTGATGACGTTTTTCACACCCTTTAGAACATCGCTCGCATCAATACCAAACGCCTTGAGCGCCAAGGTTGCTGCACCAATACCCGGCAACCATTTCCCGAGACCTCCTGCAATCTTACCAACAAGACCGTCAGAGTTGCTCAGTTTGCCGATGAAGTCAGAGAAGCCATTCTCCTTGTCTGAAAATATGCCAAATATCTTGTCTCCAAGTTGCATTGACAAGTTTGTGAGCGACTTGAGACCACCCTTTAATCCGTCTATGAAGTCCCTGTAAGTTGATGGTTTAAACAGGTCAATCAGGTTGTTAAACCCGTCCGTGAACATAGTCAAATCAGCAGATGCAACAGACAGCCAACTAAAGGCGCGATATACCCTCGACTTGTCATCGATGCCAAGCCTATCGATAGCCTTGAATACTGTATCAAACTTGCGAGCCAACTCGTCTGCCTCGTCCCCTACGAGGTCAAGATTACCTTGCAGGTTTTGCAGATTAAGAGCAAAGTCGCTTACCAGTTGCGGTGCGGTTTTGAACGGTAGGCTCAGGTCCATTTCTCTTGACAGCAAGCCAACTTTTTCAAGACCCTGTGCTACCTTTTCTGAAGCCTTTGTAACCGAATCCTCGTCATCAACAAGCGCATCATTAGCGCCGGTCTTAAACTGATTAAGAAACCCAAGAGCGTTGTCTTTAAAGTCCTTAACGAGATCAGGAGCAGCATCAAAGATGCCCTTCATCATCGTCTCAAACTCACCCGCACCGAAGTTCTTGTCTAACTCCTCGCCGCCTGCCCGGATTTGTAGCAGCGCTTCTGTTTTGAAGCCGCTGATCGTCGTTTCGCTTGAGTCGAGCGCATCCTGTATGATGCTTGCGAACTCCTGCGAGCCAAACATTTCGTCCAGTTTTTCCTCGCCAACCAATAACCCTCCAACACCGAGGACGCTCTTTCTAAACTCTTCTATGTCTGTTGTTGAGGATTCCAACGCATAGGCAATAATATGCTCAAACCCCTTAATGTCGAACTTTTCTAAGAACTCGTCGGCGGGTGTGGCTGCCTTGTTTAAGAATGATGTCTTGAAGTCCTCGACAATCTGATCAACTCCCCTCAAAGCGTTTTCAAACCCTTCTGCTATATAACCCCCGGCACTATTCAAGTCGCCTTGCATCAAGGAAATGAGAGCGCGTACCAAAAGGTTTAGGTTTTGAAAACCTACTTCTGTGATTGATAAGATCGTCCTTATGATGAAGCCCATAGCAGATACTATGTCATCGCCCCATCTTGCCCAGACAAACTTGATGCCATCCAAAACCTTGCTGATGATAGTGCCAATTAATTCCATAGCACTACCAAGAAACTCGCCTATTGCGCCAAATATCGTGACCAATCTGGTGGTAATAACCTGCCCGTTCTCGTCCCACCACGTAGCAATGGTCCCAAAGATTGCCGCCCCAATATCGACCACCGACTCCACCCACTCGCCAACCTTATCAAAAAGACCCTTAACCGCGTCCTTCATAACGGCGATTACCGGCGCAGTACGCTCATTGATCTCCCTATAAAGGTTGCTCAACGATGCCTTAACAGCATCAGCGTTTCTGTAAAGACCAATTAGGATTGCAGCAATAGCAGCGATACCCACCACGTAGGGATTAAACATTCCCATTGTCAGCGTAACTGCTCGCATAATAGCCGAGAATCCCGAAGCCATGCCGCCAAGCGTAAACACCAACGGTCCTGCCGCCGCCGCTATTCCTGCGATTGCTATGCCGAGCCTTTGTGCGCCGGGAGAGAGGTTGCTGACGATGTCAACCATCGACTGCAATCGCTGCACCAATGACGTTGCGTAGGGAAGTAGTATTTCCCCCATCTGAACGCCGAGGTCTTGGGTGGCATTTTTGAGCCGAATAAACTGATTTGCAAAGGAGCCAGACGTACGGATGGCATCGCCTTGTGCGTCAGTTGTGCCTTTCATGAGCAGGTTTAACCGCGCTTGCACCTTCGCCTGATTTAGTTGTGCGCCTCTAAGTTTGTCTGCGCCCATTCGCATCAACTCCTGCTTGAGCGATGCCTCGTTGATTGTTACGGCGAAGGCGAGTGCGTTCTCATGCGAACCGACAAGCGTACCTCGCAGCCTCTCCAGAGCCTCGTCCATCGGCATATTGTTAAACGAGCCGAGGTCCACCGCAAGTTTGGCAACCTGTATTGACAGTTCCCCGGCTTGCTCTTCGGTGTAACCCATCGGCTTGAACAGGTCACCCATAGTTGCTGCCATACCGCGCAACTGGTAACTGCTTCTACCAGAGGCTCGCGCAAAGGCGTCCAACTCCTTTGTTACCTCTCTGCCCACCGTCTTAAATACGGTGTCGAACTTGGCTTGCATTTCTTCAACATCAGAAGCCGCTTTTACCGCAGCGCCACCGATGCCGAGTAGTGGAAGTGTGATAGCAGTAGATAAGGTGCGCCCTACGTTGCGAAGATTGGAGCCAACCTGTTTCAGTTGACCCTCAACCTTTGCCATTCCCGACTGAAAGGACTGTATGTCCGCGCCGATCCTTACATCAAGATTTGCTACCGTAGCCATCTTCCAGTATTGCTTTTGCCCGTTGTCGGAGTTGCTGATATTCAGCCATCCTCATGACAGGCGTTTCCTGTTTCTTCAGTTGGCGGTACATGGCATCAAGAGGCTTCTGCCGTTTGCCCGCCCTGAACAGCATCAGGTTTTCGAGTTGCTGCGCTACAACAAAGGTGCGCTGCCACTCCAATTCTTGATCCTGTTCGATGCGCTCCCTAACGCCTGCAAGCATCACGTTAATATCCCGTAGTGAACACTCATCGACCTGCGATGGTGTCATGCCGAGATAAGCGGCGCACATCTTATCAATGGCTACTAAATCAGGAAAGGGTGCCGAGGGCTTATTACCCCCGGCTACCCCTTTCCCTCATCAGTTTCACCGATAGAAGATAGACCATCCGTCATCCGGCGCAGGGCTTTACCAACGGCGGCGAGTACCGCGCCTTCGTCGGAGTTAGCCATAGCGATCATGAACTTGTCCTCCTTGAGAGTTGGAGCGTCTACCAAGCAGCCCACGTATGCGATACGTGCGAGGTCTGCAAGGCTTGGGCTTGCCATCTGCTCAAAGGTGAAGGTCAGGTTGTGCTTGATCTCTGCAATCCTGAAGGCAGCGGGTCCGAGTTTCAGCGTGTACTCTTTCTCGCCGACTTCAATGGTGACGGCTTCAGGATGGTTGTCTTTCATCGTTATTCAGATTAACTGGTGGTGCCGGTAGCCTCCGTAACCGTTCCAGATGCCTGAATGGTTGTCGAGAACGTCGAAGGCGATTCATCGCTAAATGTAAGCGACAGGTCGGTAATGACGCCACTACCGTACCATTCCGTGTCACCGGAGTTGGTAGAGGTAAGCAGGAAGTATACCGTACCGTTTGCAGCCTCGTAAGCGTCCGACAGTTTCGTGTATCCTGCATCTTCGGTGTGGTCAAAGATACCGGACATGGAAACCGTCTGGTTGCGCCGTCCTGCGATGAACGAGGAATCATCCCCATCATCCTTCGTTGATACGTCGATTGCGCCTCGGGAGCGCGACAGAGAGTGCTCAGTTGCCAGACCTACGAGCGAGTAGTTGGCATCATTGGCTTCGTCTGCTGCTGTCGGTGCGGATGTCGCAACGTACAGCCAGTAATCCCGAGCGGATTTGTTTTTAGCCATTGTCCTGTTGGTTTAGTTTATCCCGTAGGTCGGGAAACGTGTTTTCGAAAACAGACGAGTCTACGGAATAAACCCGACCCGTTGCCTCTGCCAGTTGCTCAACGCTCCACATATTTGTGTCGGTCTTTATGTCCACCAAGTCGGCGGCTTGCTCGCGGCAGTTTTGTATGTACTTAAACTTGCAAGGGTATGCCTTTGTTTGCATACGGTTGGTAAACGATTTGTCGAGGTATCTGTTCAGCCCTAAATCCCACGGCTGCCAATTTACCCGGTCAAGAACATCAGAGGTGGCGATCATCCCCGCACCGGGGTTGTGACGCTCCCCGTAGTACGCCTGCCTATTACGGGTGTCGTAATAGTAGAGGTCTTTGAGTCCGACCACATCTGCGCCAAGGTCAATGTGTGACAGGGACAAGCGTATGGCGTTGGCGGTCATTATATCATCGGAGCCTACGATCAGGACCGCATCCACCCTACCACGTAGCGCCGCCATCCCTGCGTTCCACTTGTCAGACAGCGGGAGGTTGTCATGTTCGAGGTATTCCCATCCCGCCTGCTCTGCAAGGCTTCTGCTTACATCGCCTTCGCTACCGACCGCCAAACGGACAGAGTGGACAGGCGATAGGTCCAAGTGGGCATAATGCTCCAGAACAATGCGAGCGATAGCGTGGCGTTTCCATAA
>Ga0208644_1003716_pt1 | contig 11716 bp, 10 predicted proteins | sample VirMetDEL_Nov_18_FD_184517 | JGI IMG/M metagenome (GOLD analysis project Ga0208644, IMG submission 184517) | Aqueous microbial communities from the Delaware River and Bay under freshwater to marine salinity gradient to study organic matter... | ecosystem: Environmental > Aquatic > Marine >... | reverse complement strand
GCTATACTCATATGCATCGAGGTTTAGCAGTTGAGGAAGGCGATAGATATTTATTGGTTTTTTGGCTTAATTCTGAGGAAGAATCAATTAACAGTAAAGAAAATTAAGGTTACAATAGTATGATGAATAAAATAGACAATAGCGGACAAGGATTAGCAAAACTAGGTAGAGATGAAGACCAATATATGGCTCACGTCGCCCAAGGCGAAATGGTCGTACCACCTATCATTTCTCCAGAAACAAGAGCTCGTATAGAAGCTGAGATGAAGGCTGTAGGTCTATCTCCGGATGAATATACCGTTGGCGAAAACATGTCTATTAATCCTATTACAGGAATGCCAGAGTTTGGTTGGTTAAAGAAAACATTTAAGTCTGTAAAGAAAGTTGTAAAGAAAGTTGCACCTATTGCTACTTTAATACCAGGAGTCGGTACGGCTTTGGGTGGAGTTCTTGGAGGTATTGGAGGACTGGCAACCAAAATACCAGGTATTGGCGGAGCTCTAGGAAAAATTGGAACTGCTGCTATGAAAGGAATAGGAAGTCTTGGAATTCCTGGGGTATCTTCTATTGCTGGAGGTACAGCAGGTGGATTTGGTGGGATAAAAGCTGCTCTTACAACAAAAGCAGGATTATTTGGAGGAGGACCTTTAGCGGGAATAATGGGCGTTGGTGGCTCTGCTCCTGTAACAGTAAAGTCAGGAGATACTCTTACAAAGATAGCAAACGATGCTGGAGTGTCTGTTCAAGATTTAATAAAAGCAAATCCTCAAATAACTAATCCAAATCTAATACAAGCGGGAATGAAAATTAATATTCCTGGATCTGGAGGATTTTTATCAAACATTTTAGGACCGGGACAAGGATCTATAGCAGACTACGATCCAACAACAGGTCAAGGACAAAGTAGATTAGGATTAATTGAAGATTTAATAAAAGGTACCGGAGGAAAAGTCCGAGAAGGTCTTGGAGGCCTTGTTGGCGGATCTCAACAGCCAGGCGGCGGAATGTTTGGAGGCAATATGGGAGCAGCTGCGATGGCTGGTCTTCTTGGTAAAGCTGCATACGACGCTGCTAAAGAAAGAAAAGGCGGATTAGCCGCAACACCTGCTGTAATGATGGATGAGCTTGGTAGATACCAGTTATCAAAAGAATTAGGAACAGGTGGAACTAGAGGTGAGTTTGGTTTAGGACCAGCGCCAAAAGCTTTAGAGTTTGCTGGAGGCGGTTTAGCTTCTACAAGACAATATTTCAATATGGGAGGAGTCGCTGAATTAGATATGAGAGATGGTGGCGAATCAGCAGGCCCAGGTACAGGTACTTCAGATGATATACCTGCGATGTTAAGTGATGGTGAGTACGTAATGACTGCAAAAGCAACCAGAGGTGCTGGAGCATTTAACGTAAAAAAAAATAAATCAGGTATAGAGTTAGTATCAGGCGGTAAGCCATCTCGTAAAAAAGGCGTAGAAAACATGCGTCAATTAATGGATATTTTTGAGGCAATATAATGGCAGAACCTATTAGTCCAGTATTAAAACAAGTAGACAGAAGACAGGTAATATCTGATCCTTTTGTAAGAGAATTATATTTTGGATCTCCTGATTATGCAGGTTTAATACAACAGGCAAGAGGGGCTGCGCAAAGATATTTAGATGTTGGCCCAACAATGAGGCAGACTGCCGGGCTTTCTCCTTTAGAAACTGCTGCAATACAAAGAGCTTACGGCGGTATTGGTGGATACGAGCCATATTTAAAAGCGCAAGAACAAGCAATACTCGGCGGTATGGGGACTTTAGGAACAGCTAGAGGTTTATCTAGAGGCACTTTAAGAGGATTTCAACCAAGAGATGTAGGAAGATTTTACGATCCGTTTGAAGAACAAGTGGTACAACAAACCATTCAAGATGTAATGAAGGGCGGCGCTCAACAAGATATAGCAGCTAGAGCAAGAGACATTCAAACAGGCGGTCAATCAGCTTTTGGTTCAAGAGCAAGATTAGGCGCTGGTGAAAGACAGGCTGCTTTAGGCAGAGGTCTTGGAGAAGCCTTATCAAGAATTAGATCAGGTGGATATACCCAAGCTTTAGGTGCAGCTCAAAGAGAATCAGAATTTGGTAGAGGCGCTTTACAAAGAGCTGCAGAATTTGAGCAAGGATTAGGAAGAGAATTATCAGGATTCGGAAGAGAGTTAGGCGGCTTGGGTCAAATGTATCAACAGTTAGGACAATCAGAAAGACAAGAGCTAATGGGTCTAGGCGCCGTACCAAGAGAATTAAAAGAGCAACAGCTTGGAAGACAATATGACTATCAAGAAGCTTTACGACAAGATCCGATGAGAGCTTTACAATTTGTTCAAGGTTTTGCTCCTCAATATCAAGGTGGTATGACTCAAGTTGAAAGTCAATATAGAGCTCCTATAGATCCTTTACAGCAAGGTTTGGCTGCTGGACTGGGTGCATATGCAAGTCTTTATCAACCACCCCAAGCTGGGGCAGCTCCGGCAGCAGCTCCGGCAGAAGCTCCAGCAACTCCAGCAACTCCACCAACAACTATGCCCGGTATGAATCTCCCAACAACCTTGCCTGGTGCAGGCGGATATCCGGGAACAACGGGTGGGTATAGCCCTGGTGGATATAATTTTCCAACAACGATTTCAGGAGCTGGTGGGTATCCAGGAACTCCAGGATTTTCAACAGGAGGTTTAGGAGGTTTTAATTTCCCAACAAATTTACCGGGAGCAAATACAGGATTACCAGGCTTCTAATATGAATATACTACAAAGAAAAATGTTTGCTCAAGGCGACGTGGTAAATGCAGGACCTAAACCTAGAATTGATATACCAAAGTTAATTCAATACTACGTATCTCAAGGCTACAACGCAGCTGAAATAAAAGAAATGATTCCAAATGTTTCTTTTTCAGAAATAGAAACAACGGTAAGCGGTTTGGGCGGCAGCGTTAATCCAGCAATTGCCAGCCCTGGTGCAAGTGAATTTACCGGTAATATAAATGTATTTCAAGAAATTCCAGAAACTAAAGTAATCCAAAGACAGGCTCCAAAAGTAGAGTTGCCTAAAAATATAGAATTAGATCAAATTAGAAAATATATAGAAGCTACTAAAGATTTAGGAACAGATAACCAAATCCTTGGATTAAAAGTAAACTTTAATTTAACAGACGAAGAAGCTAAAGAATATTTAGCTTTGCCAGAAACTTCTATTGAAATGCCAGACCCAAGTTTGGCTTCGTTAGATGTTGTTGAGGTAACAGAGGAGCCAACAACTGGTTTTGCATCCTCAGATTTACAATCCAATCAAATAAGAGATAAGCTTACAAACTCAATATATCAATTACCAGCTAATTTTTCAGAACAAGTTGAGCAAGGAAGAATAGGGGGTACTACTCTATATTCAATAATTAACAATAGGGACTTTGAGTTTAGCCCAGATGTTGCAGCTGCCTTAGAAAATTTTGCTAAGATGGACGAACCTTTTAGAATAAGCGAAAGGATAGGTGGCAGCTTTGAAGAAAGAAGAGGCACTTTTGCTGGGCCGGGAGATTTTGGATACGGAGCTCAAGAAGCCGGAAGAGGACTTGCTAATATAGGAAGACCTATCCTTGAGGGGATTGCTGGATTTGCGGGTGAGTTAGCAGGAGGTCAAAGAGGAAGAGAAAAATTCCAAGATTTTATTCCTGGAGATGAAATCTCTAAAAGAGATATTGGGTTAGCAAGATTATTACAAATACCTGGAGTTTCATATATCCCACCAGAAACTGCAGACCTATCAAAACAATTAGAAGATTTAGAAAAAACCTCTGCTGTATCAGATAAAGCAATTGGAGATGCAACTGAGGATACTAAAAAAGAAGAAGTAAAAGAATTTTTAAAACAAGAAGGTTTGGAAGAAACAATTATTCCTGATGAAGATCTAGATAAAGATACAGATGTAGACGCTGATAAAGATGCAGATGCTCAAGCTGGTACAAGTCAAGCCGCAGGTGTAGTTCCAGCAGGAGATTTTCAAAGAGCAGGCAACGTATTTTCTAACCCAAACTTTGTAAGATTTGTTGCTAATTTATCAAAAGGCTTAGCTACCTCAGAAGATATGGCTTCTGGCCTAGCAAAAGGTGCAGCGCTTGCAGCTGAAGAAAGAGGTTTAAGAGATTTAGAGCAGCAAAAATTTGATCAAGAATTACAACTAGAATTAATTGATAAAATGGATGCTGGTAAAATGGATCTTACCGACGCTAAAAAGGTATATGATTTAAATAATACAGCGAATACAGCAGCTCAAAGTTTTCAAAATTCAACAAGCACTCTTGCTCTTATAAAAGAATTAGAAAATGTTTTAAAGAGTAAAAACCCAACTTCTTTGAGCAGTTTTACAAAAGACATTCTTGAAAAAGCGGGTGTTGCTTTAGGCCAAGACAAAACAGGATCTATTGAAGACTTTAAAAAATTAAGCTCAACTGAGCAAGCAAGAAAGCTTTCTACTTTAATCAGCCAAGCAAATATTAGAGAGATATTGGGTGAATCAGGAAGAACTATATCTAACTTTGATAGACAAATCGTTCAAGATCTTTCTACTGCAATTGTAATAGGTGCTCCAGCTGCATCTAATTTATTATCTTTAAACGAGGTTGATAAAAGAATAAGAAATAATATGCAAACTCAGTTAGATGAAATTAATTCAGTAAGATATGCTTTAAATTTAGCTGGAATGGAATTAACTGGATTAAATGCTTTTGACGTTATAAGAAAAGGTATTTCTTTATTAGAAGCTACAGGAGTAGAACTTGACGACGAAATTATAGATTTTAGAGATCAATTTAAAAAATGAAAACCTACAGATTTAGATTAACGGATGATCTTACAGTACCGGTAGAAGCTAATTCAAGAGAAGAAGCAGTAAGAATACTTAAATCAGAAATTGCAAAGAAAGAGGCGTCGCCTCTTTTTGATTCTATATACTTTGATTACGAAACAGGTATCAACGTTCCAAGATTAAGACAAGCCCTAGCAAGACAAGAAAAAAGAGAAGAAAAAGAAAACGTTTTAAGAGCTTACGTTGACAGTACAGGATTTACTACAACAACAAAAGGTGATTTTGCTATTACTCCAGAAGGACAAAGAGTTCTTATTGAAAAAGGTTTACTAGATGAAGATAAACAATCTGATAAAAATATTGTTATAGATGAAAACAAATTTGGCAGCGCTGGCGACTACGCAGATTTTGCTGGAGCTATTGGTCCTATCGCTGGAGCGATTGCAGCTCTTAGCCCTCAAGGAAGGCTATTAAAAGGCATTCAATATTTATTCAAAGCTCCAACCGTAAGCAGATCTATAGCATCTGGTATTGGAGCCGCAGGTGGTAAGGCTGCTGAGGAATCAGTAGACGTATTACAAGGATTCCAAGACAAGGACGCTGGAGAATTGGCTGATTTGCTAAAAACAGAATTTGCTATTGGCGTTACCGGTCAAGGATTAGGAGAGTTAGGAGCAAAGGCTCTTGGCGCTTTTTTTGGTAGAAAAGCTCCAACAGAAAGCATAAGAGATTTTTATATTACGTCTAAAGGCTTAAGTATGGACGACGTTATTAGATTAGATAATAAACTCGGTAGAACAGCTACAGAAAAAGAAATAAACCAAGCTGTAAAAAGAGGTGAGGTAAAAGATTTAGGATTTAAAGCAATACCAACTCAAAGAGCTTTAGGCAGAGAAGTACCAGGAAGAATGCAGGCAGCGGGTGAAACTATTTTTGGTAAGACTAGAAGAGAACAAGGAATTATTGGTTACAATATGGCAGCCTTAAACCAGCTAAAAAGAAAGATAGCTGATCAAAGAGCTAAGCTGGATGAATACTCTATATTTTCAGAAACAGATTCAAAAGTTATATCAGAACTAAAAGCCAAGAGAACAGCCTTGGAAAAAGCAAATGAAAATGTAAATTTAGAATTAAATAAACTGATGAATGATCTTGCTTCTGAGACCGGAGGTTTTAGCTCTGCAATATTACAAAGCAAAAAAGAACTTGGTAAAAACATTCAAGATACTATATCCGATGCTTATCAAACTATTCAAAACAATCATAGAACAGCCTATGGAAAAATAAATGATAAGCTTAGAAATTTTAATCCTAATTTTAAAATAGATACTTCAGATATAAGCAAATATATAAAAGAGGTCTTGGATGAAGATTTTTTAATAGCAGCAAGAGCAGATGACACTAATTTTAAAATTATTACAGCCTTAGTAAATGGTTTAGAAAAAAGAGGAAATAAAGTAAATTTAAAAGAATTAGTAGATTTAAGAAAAAATGTAAAAGCAGAAATATATGCAGATAAATTGGGAGGAGGCTCTCAGCGTGATTTGGTTGAAAAGGTTTATAAGTTACTTGATGAAAAAATAAATAATCTTCCAAACGACCTGTTGAAAGAAATTCGATTTGTTGGACCAACCAAAACATTTAAAGAGCTTCAGAAATTAGAGTCTAAAATACCTAAAAAAATAAAAGATAACACAAAAGAATTATCTGACATCATTAAAGATTTAAAAGCAGAAAATAAGTTATATTACAAAAACCATTTGCCTTTTGATAAAGCTGTTGTTCAAAAAATAATGAATGATACAAAAATTGACGCAGATGATGTGTATGATGCAGTTTTTGGAATTAATGAAGCTGGAGACATGAAGGCTTTTATTCAAGCCATGCCAGAGGCTCAAAGACTTCCTGTAAGACAAAAACTTTTAAGAAGATATATGCAGGAAAAATCTAAAGCAGCTGTTGCAGACCCAGTAACTGGAATTATAAACCCAGCAAGATTTGCAAATATGGTCTTAAAAGACAGACAAAAACTAGAACCTTTACTGGGAAATAGATCTACAGCATTTTTTCAAGCGATGGATGATTTTGTAAAATTAAAACCAAACTTAACTGTAAAAGAATTAGAAACAGTTGCTGCAGAATTATCTGGAAAAATACCTCAACTAGAATCTACAACCGGAGCTCCTCAAAGTTTTCTAAGATTTATAGATTCTTTAAAAAATAAAGCTAAGGTAAGTGCTGAAGCAGCAGACATGCAAAAGGCTAGAATCTTTGATCGTATAGATTCCGCATCTCCAGAAGAAGTTGTAAAAATAGTATTTAGACCAAAATCTTCAGAAGATATATTAAGAGTTAAAAATGCTGTTACTGCAGATGCTTTTACTGATATACAAGAACAAGCTTTAGATCAGATACTTAGAGACAGTATTCAAACAGGCAGCACCAAACTAAACGATATATTTAAACCAGGTAATTTAGAAAGAGCCTTAACGATGTATGGCGACGATACTTTAGAGGCGATGTTTGGAAAAGACTTAACATTATCTTTGAAAAACTTTTCTAGAACTCTTAGGGCTACAGCAGGAGAAACTGGAAGTGGCGGAGCTGGTACTCTTGTAGCTGGTACTTTGGCTCTAAACGTATTTAACGTAGCGCTTTGGCCGATGGTTGCAGCTCTCGGCTTTTATAAACAAGTATTTTCTAATCCAAGAATAGTTTCTTTATTGGCAAAGCAAGATAAAAATTCTATAGTTCAAGTGCTTGATTACTTTGCTCAGACTGTAACACGTGGAGGTTTTAGAGATGTTTATTTACAAACGTTGGAAGCAGGAGAACAAGCTACAGAAGGATTAAGAGCATTAGAAGAAACCGAGGAAGGACAAAGCATTAGAGGGCTTTTACAAGAAAGCGCATCTGAATTGATGAATTTAGGAAGAGAGGTAACTCAACCTAGATTGTCTGCAGATCTTGGAGATCTTCCAGAAATATCTCCAGTCGCAGCTCCTAGCCAAGGTCCTATAAGTCAAAGTCTATTGGGAGGATCTCTAGCTAATATAGATATCGCTCAAAGATCACAAAGACTTGGTTGAGTAGACTTTCCAATTTCTTCTTAATATTTCTAACCATTCGTCCATAGGCATAAAGGCTATTTTTTTATTATCCTCTTCCCACTCAGTATTAATCGCATGTAAAGGTATGCAGACTTGTATTGGCCTTCTGTTAAACTTAAATATTAAAACTGGTATTCTGCCTTGCGCAGATTCGCACACTTGGTTCCACCAAGCGCTTTTTAATCCTGTACCCTCTTTATAAAACTTACATTCAACAGCATGATAGGGCATATTCAAATCACATTGTCCAGCACCTTGGTATTGATCTAGATTTCTTTTAGTTTGATAATCAATACCTTCTGCCTCAAAAAACTCGTTTAATATTTTGGCTACATCTCTTTCAAACTGAGCGCCTTTGTTTCTACTGTTTACCATCACTTACCCTTATTATAATTTTTAACTAATCCCATTTCCTCTCTATCGAATCCAAGAGGATGCGGCGACAAACATTCAAGCTCATCTCTACTAAAATGTATGTATGGCTCTGAATCTTCTTCGTATATAGGCTCTGCTACTGTTCCAAACCTAACGTCATACACCTTATCTCTTTGCCACGTATGACTGTATACGCTATCAGTCATAGCGTAGACGATAACAAAAGGATGGTTGGTTGCAGCTGATAGAGCAGCACCCATTCGCAACTTGCTGGACGAAAGTAATAAAGTGTCATACTTATCTATACCAAAACTTCTGCATTTTACTTCCATCCAAAAAGAAACTTCTTTGCTTTCGCACCAGTAATCTAGGCCGTAGGATACTGGAAGCTTATGACATCTAACATTCCAGAGTCCTTCTATAAAACCAGCAACACGTTCCTCTCGCTTCTGATCGTTTATGTTTTCCATTCTTGGTTTTGGTTGTTCCATTTATATCTCCTGTTCAAAGTTTTGCATCATCTCAAGTAATTCTTCCGGATCTGGTTGAACTCCTTCTGATATACACTCTTCTAAAAAATCTTTTAATAACTGCCAAGCAACTTTCATTTAATCTCCTTTTTTAAATATTACTCTTACGCAATACTTTCTAATAATTCCAACGATTGTAAAGACTGCAACTTGTATTATTGAAATGGTTAGATTGGGCAATTCAAAATAAGTGCATACATTCAATACAGCAAAGCTTAAGGGTATTGCTATAACAATACCCAAGCCTACATCACTTACACTTTCTTTTAAGGCCCTTCTGTCTATCTTCATATGCTTGTCTCATAAATTTGTCTTCCTTTCTTTGGAAAGACCACTCTAAAAATTTACTAATTAAATTACCTATAAATCTTCTCATCAATCCTCGTTAAAAAATTCAGGGTCTATTGCAACAATACGTTTTGTTGGTCTACCCGTATTAGACTTCTTCACATCTTTTTCTTGTATCTCTCCTGAGTTTTTAAGTCTTTCTATAATCTCTTTTACTTCGTACGACTTCATACTTCTAAATATTTCACGTCTATCAATATCACGCTTACTGATACCCCACTCGCCCTGAGAACGAATGAAGCTAAGTATTTGTTTGATACGTCCCTCCATTTCAGATCCTGCAACTTTATCTTTACAGGACTCTATTAATAACTGGTCGTAGTAATACACGTAATCAATAGCCCATTGAGTTATATCACCGCTTATAGTTCTAGCTCGCTTGTTATCTGCTAAGGCTCCTATCAAAGCAAGACGCATAGCTTTCTCTCTAGTTCTAGATAGCAATACTTCTAAGCCTTCTTTTTCTAATTTGTTTTGTTGGTCTACTAAATCGTATGCAAGCTTTTCCAACAGGTTTCTACTATCATCATCAAAGGTAAGTATGCGTTGTTTAAAATCTAGCTCAGCGTTATCTCTAGCTATCTGCTCCATTTCGTTATTGGTTTGCCTTACATCAGTCACCCAATCGTATACAGATTTAGGTGGTTCAATATAAGGTATCATTCTGCCAACACTTCTTGGCACGTGAGACTCAACGACAATAAATCTATTTAAGAAACCATCAACAATACGCCCGGTTGATAAAGCACCGTAAAAGTTTTTAGGAACACTCATACCGACTAACGTAATAGCAGGTTTAATCGTAGACCTATCCATAGCTTCTTTTTGTTGCTTTTGGTTAAGCGTCATCATTGAATAGTTATCTGGACGCAAGACACCATGACACCTACCCCACGTTTCCATTAGCACTTGCAGAGCGTCTTCTTTATTAGAGTTAGATGCTTTAGATATGCTTTCAAGACGCTTACCAAATTCATCCATAACTGTTATATGAGTTGGTTTATATCTAAGTAGAGAATAAATAGCACCACTAGATGTATAACCATCTCCAGCCATTAAATCAGAATGGTCTGCTTTATCTAATATGGATTCAACGACAGTCTTTACGTTTTCTTTACCTTGACCTGATTTAGCAATACACATAAAGAATAGAGATGAAAAGTTATTCATATCTGTTCTATACATTCTTCCTGCCGCAACAGATCCAACAGATAACGCAGCTTGCATGCTTATAGCTGGCTGGGATATCTTGGCTATATTCTCCGAGTAATCGTATATATCTTTAAGAACACCTGGAGGACTATATAAGTTAGTTGGCTCAGTAATTGAATGCGTACTTTTTATATAAGCAGGTGCCTGTTGGTTTTTACGATCATGCGTCTTTTGTATTGAATTAACTGTTGTAGATATTTCTGTATGATCAAGAGGCGGATTGTTTTGCCTGTTCCAAGATTGAACAAAAAACTCTACAAAGTCTACATTAATATCTTTAGCTATTAAATAACCAGCAAGTCTTGCTGCTTGGTCGTTTCTACTTCCTTCTTTTACACCCTTGATTGATAACGGAGCAGATATAGGCTTACCGTTTAGTTTCTCTGCTCCGGTAATCTTTACCCATAGTTCTTTGGTAAAGTCCGGAAGATCATCAACGTCGTTTAGGCCCCAGTCATGTATGACAATAGGTTCGTAGATGGCGCCAGTAGCATGTATATTATGTGGAGCAATGATTAAGCCACCGACGCCGCGTAAGTCAATAAGTTTAGCTGGGTCTGTTGATTCAGTCCTTCTAGCTACGTAAGTTGTAAAGTTTTCCGGATTGTTATAGTAATAGTGCATACCCTTACCAGTTGCTACCTTAAAAGGTGTTACTGGTAAATTGGCTTCTGCCCAATTAACTGATTCAGGTGTATCTGCATCTACGACAATAAACTTACCGCAGACCAAGGCTACAACTAAATCGTTTCTCCCCTTGAACCATTTCTCTATTTGTTCTGTCGTTGGTTGCTCTGTCTTGTATTTTTCCCAACTGCCTAATTCTTTAGGCGGAACTTTATTATGCCTCTGAAGAGGTATAACGCTCAGTCCATATTCAGCATACGCAAGAGCTAAGTCCAACGCAGAATCCTGCGCTGTTACGTTTAAATTGAACACTTTTATTCAACACCATCTTCTACAGGTCCAAAGATAGATTCAAAATCTAATCTCCCGCCAGAGGCGTGAATAATTTTTTTAGCTTGTTTAATAGAGGGCTGTCTGATCCCATACCTCCAAGCTTTGGTTGATGCTGGCGAACAGCCAAACAGTTCTGCCGCAGGTTCAATACCTACAAATTCGATATACTCCTTTAGGGTTATTCTTCTCACTTCTCGCTCCTTATATTCAGGTTCAATCTTCTGAGACGTGTAGACACTTAACTCTTTATCAGCTAAGCTCTTTATTCTCCAAAGATAATTAACCTTCCATTGTACTGGGTTAATTTCGTTCATTATACATTCCGTTAATTTATCTAGTTGACCTATTGTATATT
>Ga0208644_1003715_pt1 | contig 11719 bp, 3 predicted proteins | sample VirMetDEL_Nov_18_FD_184517 | JGI IMG/M metagenome (GOLD analysis project Ga0208644, IMG submission 184517) | Aqueous microbial communities from the Delaware River and Bay under freshwater to marine salinity gradient to study organic matter... | ecosystem: Environmental > Aquatic > Marine >... | reverse complement strand
CTTTAACCCCTCAAACCACGACTACACCAATGGTTTCTTCCTGGCTGACGTGATCCAAAGCTGGTTCCACAACTGTGAGAACATTACGTTTGACTGCAGTATTGCACACAGAAAGTACTACCGGTACCACAATAATCTCATAGGCACAACGCATGGTGATGGAGCCAAGGCTCAGGATCTTCCACTGTTGATGGCCCAGGAGGCATCAGTTGATTGGTCTGATACCAAGCATAGGTACGTGTATACGCACCACGTGCACCACAAGACGTCTAAGGACTTCATTGGTGTCACAGTAGAAAGCCTACGCTCTCCATCTGGAACGGACAGCTGGCATCATAGAAATGGCTATGCACATAATCCAAAAGCCATTGAGGGATTTATACACTCTAAAAACCACGGGCAGGTCGCAAGGCTTACCCACATATTCTAACGAAGAGGGCCCCTAGGGGCCCTTTTTTATTTAGCTTGGATTATTTCTCCTTCTATCACTCCGCCTGATTGGGATCCAGATTTTCTTACTTTCTTTCCTTTCTTCTGGGCTTTCTTTGTCGCTTTATTTGCTATAGTACCAAATTCTGATGGAGCAAATCCAAGAGCATACATAAAGTCTGCCACGGCAACGTACATCATTTTTTCTCTAGTTTCTTCGTCGACTTGCTTTTCAACGTCGTTACCAAAGAAATCTTTAGCCATGAACTTTCCTGTAGCTGCCATTTGGATTTTGTCATAAGCTGCCAATAACTTCTCTGCTGCAATAGCATTCATTCCTAAGTCCTTGAATACACCAGCTTTTTCAAAGTTTCTTGGTAGCTCAAACGTATCCTTGTCTATGCCAATTTTCTCAAGAGCCATATTAAAGGCTATTCTTACTGGCTCGTTAGTAACAGGAAGCGGAGATAGTATGTCAGAAACAATGTTCTTTGCGTAGTACTGCATAGATCTCTTCATTCGTTTCTTCTTTTCTTCCTCGCTCTCCTCTTCTCCCCACAAGTAATCTGTAAGGTTTGACAACATACTTGAGAAAAACATAGACATTCCGCTATAAATGGCAAGCTCTATAGCCATACCTGTTAGTGACTTTCCAGCATTGATCTTTTCTTGCGTGGATGCATCCTTGTTACCGATGATTGACAAGTCTGCGTACATTCGAGACTTCTGGTTCATTACGAACGTCATGAATGGGAAGAATGTTTTTCTAAGGAACATCTTCAATGGCTCCTTTGATGCAAAAAATTCTCCAGCAAGATCAGAGTCAGAATAGTTTTGCTGTCTGTCAAGCATTGCTTGTGCATAATCAGCGGCCTCTTTGTTTAGTTTATGGGTTGTCCAATCAATATTGCTTGTATCATATCCCATCTTGTCAAGCTGCTGCTTGTAATAGGATATCCATGATGTGCGAGCAATCCAAACGTCAGGCTTTACGAGGAATGTGTTAAGCCACATTTCACTTGCCTTATTAAGCAATTTAAGTGCAGCATCACCCTTTGTCTGGCTTGCCTTTTCAAGAATCTTATTGATACTTTGAATATCGGCGTTAGATGCGATACCACGAAGGGCAATTGCATAACCAGAGTCATTGATAAACTGATTGGCCTGTATAGCATCAACAACAGATAGGCGTCCACCTGAGTTGATCATGGTGTTAAATGCAACGCCAATAGTCTGTTTCGGGGCCTGAAGAATACCACCCAGAGCACGTCCTGCTCCTAATCCAGCAATAGTATTCATGGCTTTGAATACTCCGCTGAGCTGATCCTGGCTGACATAGTCTTTGCGCTTTGAACGAATGATAAACTTCTTCATTCTATCAACCATCAGATCACGGTCTTCCTTAGTTGGAACAATCTTTTCAAATCCTTCTGAGTTAAAAAACGACTTCATCTGTCGTGTGGCCTCTGCCGTATTGATGTCCATCAATGCATCATACATTGAGTTTGACATATTAACGTCGAAGTCAAAGCTTACTACACGTGATGGGCGCTTTCCAAGTGTTTGGATGCGCTTGTTTTCCATCAATACACCGGCTTCCTTGGTGTCAAAGTAGTCGTTTGAATTAGCAAACATGCTTTCTCCCCACTGGGCCTCAGCGACGTCTTTTCCTGATACACGCTTAAACCTGTCTGGTGTATAGTTGATATCGCTTCCAAGAACTACGTTATAAACGTTTCTTGACAGATCTTGCAACTGGTCATACTTGTTAGACCACTCATCAATCCAGAACTTAACAGCTTCCTTATTAAAGTCTTTGACTTTTGCCTCTACCTGGTCAATTGAGTTAGACCATTTGAGTATATTGTCATACACCTTTTGTAACTCAACTGCCTGAGACTGTTCCTTTTCGGTTCCAGTCTTCATATATGAAAGCGTTTCCTCTACAAGAGCCTTTCTTCTCTCAAACTCATTCTGTTGTTTTGTTGAGTTTTCGTTTACGCTTCTTGAAACAAATGCCAAGACGCCACGCTCCATAACGTTCTCAAGATCTCTGAAACCTTTTACATCACCAAACTTTTCAGCGTATTTGTTGAGTATGTTGTTTAGCTGAACCTGTGTAGTGGTCTTACCTACCTTGAAGGCATTAGCTCCAGATGCACGCATATAAGCAAGAGCCTTGTTTACGCCACCAAACATTCTTTGAACCATTAGGTCAAGCTGTTCGATTTGCTCGGCCCACGCACGCCCTGCTTTCTTTGAATAGAACAGGCGTAGTGGTTTCCCACGGTATCCTTCTTTAGCCAGATTGTTTGCGTTAACCTGACCAACATAGTCAGCGATAGTCGCTGCCATTCCATCAGTAACCTTGTTTACTATAAAGTTGTCAATAGCCTCTACAGCTGCATATGCCTCTTTTAACGGCATCATATCTGTGTCAACCTCAAGGAATCTTCTAGCGAGCTTTTTCTGTGACTCAGTGAGCTCTATCTCTTCTCCGGTGAATGGATCAACACCACGCTGTATCATTGACAAAGCAATGGTTCTGTAGTATCCAAACGCCTTCTTGACGTAGTCACGAATCATCTTCTCCTTCTCTGCAGGAGGAAGTGTAGTGGGATCCTCTGAGTTAATGGCATCAATAATCTTTTTGATCTCGTCGATATTCATGTCCTCAGTAAGAACACCAGCCATTACCAAATCCTCGTTGCGTGCCAGTATCTCATCAACTTTTTGTTTCTCTTGACGCTTGATTTCTTCGTTGGCATAGTCTTGTACCTTGTCGTACTCGACAGCGCTCTTGAATCCAACATCAGCTCCTTCCTCTGTAACTCGACCAACAGTAGGCTTCATTGCATTGTAAAGAGCAGATGCGTACTCTAGGTACTCTTCGATGTTTACAACACGTCGTGGCTCTATCTTAGCAAACTGTTTAGCGACTGCCTTAGTCCCTGCAGCTACACGATCAGACTTAGAAAGGTTCTTAATTTTTCTCTGAAGTGTATTTGACTGTGATAGCTTTTCTCCATACTCGGCATTCTTGAATACCTTCTCCATATAGTCAACAAAGTTGTTGACTGCATCTGGTTTTGTAAGGTTTACCTTGCTTGCCTTGTTTATAATTGTCTGTACCTGCTTTGCAGACAGTACTCCAGACTTCTCCATAGCCTTAATTTCTGAGGCTATTTGAGCTCTAATACTATTGACAAACGCTACAGCGTCCTTAGCTGCTTTGGCCTCTGCCTTGATCTTTTCTTTCAAGGCCACCATCTCATCTACAGTGACTTTCTTGGCGTCCTTGATTGTACCTAGCAAACGCTCTGCCTTTGGAGCAGACTTTACTCGCTGACCAAGCTCCTTCTTGAGGTCACGGATCATTTGCTCACGCTGGGAGTCGTTGGCTCTTTCGTATACAGCGCTCTTCTGTACGTAGTTAATTACATCTTCTGCAATACGTGCCTTTGTAGCTCCACGCTTTTTGGCTTTTTCAATGATGCCATCAACCTCATTGCGCATACGATCATACCCAGGGAGATCCTTGTAGTTGATCTTCTGAGCACGGGAGGTTATTTCAATCCCGGTGGTAGTATCGATGGGTCGTTGCTGTTCATCAATTTTAGAAAGTTCTGCTTGGTCGGTGGCAGCTGAATTTGCTTCAAGAGATTCAACGCTTCCTGTTGCCATGTAGTCATACCAGACTGGGGTGCTGATGCCACCGGCTTTTTCATTGATTGATTCATATACTTGTTCTTTTGTTATTTTACCATTCTTGTAATTGTCCCATATTTCAGATATGGCGTCTACGTTTTTCTGTTTGGCCTTAAACTGTGGTTTAAACAACCCACGAACTGCCTCCCATGTGATACTCTGGACTTCTCTTGGCAATAAGCCTAGTTCATTTGCAAGCTCACGATATGCGTCTGCATAAACAGCATAAGAACCCTTTGTTCCTGTTAGCTTATTTGATGGACCACTAAAGTTGTATGTAACTTCTTCTGCTGATCCTGACAATGGCTTTAACAATGCGGCTGCTACTGCGTGTGTGTCAATGGTAACTGCATTGGTATCGTTTGGATCTACAATGTTATTGTAGAAGTTTCTGACTTTGTGCATATCGCCAATATTTTGAGAGATATTTTCAATGCTTCCATCCTTCAGTATTGACAATGCTTTTGCAATAGTTCCAAAATCACCCCATGCTACCTTTCCATTTTCTCCATTTGCCTTCTTTACGAATCCGTTTACTTGACCATCTGGAGTAATGTTGTTATAGTCCTTGCTATTATATACCTCGTCATATGCTCTAACAAAGTATGACTGAAGAACAGTATCGAGTTCCTTAAACTTTTTGCCAGACATAAGGTCAACAAGTTTGTTTATATCTCCTGATGTTATCTTGGGATTAAACAATGGCTTTGCCTTTGTGCCTGTGCCGCTTTTTGCGTTTTTAATGTAATCAATCATTTTCTGATCAATGACATAATCTTGCTTATTCTTGAAAACATCAATGACTCTTTCGCCCAAAGACAAGTTCATAAACCAATCCTTCTGTGGGCTTAGTACTGCCATAACGCCAGATACTTGCTCGATTGAAAGATTGTTTTTCTTAGCTATTTCATTTGATATTTTGTTTGCACCATCATACCATAGTTTAGAGATACCTCTAACCTCTTCTCCAAACTGATCATACAACCACTTTAAATTCTCCTTTACAGCTCCTTTAAAGTCATTGATAGCAGCAATAGCTGACTTTACATCTTTAACATCTGTTTTCTTTTTAGATACAGGGTATTTAGATAGTTCATCAGCTACCTTTATCAAGTGTTCTTCTGCTCTTTTATTCACCTTAGCCGCATCGATCATAGCCTGTACGCCAACGACCATCTCGTTTGTAGAGTGAATGTTTTGGTCAGCAGATACACGTGTACTGGCTGTTCTTCCAGGAACAACGGACTCCTTCGCTCCTTGCTCAATTGATTTTTCTTTTTGTATAAGGCTATTTCTAGCCTCTATAGATGGTTTTGGAATATTTCCAAACTCATCTGTCTTAGCAGGCTCAACAAAGAACTCCTCAACCGTCTCGCCTTTGGCAACTTTCTGAGAAATCGTGCTCATGAAGTCGATGATGTTCTCAGCGGTAGCATCCTTCAGGAACACCTCCTTACCGGTAAGCTGCATGGCAAAATCATTGATGATGTCCTTGATTTTTTGCAGTAATGACTTCTGCTGTGGCGTCAGGTTCTTGATATCGAAGCCACCTTCTGTCAGCATGCCTCCAAACTCAGCCATATACTCACGGAACACAACCTCATTGCCTTCCTTAGCGTATTGCTCTGAGAACTTCTGTAGCTCAGTAGCGATCTCATTGTATCCAGCCAGTCGAAGCTGACGATCAATGCTGTTACGGAACTCAGCAAACTTCTCAGGATTTTTACCGAACGCATCGTTCAGCATAACCTCCCAGGCCTCGTGTCCTGCCGTGCGAGTATTGGCAGCAGCCTTGTCAACGACAATAGCAACAGGCTTCTCGTCTGCAAATAAAGCCTGCCCACGAACGTCTTTAAAGTCGTTGGCTACCTCCTGGGCCTTCTCCATGCCTACACGTGGCGTGAGGGCCTCTACAATGCGTGCACGGGTATCTTCTAGGTTATCTCCAACAATGAACTCAACCTCAGGGAAAGCGACCTGAAGTGACTGAGCTGTTTTCTGAATGGTCTGCCCAACTGTAGCTTGATCTACTGGTGCTGCAACCTGGTATGCTTGCTTTGCCTGCTCAACATAAGAATCACGATAGGCCATAGCCTCATCGTAGTTCTCAAATGTTTTTTCTTCGATGTTTAGCTTGTTGTCTGGATCATACACCATAGCCACCACATCTGGTGTGCCCTGGGCTTTTGTCCAGTCACTGGGAGCAGCTTCCTCCGAAAACGGAAGTCTAGACACAATCTTGAATCCGTTTCTCTTGTATATGGGAGTTAGGTAGTTGTCGAAGTTGTCAAGCTTTATGCCTCCTGCCTCAACGGCTTTTTTTAAGATGTCATCAGCAACTCCTTTACGTGTCGTTTCGGGAGTTTTAAATACACCTTTGATGTCGCCTTCTTTTGATACCACTCCGTATCCGCCATCAACAGAAACAATGGTCCCGTCTTTTGCGGCCTCAAGATCGACCGAATCAACTGTCCAGTATTGAGCTGGATCAGAACTCTTGGTTCTTTTTAGCTCTTGGACGTAAGTCTCAGGAGTTACTTCTTCTTGGACACCTTCTTCGGTAACGACTTCAGGTTTTGCTTCGGGTGCTCCTTCCGCCACTTCTTCGCCAACTCTGGCTTCTGGCTGAACAGGAACTTCACTTGTTGTTTGCTTTTGAACGGCATTGTCTATAATTGTTTGTTGTTCTTGTAGTTTGGCAATTGCTTGTTTCTTGAGCTCTCCAAGTGCAATAACCTTTGTTTCTTTGTCTATGTTTGGATCATCGTTTATTTTGATTGCCTTGTTTTTTAGATCATCTGCTTCCTTTGTTAGCCTAGAAATGTTGTCTTTGTCTTCTTCACTCAAGTTACTTACAACATCAGATACATCTTTTTTTATAGCTTCGTTCTGATCCTTTATGCTATTAATAGCCTCTCTCATTGTAGACGCTACGGTTTCATCAGTACTAGCGTCTGCGCTTCGTTGCAAGGCTTCAATCTTGGCTTTGTTTTCTTGATACTGCTTTCTTTGATCTGGCTTCATCGCTGCGTTTGCAGCGTCTCTATTCCTTACCGCAACAGCAGATGCAATATCTACAACACCCATTGGGCCTTCTCCAACACCTTCTAATAGAATCTCTGCTGCGTCTTGCTCTTGACCAGCAATGCCTCGTGCTGTGGCTTCTCCTATTGAACCACCAGCCATCTCTATACCGGTTGTTGCTGCAGCTGCTTTTATTTGTCCGGCTCTTGTTGTGTTTGCGAGTTTAGCACCCACTGATCCAGCAAGGTTTGCGGTAAGTGCATCAATGGCAACAACGGTTCCTGCACGGGCTGAAGCTCTGTTTCTTATTCTTGATAGCGCTTCTGGATCTTCCAATACTGCTTTAATGCCATTTCTAGTGAAGTCTAGCCCTTTGTTTTCGAGCTCTTCTTTTAGAAATTCATTGAATGAGCTTCCGTATTCAACGAAACCATTGGCAGCTGAAAATGCATATGGAACAGCTTTTATTGCTCCAGTAATGGCTCCTGGTGCAGCTCCAGTTAAAGCTCCAACTCCAGCACCTCCAGCAACAGTTGTTCCGGCTGCAGACAATGATGCAGTGTTTAGCATGGAAGAAAGAGATGTAGCTAAGATCTCAGGAATCGCTCCTGGAGAATGGTACATTGCTTTCATTGCAGCAAATACATCGCCTCCTGCCGCTTCATATATGTTCTGAAATCTAACCATTTCATTTGATGGACCTAGTTCATCCATCTTTTTTGATATGGCTATGTACTTATCAATGTCTTGATCTGATGTTTTGCTACCTCCCCATGCCATTGGAATAGTCTCTTCCACAATGTCACCCTGCGCTAATCCAGTTGCAATCGCTCGTCCAAGGTCATCAATCTTTTCTCCAAGGCCCATCCATCCAATGTTAACCATTGGATTGTCCATAGCTTTTAAGAAGTCAGAAAATTCACCAGTGAAATAATCACTCTCAACATCTACTTCCTTGTCTATAGCCGCTTGTGTTCTGTCTGCTATAGCTTGGTCTACGTTTTTTTGATAGTCTATTCTACTTTGTAGTACATCTTTAACACCAGGGACTTTTAAAACTTCTACCGTGGCTTTAGCCTTTTCATTTGGGCTAAGAGACTCAAAGTTCTCTGGCAGGTATTGTCTTACCACTGCCTCGTCAGGGGCAAATGGCATGAAATCAATAAGTTCAGCTTCTGTTATATCTCCAGATAAGCCCGATGGAACTCTGGGTTCCGTTGGAGATGTACCCAAGAAACCACCTTCTGCCGAAGGCATTGAAGGCAATGCCTCTTCTTTTTTTTTTAACTGATCAGAAAAAAACTGATTGTTGAAATCAGCTAATGACCCAGTAAAAAGCTTGTCTTGCTTCAGGGCAAAGTGAAGTTGGCTTATAGCTTCAGGAGTTGAGAATTGTTTCTTAAATTCCTCAGGGCTCTTTGTGTAAAGACCTTTTTGATTAAGGGAGCTGTAGAGATCGTCTATTCTTGGCATTGCTAGAAGTCCTTGAGACTTCTGCAAATATACGCAATATTAGCCGCCGAAACCAATGCCCGTAAAATCGTATCTGCCTGGAGCGGGACTAGAGGCAGTTTCAAAACCAGCACCTATATTGCCAAGACTCATTCCTCCAGTTGATGTTGGATAGTATCCGGTTTGTGGCAAAGCCAATGGCTTTCTATTTACTCTGTTCTGTATCAATTCCCACGAGATCTTAAACTCATCGTCTGTAGCCAGTATATTAGAAGCTTCGTTATAGAATGGTTTTAACTCTCCTTGTGTATACGTAGCCTCTCTCTCTACTGTATTAGCTCCAGACCCTGCTCTGAACAGCATAGTGTATGTGCCGTCCGGGTTTTCGGATATAGAATGAAGCATGCCCATGCCAGGGAAGTTAGCGCCTTTAATATTGCTAAACGCTCCTTTTGGGTCGGTTGGGTTTGCCGCAAAATCATTTGAATTTTTTATCCTCATGTCAACCAGTTCTTCTTTGATTTGGCCTGACACATATCCCTGTCTATTCTTCTCTTCCAGAGCCAGCCTTTGGAGTCTTGTTTGTTCAGCGTTTTGAGCAAGAACTCTTCTTTGATACTCAGTAAGCCCTTGCTCCTCCTTATAGTCGACCTGGGCCATGATGGCATCCTTAACAATCTGTCTGGCGTCAGCCATGAGTTCATCAGTGATCTGAGGCGTGAACACGCCCTGCGCGTTTGGCTTAACTACCACGGCCTTTCTCTTTTCTTCAGGGCTCAATGATGCGTAGGTCTCGGGACTAACAGCTCTGTAGCCTTTTGTGTTATCAAGAAGAACAGACGCAACGGCCTTGCTGTTTGCCAGGATAGCGTCAGTGGTAGTATTCAGGATCTCATCTTTCTTATTTAGATCGATTCCAGATAAGACATACTTTCCAGTAAGTGGATCCTTTCCTCCGTACTGACCATATACTTTTACGTAGTCGTTTACGGCTGCTGCAAGATTAAGCTTAGTGACCTTCTGGTTCAAAGCGTTGTTGACAGTCTTAACATCCATCAAGCCATCTGTCATGACCTGACCAGTCTTTGGATCAACCTTAGCGATATATACATTGCCATCAACAGGGTTTACGTAGATCTGCTTGTTGGTAAGATCAGTGAGCGACAAATAGTTCTCACGGGCAAACTCTTCCAGTGAAGATGCCTCTCCTTTGTCAAGACGATCCAGGAAGTCTGCGTAGTCCTTGTTGAATGTTGCTGCGTTATTTGCAAATGTCTGCCAGCCCTCTTGTGCACGAAGAATATTCATCTTATACTGAGCTGGAGTAATTAGACCTTGCTTCAGAAGTTTGTTCTGAGAGGCCATATAATCCTTGGTAGTATTGATACCTTTAAGAGTGAACTCATTAAATGTTTGGGACTTGCCCATCTCGGTGTTGTTCACCTCGGTAGCGGCGTCCAGCTCGAGCTTATCGAGATCAGCCTTTTGCTGTTCACGGTCTCTATATACCTCCTGCAAGCCCGATGACAGGCTACGAGTAATGGCGCCCCAATCCGTACGGGGAACCTGCGGCGCTACGTATTTTGCAAATGTTGCCATTTATTTAACGTAAGGATTGAATGGATTTAGTATTGGATGATAAGGAATTTGTGATCCTATCTTTGGAATCTCAAGAGCTCCTGCGTAAGACGGGGTTGGTGTTTTACCTATACCGTATTGAGGCGATGGAAGAGCTTCGCTCAATGAACCATATTTCTCACCAAGAGTTTGATTTTGACCGTAAAAAGAAGGAAGTGCCCCAGGCATTTCTGTTTTTTGAGTTGGATATAAAGCACTCGCTTTATAGATATCAATTCCACCCTGAGCTATAGTTTTACCAGCGTCAGTAAGAGCTTGTTGCTTCATGGTCTCTGCCATAGCAGCAGCCTGCTGTGCTCCGCCAAGCTCCATTTCGGCAATTCCAGCCTGCATTCCAAGGTTTAAATTAGCAATCTGTTGCTGGTTTCTGGCACGCTCAAGATTACGAGCATACTCCAATTGGTCAATCTGAGCCATACGAGCCAATTCTTCCTGAGCTCCCATAGCAGAAAGACCTGGAGTGCCACCAAGAACAGCAGCTCCTCCGGCTTCTTGCAGCGCTTGAATTTGCATAGCCTCACGTTGGGCTTGCTTTTCGGCTGCTTGTTCAAATCCCATCATTGGAACCTGGAGACCAGCCATTGTATCCTCATAGCTCATGGCCTTGAGGCGTGCTATAGCGTCGTCAGCAGCAGCTTCTGCTTCTTTTCGTTTTTTTGATGCATCAATTGCTTGTGCAACACTAATTCCAGAGCCAATTAACTGAGAACCGATTGTTAGAGCTAGTCCTAATGCCATATTGCAAAGATACTATATATTACGGGTAACTCTTGAACACTTCTGAAGATACAGAAAATAGCTCAATGTCAGTCGTACTATCGTTAGTTAATTCAACCTGCATATAATAGCCACGAGCACCGAATGACTCGGCTTGGCTGTTCTTAATATACAAAATAAATGCACCGGGAGATGGCGAACTAAGCAGTGTTGTTACTGTTATTGAACTTCCCGTATGAGCAGAAACAACACCTACCTGAACAATTGTACCTGCGTTGTCATAGTACAGGGTGTCGCCTACACTTATGGCTCCAGGTATTTGAAAAGCAAAGTTCAAAGTAGTGCCAACTATAGACTGCAATGCTCCAATACCCTGCGCTGAAAGCAGGTCAAGGTTGGTTGCATTTTGGTTTCTACGTATGTACGTAAAATAATTACCCTCTTTCAGATCATAATAAGACGCATCCATTGAGCCAGAAGACATATCAGTTGTAATCACCGTGTCCCAAGGGGAGTCTGTTTCTACCTCTAATGTCTTAAACATCTTAGCCGCCAATGGGTCTTGGTTGAATACCATTGTTACGCTAGACGCAACAGTTGGGTCTCCATAAAAAGAGTTCCTATCCACGTTTGGGTCATTGTGTAAATACAACTTGCCTTCGTGAAAAGTATAGAATCGGCTTGACATTCCAAGCATCCAATCGGGATAGTAAGAGTGGAACGATGTCCACCCCTGTCCCTGTTGAGAATA
>Ga0208644_1003714_pt1 | contig 11722 bp, 13 predicted proteins | sample VirMetDEL_Nov_18_FD_184517 | JGI IMG/M metagenome (GOLD analysis project Ga0208644, IMG submission 184517) | Aqueous microbial communities from the Delaware River and Bay under freshwater to marine salinity gradient to study organic matter... | ecosystem: Environmental > Aquatic > Marine >... | reverse complement strand
TGTTGACGCCATCATTGTTGAATCACAATCACGGGCGTCGTTCGTGATTGCTCTCTTTTCGTTATGCGTCGACCCCTAAAAGAATCGACAACAATTTGTAAACGGATAGTATTGCGAATGAACCAATGAAGAACATCGCCATCAGTACAACTGAATATCCAATGTTTTCAAATGTGTTGTATTGCTTTTTCATAATCGTGGTGTTTGATTCGTGGTGTTTGGTTGGTTTACCTTAGAATTGACGAATCCAATATTTGTCCGCCAGTTTTCAAAATCAATTCAAGGTTTGATTTTGCAATCATCAATTGTTGCAATTGTACCGACATCAATTCTTTGTCGTCGTTCCAATCTTGTGTCAAGTCAAATTGCACATCTTCAATCCAAGTGTCAACTTGCTGAATCGTTTCGGTAAGAGTTAAATTTTTCATAATCGTGTGGTGTTTTGGTATCGCTTCGTTGCGATGGTGTAAACATACAACAAAATTCCGAATCCACAATACGTGGATAAAAAATAATTTAAAAAATGTTAATACAAGTGTGAAGAACCCAACATCCATAAACTTGACTTTATCAATTGCGGTCGTTAACTTTGGCCATGTGAATGAATTCACGCCCCCGGGAGGGGAGCGGCAAATCTCATTCTCATTTTTGGACAAAGTTAAAATTTAACTAAAAGCCAAAAAAACAAAGAACAACACAATCTCTTGCTCTCTTACATCTCTATTGTGTTAAGCAGAAACCCCGACGAAACGAATGCGTGACGTCGGGGTTTTCTCATTTAATGATGGGGCGTTTGGTTTGTTATTTCCAAACATTCATTAATTGTGCTTTATCTCCCTTTGCCCAAAACTCTTTGTGTTTTTTTATGGCTTCTCTTTCGTTTGTGAAATCGTATCTCTCGCCTCTTTCACTTATTATTCGCCACTCTTTGATTGTTACCTTTTTAGACTCTATGTTATTTTTTAGAAACAAATTAAAAGTTGAAGGATATACCTCTTTGATAATTTCACCATTATTTAACTTAATCCAAACGCTTAACTTGTTCTTTTTGCAAATCGTAGCGAATCTCTCTCCGTGTGCTTCGCCTCTTGTATAAGCCTCTAATTCTCTAACTCCTATTGAAGTGTTTACAAATAATGGAGTACCTATGGCAATGTTAGCTATAATCTGCTCCGCTTGTTTTCTTTGATTTTCCATTTGGTGTTTGTTTTGGTCGTTGGTTCGTTCCAACACTCCAAATGTAAGACAATATTTTGAATTCACAAATTGTGGACAAAGTTTTTTAAAGTTTTTTTTTCCGACCATAAAAAAGGGACGCCCAACGGACGCCCCCACAACAACAAAACAACGGGTTCCCGTTGCTTGTATTCGTTAACCTTTCAAGAATCGTGACACCATCAATGCGATTGATATGAGCAGAATCAAAAACAAGATGACGCCGAGTTGGTCCAATAAGGAACGTTTGACCGCCTTTGTTTTATAGATGATTCGGTCCACTGGAACTTCAGCAACAACGCGAATGGTATCGGGCGGACACACAACATCCACACGAATCGTGTCGTGCAATCTTTGTATGCGCACCCGTGCGCCATTGGACTTGATTTCCCGCACTATCGTATCGCGAACGACCAAGGTGTCCACCACACGGCGTTCGGTCGTTACAATCGTTGTATCAACGCGGACGATGGTGTCCTTTGCAATCGTTGGGTCCTTTGCAATTGCACGCTTCAAATGATATTGCGGACTACATGATGAAATCGTAAGAAACAAAATCAACCCGAATATCGTGCGCCCTTTTTTATATTGTCTTTTGCCCATAATGGTTTCATATTAGTGAAGTGAAATGCAATCAACTGACATTTTTCATTTGTTAAATCAAACCAAGATATTGGAATGATGTGGTCAACGTGCCATTCGCTCCCGTAATTATTCCAATTCATTCCATCTACAAATTGCGATTCAATGTGTTTCTTCAACTCATCTTGTTTGCATCCAATCAATCGCATTGTGCTTATTGATTTATGGCCTTCAGCTAATCTTTTGAATGCAATTGATATTCTTTTGCGCTGGTTGTGCCTAAGTCTATAAAGCGGGTCATTTTTATATTTGACCATGTGACGCTCATTTGACTTTTTTATTTGTTCGGGTTTTTTGTAATACTCTTTTTGACCAATCATCCTTTTCTCAAAAGCCGATGGTGACAAAAATTTAGGTCTAATATTACCGGACGGGTGTTTTCTTAATGAAACAAAAACAAAACCATCTTCACGTTTATCGCCTCTTTTGTACTCTTTCCCGTTTTCGTCCGTCCAAACAATTGGCATTGCATTCACATTCTTTAGGTTCTATGATGCACCACAATCTTTTTGCATTGATGGTGTAGTCTCGTCTTTTAACTGCCACACGAATCGCAATCCTCCGGGTTGTCAATATTACATGCGGGTTGTTCGGCCGATTCTAATTCGTCGATGAAATCGTTGAACGAATCTTCCCAATCGTTGTCGTGTGTTATGTTCATTTATTTGGTTGTTTGTTTTGGGTCCTTAGAAAAGAAAAGCGCGAACGCCACGCCGATGAACGCACCGAATTCGGTCAATGATGCTTTGTCGAATGCAACGAGCATCGCACCCGTCACAAATATGATAAGGCCAACAATCGTCGTTTTGATGTTGGTGAATAGTCTTTCAATCATTTTTATCTTCTTTTTAATATATCAATCTCACGATGCAAATATCGGTTTTCGGTTTCCAGTTCGGCGACCTTTTGGGTCAACTCAAGAATCTTCAAATTGGCAGAATCTAAAGCCACGGACATTTCTTCAACTCGTTTTTTCAAATCGTCACGGAACATTGTTTCGGGGTTTTCCGCTCGACGTTCTTGTCGCAATTCGCGTGCCGCGTCACGTTTGGTTTTTATTGAATATTCATAAAATTTAAACGCCGCGCCCGAACCTAATATCGTCGCGACGGCAATTATCAATTCTTGTGTTTCCATTGTTTCGTCACGCGTATTTGATTAACGATTGCGGCAAATGCAATAATTAGCCAGCCAAATCGTGAGGGTGCTTCGAACATCAATCCATTCATTAGATATTGTTCAGCGGTTAAAATCGCCACGAACGTCGCCACGATTGTTGAATAGTAACGGCACCGCAAATCGCGAATGCCTACCGAATAGAATTGAAACAATCCACCACCGATGGCCAAAAATATGACGTGCCATTTGAATCCAATTTCCGTCCATACGGCGAGCGGCAACAAAAAGGTGTGCAGAATCGCGATGAGTAATTCAAGGAACTCGGAATCGGCGAACGACAAAATGGTTTTCAAATTGCCTTTAATAGTGTCGATTGTCTTCTTCACTATTCCGACGCCTTTGATTTAGCTTTCTTCACCTTTGGTTTCGGTGCGCCGTATTCTTTCGAGACGTCAAACGATGGGCACGCCTTCGCCGCGAACTCATTGTGGCCGTGAATCGTTGCCGTTGGATGCTCCATCTTTAGGTCCGCAATAAGTTGGTCCATCGCTTTGCGTTGGGCTTCCGTGCGCGTGTCCTTTGGCTTCTTATCCTTATCCATACCACCGACATAGCAAATGCCGATTGATGTGGCGTTGTGGCCTTTCGTGTGCGCTCCGCTTCTATGGAGTGGGCGTCCGTTCTTCACCGCGCCATCAAGTTCAATAACGAAATGATATCCGATGTCGGACCATCCGTTGCCCTTGACGTGCCACGATTTTATCGTTTCCGTTTTTACGTCGCGACCTTCCGGTGTTGCGGCGCAGTGAAGAATGATTTTGTCAATCTTGCGAGCCATAATAAACCAGCGTTTAAAGTTGAACATCCGAATTGTCGGCGATAAATGCACGCGCTTCCGATGCGTTCATGAGTGTGTAATTCGGTGCGGCCTTACCGCTACCCAATGCAACCAATGCGCTTGTTTCGGAATCTTGCCACGACACTTCCAATTCGTAAATGGTGTGTTCACCAACGGACACGGGCGCACCAAATTGCGCTTTGTACTTTTCGCCGTACTGCGACCACGTTGGATGGATGGTTGTGGTTGTTTCCACTTCACCCTCATCATTGTAAGTTGATTCAGTCCAATCGTATCGTGTGATGGCTGACGGCAATGCGTTTGCGATGTCCGCCGTTGGAATTGAGATGTAAACGTTTCCTCTCATTTTGATTCTTTTTTAATTTGTGTAAATGTTTTTCCCAGCGTTGTAGTTTCTCTGCACCTCCTCGGCGGTCAATGCGCGGTTATAGATGCGCGGTTGGGCGATTCTGCTTTGAGCCAAACTTGTTGTTGTTTGTTCCGAACCGATGTATAAACTATCAGCGTTTGCAAATGTTGTTAAAGGCGTACCCGCTACATCCGTATCTACTAAAGCACCATTAATGTATCTTTTGAAATTAGTGCCGTCCGTAGTCAATACAATATGATTCCAAGCGTTTGCCGTTAGTGAAAAGGTGCCGCTATCTGCGATGTTGTTAGTTCCATCGGATGCATAAAAACCAAAGTTGTTTCCCGTTTCGGTTCTAACTCTTACGCCCGTAGTTCCGTCAAACTTATTCATAATGTATTGAGACGCTGAACCCGTGTCAATGTGATAAACCCACGCTTCAAAACTTGCGTTGGCATCACTCAAGTCCAAACTCGCATTATCGTGAACCTCTGCCCAGCTATTCCCGTCAAGATTTAGCGCACCTTGTTTCCGCACGTTTTCAAATAGATTAACGCCCGTAATGTCGCGGCCACTTGTTAAACCTTGGGGGAGTAATACGTCGCTACCTTGAATAACATTTGACGTTTTAACATAAGGCACAATATCGGATGCTTGAGCGAATCCAGCACCCCATAAATAATAACCTTTTGAGCCGTCGCCCGTGCTATTGTTTTGTCTAAAAATACAAAAATTTGAACCGCTTCCGATACTATTCCCAACGATGTAGCACAAATACCAGCCGTTGCCTTTGTCTATTATTCCTTCAGTAACATTATCGCCGCCCGTTGCGGTAATTGTTCCGCTTGTTAAATTAAACGATGCGTTAACATCACTAAACCTTGAATCTTGAAAATCCAATTCGATAACATCAAAACCCGCTGCCTTTGCAAAAGCAAAAAAAACATAATCCGTTCCCGTTGCAATGTCCGCGCTATTAAATCTTAAGTTGGCGGAGGTTGTTCCCGAATTTGGAATCCATTTGTCTGCCGTTGTTTGGCCATCGGGTGCCGTGGTATCGTTAGCCGTTACGCTTGATGTGTTTGCAGTCCATTGGTCAAACTCCTCACTATAAGCGACCAAGTTACTACCCTTATTCCAATCAATAACCGCCGTTTGCGCTACGGGTGCGCCTACGCCATTGACGTAAGTCGCTCCGCTTATAGTCCCGTGGTTGCCGTTTCCGCTACCATCGTACGCCGTCGTTCCCGCACCTTCTTGCATTGGTAGCCATAACTTTAAAGCGGTGTTATCTACTCCAGTAGGCACGACCTTTTCCGGGTTGTTGTAAAGGTCAGCCACTTGGGCGGCGGTTAGGGCGGTTGAGAATACTTTGAATCCGCCTACCTTACCTTGTAAATATGCCGTTGATTTGGCGCGTGGTGATGCCCATCCTATTTCGTAAACTCCCGACGCTATGTTATCAATAGCAAACGATTCGCTTACTGCCTCAACACCATTTTTATAAATCTTTAGCGTGGTGCCGTCGTAAGTTATAAGAGCGTGAAACCATTCGCCTATGGTGTAATCTACCGAAGTTGATAGATTGGCACTTGAACCATTATACCAAGAAACGCCAAAAGTTGTAGAACTGGCGGCACTATACAAAAGCAAACTACCGGCGTTTGAATACCCCGTACTAAAAATGTAGTGTTCGCTATTATCGTCTAAATTTAGATAAGTGCTAATACTAAAACCGCTGGCCGTAATAAACGACTGCGTTCCTAAATCTACCTCATCATTAACCCCATCAAAGTCTAACGCCTTGCCCGAATAAAGCGCGGCGCGGTTGTACCCTTTCGGGCTTTGGTCATTGCCGCGCGGATTGAACGGCTTGTTCGTTTGTGTTGTAGTTACTGCCATCTTATAAAATTTTATTAGTTAGCAGTCCCGTCGTTCCCGTTACCGCTTGAATCGGGCACACTTGAGCCGCTGATGTCATCTAAACTATACCACGCTTGTAAGCCGTTTGATTCCGCACCGCTTAACGCTTCGTAGCTTTTCCACATCACGGAATTAATCTCATCGCTTGAAAGTGCGCGGTTCCATATTGCAACGTTGGCGAGGTTGCCGTTGAACTCGCGAATAATTGCGCCACCGCTTCCGTCGCCATCTGCCCCGATTAAGGTAGGATAATTCGTCCCGTAGATTGATGTAGGTACACTACCCGTATTGCTTCCGTCCAAACTTCCATCAATGTATATTTTTACGATTCCAGTTTCCCAAACGCAAGTAACATAGTACCATTGATTTTCGTTTAAGTCAGTGTTATTATCCAATCGTTTGTAAGTTGTGCCGTCCCCCGATACAAGCCAAGAAACGCGGTAATTTACAAACTGCCCCGTAAAAATTAACCATCCGTAATCGCTATTAGCCACCGAACCCCAATTTGATGCAATAGTTGATGCCGTATTCAAATCACCCGAATACATCCAAGTGGAAATAGTTAAACCGGTATAACCGCTATAATCGTTTAGGGTGTTTAGTTGGATGTAATCACTCGCCCCGTCAAACTCGGCCGAGCCTTGGGCGGGAAAATTGAGGCCAGCGGTCGTGAACTTATTAAACATAACAAGTCCATTTTTTATAATTGCCGACCCCGCGCTGAACAACCCTCTCCGTAGGAGGTAGTAGAATTGAGATTGTTTCATTCATCTTCGTCTTTATGTATGTTTTACAAATATAAGTATCGCCTAACGGCTTTTTATTTCGACTTCCTTTGAATGATGAACCAATTGTCATTGTGCGCCAATAACATCACGCCATCAAAATCGCGGTTGAAAGAAAATTCCGGGTCACCATCAATCGTGTCGGGTGATGATGGCGTCAATGTGATTGATGTATTTGCACCGATGGTTCCATCCGATTTGAAACGCAACAATCGCCCTTCGTTATCACCCGCACGTGGCAAGTTGATTCTCGCCGTTCCATTACCGCCCGACCACGTGTTGAACATCATATATTCGGTGTCCCCAACATCATAGGTTGAATTTGCTGAATTTGTGATATCGGTGATTTCTTCAATCAAAAATCCTTGATGGTCCATGTTGTTCAACGTGGTGTCACCCGTCAATGTTGTTGAACCCGTGACATCCAATCTTCCCGTCAAATCGGTATTCCCACCAACATCCAAATCGGTGCCGACATTCGCCGTGGTTGTCACGTCCAAAATGTTGGTGTCAAGATTCACGGCATCGATTCCGTCAAAAGAAACATTTCCAGTTGAGCCGTTGACGTTTCCAAAATTCACGTTGTCCGTTGGAATCACCACCTCATCAAACGTTGGTGTGATAACGGCACGACCAATGACGAACCATTCGCCATCCCATTCATCGCGGTTGGCGGAATAAGTCCCACCCAACTGAATCCAATTGTTTGAATCAAAGGTCAAACGCTGACGGAAATCATGCGAACTAAACATTGAACCCATGTATTTTTGAACGGGTTCGTCCATCAACTTCAACAATTCTTGACAAATTAATTTTTGGATTTCAACGTAAGAACCCGAATTCCCCTCGCGCCAATTTGAATAGGGAACTTTAAACAACAATCCACCAACATCATATTGATTGACCAATGAGCCGCGTTCGCCTTGACCCGTGAAAATACTTGTGTCGGGTAGTTCGTAAGAAAGCAAACCATTGATGTCGGCGTTTGGTGATACCGCGCGAACCCTTGTTGTTTGATTTTGTATTGAACCAAAAGAAGTGTCAACGGATTGCAACGTCATTTTGTACGATGACGAGTTGCCGATATTCAAACCGCGAACGGAACCATTGGTGTTGACGAATCCGACAAAATCCCAATTGATGGTCATGTCGCCATCCTCTGGAATTTGAGGCGTGACGATTGTCGTTGGCCCACCGATTTGAATGACATCGGAATTTCCCAACGTCACTTGACCGCTAAATTCTTGGAATGTTCCAATTAAAACTTCATAGCCCGAACCCGATTGCGTGGTTGTCCACACGGGTGTCGATGGTGTCGTTCCCGAATAGGTTCTTTTCAAATAGTAGGTGACATTGTTGTTGAAATCAAACAATTCAACATTCAATTTCATCTTTGCAAAGATGTTGTTTTGATTGACATTGACATTCAAAAACAATTTGATTTGGTGATTGAACACCAACGTCAATTGATTCTGCAATGCGGATGAAACCAATCCAATCGCTAAATCCGGGTCAACTCCGTTTTTCCACGTGACCCCCTTCATTGCTTTCGGTTCTTGGTTCAATGTGATGGCCACATCGTTTACCGCTGGCAAGAAATTGAAAATGTTTCCAGCCAATCGCGCCTTGTTTGATGTTTGGTCAATGGTCTTGTTGTAGAAAACACCACTTTCAAAATCAATCTTTGTTTTGTCTTTTTTATAGCGGTGTTCCGTGAATGAAGATTCAGCGCGTTGGAACAATTGTTCCAATCGATATTGACCATTCGAATAGTAAAAACGCAACCCGAAAATCGTGCACATTTGCGACAAGATTTCAAACCAATTTTTGTTGGTATAAACTCCGTTCTCATCAATCGTGTCAAAGGCGTGGAAATCTGCAAACAACTCATCCAATGGATTGTTGTTTGCGTTGTAGGTCATTTCTTGCGCCCACCAATCGCACACAACGGCCAACACCGGGTGTTCGCTTCCGTACATTCCCAACACGCCAACTTGGTCCAATGCGTTGATGAACTGGTTGGTGAACTGACGGAAAAATGATGTGCCACATAATGTGTCCGCCAACTTTGAAATTCCGTCGGTCGCTTGAATGTTTAGAACGTAAGGTTGCGACGTATCTTCAACCTCGATAATATCTTGAACGATGTAGCCGCCCCAATGAAAGTCGAGGTAAACAACTTGTTCTTCATCGGGTGAAAATGACATCACCAATCCATCGTCGGAAACCTTGCTTGTGTTGTACCACGTGTTGGCATCTTCACCATCAAATTCACCCTTCCAAATCTTGACGAAATAGCGGTCTTGCTGATATTGCTTTAGGTTGTTGAGGAATGTTGTTGTCGCTGAATCTTGAACGTACATTCCAAACGATACCGACGACCCAATGATTGGGGAATATATGTTGTCCGTTTGTCCCGAATAGTTCAATTCAAATCCATCACCCGTGACGTTGAATTGGTCCGGGCTTGTTCCCGTATATTCGTCATCCCAAATTTCAATCAAGTAAAAATGTCCGTAGCTACTGCGGAACTCGGAAAATAGTTTTGGATTCGCCATATATTAAAAACCTCTTTGTCTTGTTCGGTTGCGCGATGCGCGTTCGTTGCTCAATAGTATGTCTGCACCGCTGATGCGTCCCGTGACGACAACGTTTTGTCCGCCGCCGCCTTGCATCATCGTGTTGAGTTTTGATAACGGAATCACCGCCTCGGATTCTCTACCCTCGCCGATGAGGGCCAATGTCGGTCCCGTCACGATTCCACCCTCGGCAAGGGCTGGAATTCCACCCTCGCCCATTTTCGACATGTGGGCTTTAATACCACCCGCCACAGCAACCAATGCCGCACCCGCGGCAATTGCCAACGCTGGATTCATTGAAGTGCTTGCCGCTTGGAATCCCATCAAAGCGATTCCGTATTCAATAAACATTTGACCAAGTTGTGACAATATTGTTGCGAATTGACCAATGATGAATTTCCCCATATCAGCAAACGACGCTTCACCAACTGCCATCGCGCCCGCGATGTCAGCCATTCCAACAATCGTGTCGACGGCCATTCGGTTCACCGCTTGTGTGACTTTATCAGCCATCTCCATTGCCGCGACTTTTATTCTTGCGTAGTTGGTTTCTAACTTCAAAAACTTTTCGTCGGTTTCTTCTTCGTCGTATGGTAGTGGTTCGAACTCCGTATCGGTGACGTCTAAATTGACATTGAATTGCGCACGCTTGTCGGAAATGGCGTTGACACGCTTCACCATCTTTTCATATTCAGTCAGCGCGCGCGTTCCATTGTTTGCTGATTCAGTTACCCCGTCAATTCCTTCGGCAAGTGTACCGAGCGATTCGGTTGTTTCTTCGGACTTGTCTTTGATTAATCCGATGCTTTTTGCAACGCCGCCGAACACCTCACGGAATGATTTCAAAATCGGTTGTTCTTCGCGTTGGAATTTTTCGAATGGCTCAATCAATACTGAATCCCTTCCTAATGCCGATGCAACTTTATTGACTGCATTAATGATTGTGTTGATTAGTGGCAACACAAAATTGGCAAGGTCACGAAACGCATTTCGTAATCCCGCGGCAAACGCTTCACTATTTTCTCGAACGTAGATGAAAGCCGCACCCAATGCAAAAATTGCAATCGCAATCAATGTGATTGGTGAGGTTGCAATTTGTACCGCAACACCAAGCGCGCCCGTTGCAATCGTTTGCAAAATCGTGGCCGCTCGAAGTGCGGTCATAACGCGAACCAAAGAACCCGCGACAAAAATCAGCGGACCGATTCCAGCCGCCAATGCCGCAACAACGGCAACAAATATTTTCATTCCCTTTGGCAACTCATTGACAAACGTCGCGAATTGTGTCAACTTCTTAATCACTGGCGTCAACGCCACCGATATCAAACCACCAAATTCAATCGCCAAACCTTCGACCGCTGAACCCAATGCTTTGGATGCACCCGCGGCCGTCATGTCCATCACGTCGGCCATTTCTTTCGCGGAACCCGATGCATTTTCAAATTCCGTGTTCAGTTCCGCAAGCAAGTCGGTGTTTTCCACTAACTTCAAAAGACCCGATTGCGCACGCTGACCAACTTCGTCCATTGCGCCACCAAGGTCCAAGCCTTTTTCTGCCAAATCTTTGATGGCTTCGGCCGTGGATTTTCCCGATGTTTCCATTTCGGAAATAATACGCCGCAACATCGTCCCAGCCATCGACCCCTTGATTCCGTTGTTTGCCAAAACCGCAAGCATTGCCGATGTCTTTTCCAACGATATGCCCGCCGATGATGCGATTGGTGCAACCATCTTCATTGATTCCGCAAAGGCTTCCATATCAAGTGCGGACGAACTGAATGATTTCGCCATCACATCGGTGACGCGTCCAGTTTCGCTAACATCTAAATTGAAACCACGCAATGTTGCGCCCGCTACTTCGGCCGAACGTGCCAAATCACTTCCCGATGCTTGCGCCAAATTCAATGTGGCTTCAGTGACGCCCGTGATTTGCTTTGCAGTGAAACCAAGTTTTGCAAATTCCAATTGCAATCCAGCCACTTCACGTGCGCTGAATATGGTCGAACGTCCTAATTCTTTGGCGTTGTCCGACAATAATTTAAACTCATCAGCGGTCGCACCCGATACGGCTTTGACTTTCGCCATCTCAAGTTCAAAATCGCGGAACACATTGAACGACATCGCACCCAATGCGGCAAGTGGCGCGGTCAACTTCATGGACAAATTTTTGCCCGTTCGTTGCATATTGCGACCGAACTTGTCCATTGAACGTTCGGCCTTGTTTAGACCTTTACGGAATGGCGCGATGTTC
>Ga0208644_1003710_pt1 | contig 11725 bp, 14 predicted proteins | sample VirMetDEL_Nov_18_FD_184517 | JGI IMG/M metagenome (GOLD analysis project Ga0208644, IMG submission 184517) | Aqueous microbial communities from the Delaware River and Bay under freshwater to marine salinity gradient to study organic matter... | ecosystem: Environmental > Aquatic > Marine >... | reverse complement strand
CGCGCTGATCACTCCGTTTGCGAACTTGGCCTTACCTACCTTCCCGATGTTCGGATTATTGCCTACCGACCTCTCCAACGAAGCGAGGAGCGGGGCATATTTGGCCGTGGCCTTGGCGGTCATAACCGATTCGCCCGCGCTGATCTTCGCGGTTATGCTGTCGCTCGTTCCCGTGCCAGGGCCATCTACTCCAATCACTCCGGTAGCGAATTTTGGAATGGGAACCGCGTTAATCCGCGCCACCTGTGCAAGACCTTGGATAGTAATTAAGGCCGCCTGTATTTGCCCTAGGGGCGGGGGAATAGTGGCCAGGGCAAGCGTAGCGGCTTCATAGCTGTTTATAGCGGCTTGGGCGGAAGATAACACCTTACCCGCTAGTGTCTGCTCTCCCAATGTAGATATAGCCGTTTGGAGCGTCTTTTCTTTCTGATCTCTTTTCGTTTCCTCCGCTATCTTCTCCGTTTCGATCTGCGCCTCAGCGTTGGCAACTTGGGCGGCTAATATCTCGCTATTGATTTCCAGAACATCCTGCCCGAACTGCTCCAAAACAGCCTTGCGAGCTTCGAGGGCTTCCATCTCCATTTGAGCCATCCGCTTGTTGAACTCGTCAACGGTGATCTCTCTGTTTACAAGCCTTTGGCGTTCGATGTTTATTTGCTCGGTTGCCAAGCGTTCAGCGGCTTCAAGCTCCATCTTCAGCTCTGCCTCTATTCTCTTTTCTAGCTCTTCCTTCTCTTTCTCCGCCTTTTTCTTGGCCTCTTCGTCTGCTTTGGCTTTCGCCTTGGCTAGTTCTTCGGCCTCTTTTAGCCTAGCGGCTGCGGCTGCTTTGTCTAGGCCGTTTACCTGGTTTCGGATCTCCAAAGACTTCTGGACCCGATCGGCTTCGAGTTGGGCAAGTTGGCCTTTTAAGTTGGCAAGCTCGATCTGCGTTTCGTAATCGGTGTCGTTCTGCTTTGCTGATAGCTCCGCCTGTTTGATCTGCTCCTTCAGGATATTGGCTTCTAGCTGTGTTCTTGCATCCAAAGCCGCCAACGCTTCATCGGCTGCCGCCTTGCGCTCCTTATCGCTTTTGGTCACATCTTGCACTATCGCTTTCTGCTCTTGGAATTTCCTGTTCAATTCCCCTTGCGCCTCGGCAAGTGCTAGCTGTGCTTTCTTCAGGGCTACTTGGCTTTCCGCGTATTGGTAGCCTTCGATGGCCGCCTGCTTCATAGCTCCACCAATACCCCTAATTTGATTCCAGACCTCTTTAAAGTTCAGTTTGGACAGTGCTATTGCCACATCTTGAAACACGCCTATAAGCCGTTGAAAAGCAAATTGCAGAGGCTTCAGGAATTTATTCAAAGTGTCTACCCCCTGCTGAGTAGATGCGAAAGCTGCTATAAGGCTACCAATAGCCACAACAATAGCACCTATGCCCGTGCTTATTAAGGCTATTCTGAAAGATTTCAAAGCCCCATTGCTAAGAGCTACGATAGCATTCCACGCTGTTTGAGCTTTGGCCAAGAGCGCAAACTGATTGCCGAAGGCTCCCGTTTGCATCAACGCCTCTTTCACCCCTTCCGAGTAGTTGCCCACGTTGCGCCTAGTGTCGCCCGTTTGCTTCTCCAGCCTTTTTAGCTCCTCGGTAAGTTTGAGCTTCTGCGCTACCAACTTCTGCCCGGCATCCGTATTCTCCCGCTCCTCCTTGCTCAGTTTTGACCATTGGTTAGTCACCTGCGAAAGCTGCGCCCTCAACTGCTCGATGCTTCCTTGGTTGGCCTGTTGCGCTTTCGTGTTGGCCATCACCACGCGCTCATTGGTGCGTATCTCAGCGTTCAGCTCTTTAATTTTGATAGCGTTCTTTGTATAAGCCTCGCTCCCTTTGTCTAGGTTCTTCTGCTCTTCCCTGAGAGCTTCCAAACTCTTCCGCGCCTCACCTATGGCAGCCGTTGCCGCCTTAATCTGCTCAACGGGTATCTGAATATCTAGTAATGTCGTTTCCATTTACAGGCGCATTAGTTTAACTTTTGTCAATCCTACTTTATTCGCCGGCCATTGCTCTACCTCTCGAATCATGAAGTAGCTATTGCCCACCCTTACCGGAATGGTCACATCTAACTCTTGGATGTCTATCGCGGTTAAGTTTACCATGTAGCTCACCAACTTCATCCGATCTAGCATAGCCTCGAAGGCCGTCCAATTAGCCTCCGCTATTTCGGTCCACGTTTCGGGGAAGCCCATGATCTGAGCCGTCACAGTACCCCCTCCGCTCGTTATCTGCACGAGGTTTGCCGTATCGCTTACAAGGGGCATCGCTCGCGGCTCTGGTTGGATGTCGGGGTCATCGTATGCTACCCCGCTACCTGAATACCTTAGAACCCTTGCGTGAATGTTATCGGTGAAGCTCACCGCCTCAACGGTTGCAGCGAATGGAGCTGTGTACATATCCTTTTCAAGCGGTAGACCTCCGTCATTGATTAAGAGCGTGTAGTTGCCTAGATCGTTATTCGCTCGATAGGCGGGGTCATCGTCCGTGCCATCTTTCCACCGCACAAAGTTCTGTTGGCCAAAGTCGCCAATCCGGTATTCTCTCTTCGGCTTGGCCGTGTAGTCTACCTTGTCGCTCCAATCTTTAGCTATTGGCCACTTGGCCGCTATGCTGTCGATGGTGACAAATTCTAGGGTTTTGGTTTGGTTGTTGGCGATTATTAGAGCATTCTTCCGCACCGCTTCAAATAGGTAGAGATCTTTGATTTTGATATTCGGTAGGGTGTCGGCAAGGTTGATCTTGTCGCCATCTTTGTAGGCCTCCTCGCCCTTTGTGCATTCAAACTTAGTACCCGCGCTTATCGTCACATTAAACGAAGGCGAACCCGCTGTCAAATAGCCGATGGTAGCATATCTGTTCGCCTCGTATGGAACGCCCCACGCATTGACTTGAAGCGTACCCGTTCCCGTGTAATTGGTGATGGTTTCGTAATCCGTAAGCCTTTTGGTAACATTCCCCGATCCATCCACCAACACAATGCAGGCAGAAAAAGATTGGCCAGAAGTCAAAGCTACATCGTAATCTACCGTTGCCCTGAAATCATACGCGCCATCGGGTCTAAGCTCATAGCCGTAAGCCGTGCCGATTGATGAGTAATCAAAAGCGTGATCTGTCGGGTCACTGTTTATTGTGTCGAAGTTGGCCCCCAACACCCCCAAAGAAACAAAGGCTCCTGTAAAATCGCTCGCAAGCTCTACATCGAATAAGCAGCCTTTCTCATTCATGTAATCCTTTAGGCTAAAAGGTATCCCCCAATTCTCAGAATAGTTGTTCAACGTCCATCCCTCCTCAGTAGCCGCCTTCTCCAAAAGCAGCTTGAAGTAAACAGCGGGGAAGAAATCCGTGTGCGCCCTTGACGCTTTCGTGCCGGTCCATCTCCCGTAGTTGATAGCAGGGTAGCAGTAGTTGGAGCTTGCATTAGTAGCCGCAAACACGTTGACAGCCGTCCAATCGTGATTCTGTGCGCTGAGGTCTAAATCCCGAATACTCTTGTCACCGATGGTCTGGAAGAAATCGGCCAAAGCCCCGTAGATACGCATCTCATAGAACTGCTCGCTCTGCTCCAAAACAGCGAAGCCGTAGAAGATCGGCTGACTATCCACTCTAACCTCGCACTCGTACCTTGTGTAAGGCTTTAGGCTCGTTTCCCGCGTTTCATCGGGGAAGCCTAGCAGCCGCGTATTGTTGGCGGTCTTGGCTAGCTTTATCGGGGTAGACAGGCTTCCGCCCCTGCTCACTAGGTTGTTGAATTTCGCCTCTGAGAATGTGAGCGCAAAGACCTGCGAGGGGTCGAAGCCGTCCAACTCAAAACGCCTGTCAAGTATTACGGCTATTGTTCTCATTGCACGACCGGTCTAACCTCCTCGCCCTTGTAGATGGTGATGGAGAATTGATTGTCCAAAGCCTTGTAAGGTGCCTGACTCTTCAGTTTAAACCCTCCGCCCTCTACAAAGGCAGGATCAAAAGCATCTAAATCTATCGCCCTGCTTGTTCCGCTTCCCGTGAAGTTGGCGATGTATACCTGAGTAGAGTAATACAGCGAGTTCAGAATATCCAAAATACTCTCGCTCTCAGGGTAGGCTTTCAATTCAATGGCCTCGGTCAGATTCTCGAAATCTACCGAACTGCGAACACCTTCGGCATTCTTAACCACCGTTGCCGCGTTGCCGTCTATGCTCCGCGTTCTGATAAGCTCAAACGAGTAAACAGACCAACCGCCCCCCGCATTCCACCAGACCAATGTCAACTCCTTATCGGTGCATTGCTCCCTCACCTCTTGGCAGTTGTAGAGCTGAATGTTTACCTGCCAATCGTCCGAGGTGCTTGTATTGGTTAAGGTGAGCGTTCCATTGGCCGCTGTGGTAGCCGTTGCCGCTATCCGTATGCCCGTGTAATTGATGCCCGAGGTAATCCAACTCACGCCCGTAGGAAGTCCAGGGGTTACCGTCATGTCGGTGCTTGCCTGTGGAGAATCTAGGAGAATATCAATCGTTTGCCCTACAAAGTACCGCACGATCTTAACCGCTGCATTCGCAACTAAGCTCTCTTGCTTCGGGCTTTCCAAATACACCTTGTAAATACTGCTTTCAACCGCTGAGATCAGCCCTCTAAAATTGGAATAGCAGATAGGCAACACGGGTCCGCTTGTTACATTCTGCTTGAGTAGCAAAATATCCGAAGGGGCGGAAATAGCCGTAGGATAGGCCACCGCGCTCACTTGGTGGTGGTAGTCGCTATCCGTTGCAGTGTCAGGCTCCCCAAAATTGAAGCGCGTCTTTACAGCGGGCAAAACGCCTACCCGATAAATCCCCGTTGGGTCAGGGTATACCGTCAAAGTCTGCGAAGTTCTTCGAGGCTGAGCCGCTGTGGTTGCATACCCCGTCAATACTTTGAACTCCTCCTCCTTCATCAATCTAACCACCCCGCCTGAATAGATCGCGCTGTAGGGGGTGTCTAGTGTAACCGTATTCGTAGCATCGGCCAAAACCTCCACGACAGGAGATTCTACATTGTCGGCCGTAGCTAAAACAGAGTAGTACAGGTAATCCCCAGCAGCTACCAAAGCACCGATGCCCGTAACCGTCAGTTGAAGGTTCCCAGAGCTATCAGCCGTACCGGTCACGCTAAGCTCGTTCTTATAGGTGAATACCCCTGCGCCTTTGCGGTATGCCCCATCGGGGGAGGTGGGAGCTGCTATTAGTGCTATCGCCATTCTATCGCTATTTTTTCAAAGGCTTCTTTGGCCGCCTTTGCCGTTTTGTAAATGTACTTGAATTTCTCTCCTCGGTAGGCGTTCTCCGCCTGAAGCACAAACCCTTTGCCCCACTCTAACTTTTCTACTACCCCCACGCTATTCCCACTAATGGCCTGCTCGCCCTCTTTGACTGCCTCCCACTTCATACCGTTTGCATCTGTTCAATAAATCGCTCTGTGAGCTTGTTTACTATTGGTGTTAGTACGTTGTCTTTGATGTATTGCCTGTTCCCGATAACGTCCAAAAGAATGCCCGTACCCTTGCCCGTTTTCGTGTACTCCCTGTACACCTTTGAACCCTCCCTGCCAATCCTTCGAGCGATTAAGAACGCCAGGCTCTCTTGGCTAATATCCCTCGGCACTATCCCCCGCTGCTGCATCCATCGCTGAATAGGCTCAACAGGCGGCATCCTTCCCGGCTTGCGCCCCGTTTCCAACGTCATGATGTAGTTAAAGCCGGGCATGGTGGAATAGATCACTAGATTACCCTCCTCTATCTTCCACCTCAGCGAAGCAGCAGCCTCGCCCGTGTTGTTCATCGGCCCGAACTCCGTCACCCGCTTCTCTCGGATGTTCTTCTGCAGATCGGAAATAATCTGATTCGCAATATCCCGAACGAGTAACTTAATCTCAATATCCATCACTCGCTGTAATTCGCCCAATCAAACGGGCTGACCTCTTTGGAAATAGCCCCTGCGAACTCGGCTAAATCGCTCCACTCATAAGGCTGGCAGCTGTTCACTCTGATCTCCATTTGAAGCCCCACACCCGTCAGAAGCCGCGCCCCGTACTTGTAGTAGGGTATTTTGGTAATCGTGCCAAACTGCACCCCGTAGGTGGCTGAAACGGCTGCGAGTTCCTGAATGTACTGATTGGCGATAATGTCCGCGCTTGCGAGAATGTTCATACTCGCCACGCTGTCTGAAGCGTTGTCATCTTGTAGCCCGATGTCTACAATAATGGTCGCGCTCTCGGTGTTGTCGTCCGGTGATCGCCTAATAAGCTGGAAGCCTTGCTCAAGTCCTATCACCACCTGCTCGGTGCTATCGGCTACTTCGTCGCTGATGGTATCCCATGTCGCGGCCAAAAATTTAACGCTAGGGAGCATGCCCTCCGCCACGCCCCGAAGGACAGCAACGATTCGGGCGTAGGTTGCGGTTCTTATTACCATAGGGGCAAAGGTAGCAAATTGCTTTGTTAGATTGAAGAGGTGGGAAGGGTCAGTACAAACAAGTCTAGCCCCCTACCCCCATAAGGAACTAGACTAGTCTGCACCCCTTTGCTCCGTTGAGTTGGAAGTGTTCGTTTGGGCTGGTGGCGGGACACAAGTCTTGAGAAAACCCATTTCCACCATTTAACAGTTGGCACGCGTTGTTGCTGGCCTCGGCTTGTATCGCCTCTCCTTCGCTTGTTTGAATTGGGTTTCGGAAGTTGCCCAACTAAAAACCCCTTCAAGTGATGGAGGCACCTTCAGGGGTTAAATAGCGAGGCCGCAACCTCCTCTAATATTTTCCTGCACCGACCTCCATTCGGGCTTTCTATGTGGGGGCAAAGATAAAACAGTTTTCAAATTACGCAAATAAAAAAGCCCCGACCCGTAGGCCGAGGCTCTCCCCCTAACTCAAACTTGATTATTTTTGCTTATTCTCCAGTGAGCAGATTTCGTTTGCAAACATCAGCAGCAATCCAGCTCTGTTTGCGTTCCACTCTTCTGCTGTGATGCCCATTTTCTTGGCGGCTTCGATTGCGATTTGACGGAATTTAGGATCTTCTACTAAATCCATTCTTCTTTTTAGTTCGCTTTCAATTGTTACTTGAGTTGTCATGTCGCTTGGTTTTTGGTTTGTTTGACAAGTCAAAGATACAACACTTTTTCAATTGTGCAAATTATTTTTGAAATTATTTCAAATAAAAAAGGGGAAGAGCTCCGACCTTCTTCCCCAATGAACAAAAAAACCAATGTCCACAGCTCGGACACCGCTAAAATACATCAGCCCTTTTGCTCTCGCAAGCGATCTCCGTATTTTGCAGTTTCCACCAACATAACCCAATCGAGAAAAACAGCGTTCACCGTGCGCTTCTCGATTTCCTCGGGCAACTTCCCGAAATGTTCGGCCAACCGGCTCACAATCGAATAAACGCCAAACGCCTGCAACCTCTCTATCCCCGCGTTCACCTCTTCCGCTGTTGGCTCAGCACTTTCAAAAATACCCCAGGGTCGCCAAACTTCCATCACGCTGTTGATCTCGTCTAGTGCCTTCGCGCCTACCTCCAAATAGTTCTCTTCGGGCAAATCGAGTATTTGGGTGATTCTAGCAAACGTCAGCGGCAAGGCTTCGGGGTGCTTCGTTATCGCCTGTCTACACAATTCAAAGTCTTTGAAAGCCCATCCCCTCGCGGGGGGTACTTCCACTTCATTGCTCACCACCTCCGGTACTTCCAACGTGAAGGTGATCAACTCATAAAGGGCTAATAGATGCCCCTCGCTGATCTTTAGCTGCGGAGGGATGCGAGGGGTTGTGAGAATGGAAACCTGCTCCCTGATGCCCTCGGCTTTGAATAGCTCCATCGCTTCGGAGGGCGTCACCTCTTCCCACCGGTTCTTTACGCGGAAGAGCCAGCCTCCTAATCTTACTTTTACCATACTCAGATGTATTTTGGCTTTCGGATACCTGGGCCAGTATACGCCCTAGCTTGGCCTTGAATCTGGTTCACCATCGCGTGAGTAAATCCCCAAACAAGCGCGTCCAATCGGTCAGGGCTTCCTTGCTGTTGGTCGGGGTTGAAACTTACCATCTGCGCCTCTAGCTTCGAGTGATAGCCGAGGTGGTGAATAAGCCCGCGTTGATAGAGGGCGTAGACGGGTTCAGCTCTCACATACTTCCCCTTCGTGGCGCGAACGCTTACCACTCGAATAGTGGGGTCTAGGTTCTTAATTGTCCCCTCTACGAGGTCTCCACCTTGATTAGATTCCGCAACGATCTCCGCGCAGTTCCACTTTCTGTAAGCCTCCACAGCCTTCCCCGCCCACTCATTCGGACTGTACCTTCCGCTCAAGTCATCCAGCACATACCCTTTGCCGTTGTGCGTTCCGATCACCACTACCCCCGTTTCATCGCTCTTCTCGTTGGCCGTTACAGCAGGATCCACCGCTACAAAGGTCCTCATGTGTTCCGGGGCTTCGCTTACCCGCGTGAGGTTGATAATGTCCATATCCCACAGCAAGCCGCCTGCACCCTCCAGAAACTCCCCGTAGATTTCCTGCCGCACCATTTGCGGGTTCATTCGGCTTATCTCGTCTTTCAGCTCATCAATGTCCTCCGCCTTTAGCAATGGATTGTCGTAGCTGCTATAAGCGAGCCGCCTGTAATTGTCCTCCCCTCTATCGGCCGCCAATGCCATTGTATAAAAGGCGTGATCCTTTCCGTCCTTGCCCTTCGTTCCCTTCGGAACGCCCGCAGCTATCAACTGAGAATCGCTGTAATCCATAAGCATCGGAAGAACAGCGTTAGTGTATAGGTAGGGGTCTTTCAGGATTATTCCTGCTTCATTCAGAAAGATTACATCGTACCCGAAGCCCTCCCAGTTCTCGGGGCGGTCTGCGCTTCTAAAGTCAATATGCCCCGTGCCGATGCGCATCTCTTTCTTTTGGCTATTCCAGGTGTATGGAACCTTGTGCGCTTTCATCGCTGGCTCAAAATACCTTTGAACGTAGCGGTCTATGTTTGAATTGATGGTGTCGCCCCAAAGAAGCCGCCTACCTTCTAACGCCCATTCAATATAGGCGTGTGCAGCTCCATGCGTAGCCCCGAACCTTCGGCCCTTTGTGACTACCGTGAATTTCGATTGACTGCCAAAGAAAATGTCAAGCTGAGGGGGCGTGTATGAAAGTTCAATTTTCATTGCCTGTTATCACCCTGCGAGTGATCTCGATCTTCTCCCCTTTGCTCGTGTGGTCAATGTAGCTTTGATTGAGCTTTTGGTGTTCTTCGGGTGTGGCTATAAGGCGATAGAGGGCGAGCAGCTCTGCGGCCTTCTCTGACTTCCATAGCTTGGCCCTGATGCCTGACTTCGTTTTGATCTTGTTCTGCTCAAGCATCTCTTTTAGGGTGTCCATTTCGTCAGAATCCACAGGGAAGTAATCATAAAAGGTCTGCTTGCTACATGGTATGAACGCCACTATGTCCTCGATGAAGAATAGGTTGTTCTTCTCGATGGCCTCCTTTGCCTGCTCGTATAGTTTCGCTTTATCGTAGGCCATCATCTGAACTTTTGAGCGCAGGGGTGGAATCGAACCCCTCTTCTTGACTGGATGCCAAGTGTGCTACCGGTAACACTTCCTGCGCCTGTTGCCTTCTCTCTTGCAAAGATACCTTTTTCCCTTTGTACATCCCCGCTCCGAGTTCATCTATTTTGCTGAAGGGGAGAATGGGGACTGTTATCTTGCACGTCTTGTCTATTAGGTAGATGTAACGCAATTGATACCCACTTAATTTTTCTGCCGTTTCTGGTATTGCTGCCTTACCGTTATTTTTCAATATGGCATTACCTTTTGTAAATGTAACACTTGCCCTTATTTCCCCGTTTTCAAGTTTAATTATACCGTTATTTTTTTGAATATTTGTCAAATAAAAGCCACTTGCTCGGTATATCGTACCATCTCCACATTGTGTACCATCCGAAAAACTTAAAACCCATTTAATATGTGGCGCGTGTTTTTTCATTAATTTGATCGAAATTGATATGCATCGACTTTCAGAATTTTTGGGTAAATAATCATCAAACGCCATTCGGTTTAATTCTACCATTTCATTCCAATTTGTGCCATTTACTAAATGCAAAACTTTATCTTTCCTAAATGGGCTACCATAACTCATCACCCCGTGCATCTTTCCGTCCAAAAAAGCTCCAAAATGCAAGGAACTATTTGCAACCACCTTCCCCGAGTAGTGGTGTTTCTTCACAAACTCATTGGCAATCTTCGCGGGGATGACCTTAACGATTATATCCTTTGCCCTGCCCATGCTGCCACAATCAAATAAAGCGCGTTGCCGTTGCTGTTCTCGTTCCCCATCGTTTCGGCATACTTGTATTCATCCGTCCCCTTCATGTCCGCAATAGCGTTCTTTATCACCTCCGCTTGCTCGTCCGCAAGGGTAAATGTCATTTGCTGAAACGGCTCTTTGTCACCGCTTGGCAAACTGAAGTCTTCCCCTAGCTTGTCGGCATCTAAATCAAAGCCAGGAATATCAACGCCCCATCCTTCCAAAAGTTCCGCATCCCACTCATTGGCGAGCTGATCCCATTCCCACTCCCCGAAACCTACGTTGTCCTTAATGGTAAACTCCCTGCGCTTGTCCTCTGTCCAATCGTCCGCCATCATAACCCAAGCATCGGGTATTTCCTTCATCCCTAGCTCTTGGATGGCCCGTAAGCGCATATTTCCGCCAAGGGGGTATATTCTCCCGTCTACATCGGTAACGCACACCATAGGGCGTTTCTCCATCATTTCGGGGAACTCCTGCAAAGACTTGACGAGCTTCTTGAATTTCTCGTCTTTGATAACCCTCGGATTGGAGGGGTTGGCTTTTAGCTTGCTGACTTTCATCATTGCCAAAGGTACTAAACAAAAAGGATTGACCCGTCAGGCTCCATGTGGGTGTATACCGCGTTTCCCATGTCAGAACGGAAAGCCTCGAATACTTCCTCCCTGCTGATTGTATGCACTAGGCCCTCTTCCACCTCTTCAATCCCGTCTACCGGTTTTCCAAGCTTGAAGGACCGGTAGACTGAATGGTACGACTTGCCCGCGAACTCGCAGGCCTCTGTCAAATGATGGAAGAGCCTTCTAACTCCGTATTGGTTTTGAGCTTTGTACATGGTCAAATTTGGTTTAAGGTGATTTTGTCGATGAACCAGTTGTTAGATAGCTCATGCCTGTGGATGTGCGGTGATTCTTGCCACTCGCTACTCACTTCTACCTCATCCATCTCGTCTTCTTCCACCATCCCCAACGCTTTCTTCATCGTTGTGGCAGCCCCGATTATGTTCTCGAATTGGTCGCTGATGACGTAGGTGTACTTTGGCTCAGGCATCTCTATACGGTTTTGGTAGTGGGTGCCACGCTACAACGTCAAGGTCATCGCCCTCACATTCGCTGACTATTTCCCCATCCTTTTCGTATATTAAACCGTTTGTTTCCGCCCAACAACTGCCTTCAGGTGTCAAAATAAAGCAGCCTAGTGATGTCCACCCTTTCCCGTTTGTAATCCAAACCGTTTCGAGCGGATTTGGAAGCCTTTCGCTTGACAACACCCAACTCATGCTCTCAGTTCTTTAGCTTTTGACAAATACCACGCGGCTTTATCGAGATCGCGCTCAATCGGTTGGTCGGGCTTGCTTCCCGCTCTCAGCTTGTACTTAAACGCGCACATCTCGCAA
>Ga0208644_1003709_pt1 | contig 11729 bp, 13 predicted proteins | sample VirMetDEL_Nov_18_FD_184517 | JGI IMG/M metagenome (GOLD analysis project Ga0208644, IMG submission 184517) | Aqueous microbial communities from the Delaware River and Bay under freshwater to marine salinity gradient to study organic matter... | ecosystem: Environmental > Aquatic > Marine >... | reverse complement strand
TCAGCAAATGTATGGAGTCACATCTTAATTTGTATCGATAAGACACAAGCTTCAAATGCTGATAGAGGTAGAATTTTTATCAATGGCGTTGAAGGACAAACAAACAATTTAGATACGAGTTTAATAGGTACATCAACTACACCATTATATTTTGGCATTGGGTATGGACTAACACTTCCTTATGGGGGCTCTATTGATGAGGCAGCTATATGGGTTGGAAGTGATGAAAGAGCAAATATATCTGACATCTATAACGGTCATGTTCCTTTTGACTTGTCTACTTTAGCGAGTGCTCCGTCTCATTGGTGGAGGATGGGAGATGGTGATTCTTGGGATGGAAGCAAATGGACTATAAATGACAATATAGGAAGCTACAATCTTGATTCTGTGAATATGGAAGAGGGAGATAGAGTAACTGATGTTCCTTAAAAAAAATAGATATGCAAATTTCAGATGTTTACGGAATAATATTGACAGCAGATATTGACAAAGTTGATTTCAGTCAAGTTCCACAGAATAGAGATACGGTGAGATATTCATTGGATGGCACTCAGTTTGTCATCAAGTGGAATTCGGATGCTGTTCCTACATTCATCACTGATGGATCTGTGATTCCATTCTTGACATTGACTCATGAACAATGTCTTGTCTTGATGGCATCAAATGAGTGGAGTGATCCAATAGAATAAAATAAAACATGGCAACAAAAGAAGCTGTATTCAATGTAAAGGTCAACACTGGCAACAGTGTGAAAGATGTCCAGGATCTTGATATGTCTCTAAATAATGTTAATAAAACATTAGATAGCACATCACAATCTATGGATAAGAATGCAACCTTTGCTCAGAGATATGGTGATGAGCTCCAACCATTGACAACCAGGTTGGGAGAGGCAGAGGATAGACTCTATGAGTTAGCTCTTGCTGGTCAACAAGCATCCCAGGAATATCAAGAGCTCCTTGAGACTGTGACCAGATATAGACAAACTCAGATAGCAGTTGATCAGACAGTGGATGCAAGTGCCCAAACAATGGGACAAAAACTTGTTGCAAATGTTGAGTTTGGTGCATCAGCATTCCAAGCATATGAGAGTGCAGTTGCTTTGGCTGGAGTGGAGAGTGAAGCTCTTGTCCAGACTATGGTCAAGCTCCAAGCAATCCAAGGTCTGGTTGGATCAATTCAAGGTTTATCTCAAGGATTGAAAGAGTCAACTATTGGAATGAAAGCTCTTGCTCTTGCTCAAGGTTTATATAGTACGGTTGTTGGGACATCCACTGGATTGATGAAAGCATTCAGGATTGCTTTATTATCAACTGGTATTGGAGCTCTTGTTGTTGCTGTTGGTGTGTTGATTGCGAACTTTGATAAGTTAACCTATGTATTTAAACCAGTGATTAATGGTCTCAAAGCAATTGGAGATGCAATCGGATTGACTGACTTTGCCGCCGAAGAAGCTTCTAAAAATGAAGAAAGAAGAGCGGAACTTCAAAGACAAAGAAATGAAATGACATTATGGAATCTTGAAAGGGAGCATCGAGCAAGACAAAGATACATAAGAGAAAACACAAGAAACCACAATGATGAGCAAAAACAATATGATAGAATTATAGCCGCTCAAAATGCAGAAGGAAAGAGTTCAATCAAGTGGACAAAAGCAAAAATTCAAGCGTCCATTGATTATCAAAAATATCTATTAAAAGAGCAAGAACTTGAACTTAGGAATGCTGAAGCAAAACTCAAGACTGTAACTGGCGAGGAATATAGAAAAGTTGAAGACCAGATAGAAAGTCAAAAAAATGCACTTAATCAAATAAAAAACAATATTTTAGACTCTGAAAATGAATTAAAACTCATTGATATTAATGCGAGAAAACAAGCATCATCTAGGGCTAGAGCAAGTAGTGATGAAAGAAAAAGACGAAAAGAAAAAGAATTAGAAGAGGAGAAAAAAAGAATTTTCAATCTTCAAAAACTTGAAATGGAGTTCCTTGAAGAACTTGAAAAATTAGATGAGGAAGCATATCAGAAAACTCTGACAGCTCAACAGAAAGAAGAGACAGCAATCAATGACAAATATTTCAGACTCATTGAAACTGCGAAGCAATATGGTATGGATACCACTGATCTGGAAGCAAAGCAACAGCTTGAACTGGCTGGTATCAGAAAGAAATATGATGATGAAGCAATTGCAAAAGCCAAAGAAAAAGAGCAGAAAATTCTTGAAATAAGAGAGAAATTCAATGCACTATTTAGAGACCAATTTGATCAGCAGATTGCAGATGCAAGAAAGTCAAATCAAGAACAGATTAATGAACTTGAAAAAGCTAACAAGGAAGGAATTATTTCGGATGGGGAATTCTATATTGCTAAGTTGAAACTGGCCAATGATCTTGCTGATAAAGAGAAACAGATTGAGAAAGAGAAGAACGAATATATCAAGCAACAGAATATCAAGGCAAGAGAGGAGCAACTCAAAGGAATTCAGAGTATAATTGATGGAGCTCAGAAAGGATTGGAGGGACTCTCTCAGATCAATAACCTTGTCAACCAGATAGATCAAGCAAGATTGAACAGTATTCAATCCAGGAGAGATGAGAATCTTGAGTCTTTGGATGCTAATCTCGAGGCACAATTGGAAAGAGAGGATCTGACAGCAGATCAAAAGAAAGCCATTGAAGAGAACTTTGCTGAGCAAAAATTCAAGGTACAGCAGAAAGCATTTGAAGAGGAGGAGAAAATCAAGAGAGCACAATTCAACAGAGATAAAGCTCTGAAACTTGCTCAAGTCTCCATTGATACAGCGAGTGCTATTGTAAAAGCCATTGCTCAATTCGGCCCTCCTCCATCTCCATTGGGGATTGCTGGGATTGCATCTGCTGGAGTGATTGGATTGACTCAAGCTCTTGCAATATTGAATCAACAATATCAAGGTGGAACAGCTCCATCCCCTCCTCAGATTGGAGGTGCATCTGCTGGATCTTTGACTGGAGCTGGAGCATCAACATTCACAGCGAACACATCAGCTCAACAAACAGATTTGACAACATTGGGACAAGAGAATGTCCCAGTTTCTCAAGTGGTGGTCCTGGAATCAGACATCACTGGGACTCAATCAAAAGTAGCTGTTCAAGAAGCAAAGTCATCTTTTTAAAAACTCAACTCCAGCTTTAGTCAGAAAGCCATCTCCAATGCTTAGGCAACCATACTCCTCCAGGAATGTGGTTGCTTTGTCATTATTAAATGAATGCATCTTGACATTCTCTCCAGGAATGAAATCACATTTATAAACATTTAGATATATTGACTTGATGAAGTGGTTGCCATCCATCCAGTTGATTGATCTCATCAGCTTGATCAGTTTGTCAGAATCCATCTTGACAGCTTGATGACATTCAAAGTTCCTTGTTGGGAGATCATTGTATTTCAAGAACTCAAGTGTGTTCCTGGTTGCTTCTTGATAATGTGGTGGGTGAATCGGATTGACAATAAGTTGACCTTTAAACATCACCTTGTTGAAATCATATCTCTCAGTGATGAAGAAATCATCATTCATATATATGAACTCTCCTCCAATACGTTTAGCAAAAGTCAAGATTCTATTGGTGACGTCAATCCCTCTGATATTGTTATATTGTTTACAGGGTACATGGAGAGCTCCATCGACTGCATCTCCAATGGTGTAGAACACTGCATCTGGTTGAAACTTTCTGATCCATCTCATTGATTGCAATATCTCAAAATGAGTGGAGCTTTTTTTGTAGGGATAAACAAAAACCATTGAGAACAAAAATACATAATATATATGATTAAAGAATTGCCTATCTATGAGATCATGATTGATCTTGATGATCCAGATACAACAGTCTCATTCAATTCATTGGTGAGTCATCCAGCTCATGAGAAGAATTTTCAGACATTCTCAAAGCAAGTGAAATTTGAATTCAATGATGAGGAGCAGATGATCACTGGAATTGCCATCTCAGCAGATACACCAATCTATCGGATTGACTATTCAACTGATGAGGAATACTATGTGATCTTTAAAAAGAAAGCCATCAAGGATATTGTCTTTGATTATGCCAGGAGAAACAATTTCAACAATGTGAATCTTGAGCATGATGATGAGAGAGTGGTTGATGGAATATACATGACCATGTCATATGTCATCGACAAAGAGAAAGGATTCACAGCTCCTGAGAGATTCAAGGATGCCAATGATGGAAGCTGGTTGGTATCTTACAAAGTGACTGACAAAGAGGTTTATCAGAGTGCAAAGGAGGGAGTATTCAAAGGATTCTCCATTGAGGGGATATTCAATCTCATTGAGACTGGATCAACAATGGAGGAGGAGTTCATGGGACAGATATACACTGAGCTGAAAAAGGTTGCTGAGTATGTTCTTTTTTTCAATGATTATCCAGATGCTGTTGTCAACAATGCAAAGAGAGGTATTGAGTTGAATCAAAAGCATGGCAACAAATGTGCAACCAGGGTTGGCCGTTTAAGAGCAACCACTCTCAGCAAGAGAGGGAATCTCTCCTTGTCAGTGATTCAAAGAATGTATTCATATCTCTCAAGAGCAGAGGAGTATTATAATCCAAGTGATTCATCAGCTTGTGGAACTATCTCATATCTTCTATGGGGTGGCAAAGCTGGGAAACGATGGGCAGAGTCAAAATTGAGAGAGCTCGGAATTTTAGAACAATAATATATAATAAATAAAACAAAAAAAATGAATCAGAATTTCAAAAAAGTTTTAGACTTAATTTCAGAGATGAAAGAGTCATTCTCTAAAAAAGAGAACGAAGAGATGAAATTTGATCAAGCAACTTTGACTGATGGAACTGTCATCGAATATGAAGCTCTTGAGGTTGGTCAAGCTGTGTCTGTTGTCGCTGATGGCGAAATGATACCAGCTCCAGAGGGAACACACACATTGAGTGGTGAGCTTGAGGGAGTGAGTATTGTGGTTGATGCCAATGGAGTGATCACTGAGATTGTTGATGCAAGAGAGGAAGCTCCAGCAGATACAACAGTAGATGAGCAAGAAGCTGAGCCAGTTGCTGAGTCAATGAGTGCAGAGGATGTTGAAAGAATTATCTCATCAAGATTGGAGTCATTCAGTGCCATTGTAGATGGACTTGCTGAAATGACAAAGTCATTGGTTGAGAATAATGCAAATCTTGTAAATGAGTTGAGTTCATTGAAAAGTGAATTTGAGACTTTCAAAGCTCAGCCATCTGTTGAAGCAAGAGAGGGAGAGAAATTCTCCAAAGTTGGTAACTTGACAACCAGACAACAATTTCTACTAAAAAATAAAAATAAATAAAATGTCGTTAAAACGAACTATTCAAGAAAAATTCGCTTATGATGTATCTGGATTAGCATCATATGTTGATGAGCAAAGAGAAGCATTGACAGTACGTGCTGTCACTGAGGCAAAGACTTTGCAATATATAAACATCCAAGAAGGAATCAAAGGATCTGAGGAGATCAAACTTTTGGATGATTCAATTGTATACCAAGCTGGTGATTGTTCAATGACTCCATCTGGAGACACTGTATTCACTGATCGTGCAATTGCTGTTGAGACTTTAGGTTTCATGAAATCATTTTGCAACAAGGATCTTTCTGGATTCTGGACTCAATTAGGTCTTAGACCTGGAGCAATGGCTGAGGACAAAGCTCTTCCATTCGAGCAACAAATCATTGACTATTTGTTAAAGTTGCATTCTTATGAATTAGACAAGTTAATCTGGAAAGGTAACAAATCAACTGGATCTGGAAACTTAGCATTCATGAATGGATTCCGATCTTTCCTTACAACTGGTAATGGTTGTGTTGATTTGAACTCTTCTGGAACTGCATCAATCTCCGCATCCAATGCTTATGATGTTTTCTATGAAGCATTCGAGAACACTCCATCAAACATCGCTGAGTCTGGAGATTTAATTTGTTTCACTGGACGTGAAAACTTCAACTACTTAATGAAAGACTTAGTTGATCAAAACTTCTTCCACTACTCTCCAGCAAACATTGCTACAATGGATGAGATCATTGTTCCTGGAACAAATATGCGAGTGGTTAAAGTTAACGGATTGAACGGTCTTGACAACATCTACACTGGTAGAGCAAGTGAGTTTGTATTCGGAACTGACTTGAGAAGTGACTTTGATAACTTCGAGTTGTGGTATTCTCAAGATGATGATGTATTGTATTTACGATCTAAATTCAGAGCTGGTGTTCAAGTTCCTTTCTTGAATCAAATCGGAGTTTGGAATGGTACATCTTCACCTAACTAAGATAAATTAACAAGGGAGGGGAATTTCTCCTCCCTATTTTTAAACATTTAAAACAAAGAATTGTGAGCTGTAATATGACAACTGGGTACAATGACAGAACTTGTACCAATGGCAAAGGAGGGATCAAGAGTGTGATCTTGTTTCCTTTAGGGAACGTTACTGCATCCACTATCACTGCAAATGAAATCACTGCATTGACTGTGAGTGGAGAGGTGTTCCAATACAAACTAAAAAGCAATTTGTCAAGCTACGAAGCTCCCATCCGAGTGAATAAGGACAATGGAACATTGTGGTATGAACAAACATTGACAATGATCCTTGCATCAGATACCAAAGAATTGAGAGCTGAAATTCATCTCTTAGCACAAAACGAAGTGATGTGTTTGGTTGAAAAGGCATCTGGTGAATATGTTGCTCTTGGAGCTGGAGAGGGATTGCAAGTTGCTGACGGATCAAGCTATGGATCTGGCGTATTGAAATCAGATCGTAATGGTCACGATATTATTTTGGCTGGACTTGAGAATGATGAAGTTCCAGATGTTAGTGCATCTGTGATTGCTACATTGTTGACTCAACAATCTCCATCAATCTAATATCTCACTAATTAGAACTTGAGGGAGGGCGAATTTTTTCCCTCCCTTTTTTTGTATATTTACATTATGAAAATAGCTGTTAAATATTTAGGGAATAAGGCCTGGTCTCCAGTGCTAAAAAGATGGATGATAATTGAAGAGGGCAAAGAGGATCTATATCTTGCCATTGGAATATCTGATATCTTTGAAAAAGAAGAAAAACCAAAACTTGTGAAAAATGCTAAGAATCGAAAAAGGAGGGACAAGCAATCTGATAGTGACAGTCAAGGAATTGACAACTCTCCAGAATCCGAAGTATTTATTTGAATTTGAGCATCAACAAAGTTTTGACAAGATATACTGTATCTTGACAAATATCTCAACCAATACAGAGAGATATGATGAATTCACAATCATTGATGGAGTGGATGTGACCTTTCCATATGATGGCTTTTATGTTTACCGAATATACCAACAAGAATCTGATTCAAATCTTGATCCAGATCTTTCAAGTGGTTTGGTTGAATTAGGGAGAGCTCATGTATATGTCACAGATTCACCCTCGAATGTATATGATGAAACAATAAACTTTAATATATATGAGTGAGAATATCAAGATGACATCCTTGTCATTCAAAAAAGACTATCAAAAACCAGATGAGGAAAGAGATCGGATGTACGATTTCATCAAATGGGGAAAGAAAAATGATTATCCCTATTTCCTGGTTGATCTCTACAATGGGAGTGCCTGGCATCAAGGGATCATAAAAAACAAAGTGACATACATCGCTGGAGGAGGACTTGAATCAGCCAGTGGAGACATGACTGCATTCATTGAAAACAAATATTCAGAGTTTGACATGAATGAGATTGTGGAGATGTTGTCATATGACTATGAATTATTTGGAGGATTCTGTGTCATGGGAACATGGAACAGAGATGGATCAAGAGTCGCAGTGTGGGAACACATTGATCTTGATTCAGTGAGAGTCTCTGAGGATGGATTGACCTACTATCTTTCAGATGACTGGACATCCATGCAACAATCTCCAGAGAAAACAAATTTAAGGACAATCACTGCTCTTGATATGCAAAATAAAGAGGGCAAGTTCATCATATATTATAAAGATCCAAGCAAGAGATCAAAGAAAGAGAAAGGAGCATATCCAAAGCCACCATATTATGGAGGGATTACAGCCATCCAAACCGATGCAGATATCTCCAGATATCATATGCATGAGATTGCAAATTCATTCAAGAGTGGGACATTGATATCATTCACTGATGGATATCCTGAGACATATGAAGAAGCTGAGAGAATCAAGCAACAAGTCAAAGGAAGATCTCAATCTGTTGAGGATGCTGGAGAAATAGTGATCACATTCAGTGACAACAAGGACAAAGCTCCCATTGTTCAGCAATTGAGTGGGAATGACCTTGACAAAAGATATCTGATGACTGAGAAATCAGTGCAACAGAATATCCTGGTATCACATTCAGTGGTTGCTCCATCATTGTTCGGTGTTGCTCCAGAGGGATCATTCAACGCATCTGAGAGTGCTGATCTCTTTGAGATATTTAAAAAGACATACGTTGATGCAAGACAAAGAAGATTGGAATGGATGCTCAACTATATGGTTGAATTGTCTGGATATGTTGGAAGTGTTAAATTGAAAGATGTATCTCCAATCACAACAACTCAACCAGCTCCAGCTCCAGCTCCATCCACAATGGAAAAACAACAATTTTCAAATTTTGAGATTGATTGCTTTGCTGAGTATGGTGAGAATGCTGATGAATTTGATGTCATTGCATCATATCCAATTACCTGGGACACTCCATCAGAGGAGGTATTCACAAAACAAGATCAAATCTTTGCAACCATTGGAGAGATAAAACTTGGACTCAAGGATATAGACAAGAATGTCCTATTGTTATTAGAGCAAGGAGAGGATTCCACTGCAATATCAGAGGCATTGCAACAGCCAATTGAAGAGATTGCAAAGTCAATTGAGAGATTGGTTGAATGGGATCTATATACAAAAGGAGAGGTCACTGATCTGGCAAAGAATCTGATTGAGCAAGTGGATATCCCAGCAGAGAGATATGAGATCAGATATTCATATCGAGAGATTCCTGGTATTCCTCCAGTGAAAACTCAATCAAGAGAATTCTGTTCACGTTTGGTTGGGTTGAATCGTATATATTCAAGGGATGAAATCAACATCATATCTGGAAGAGTCAACAGGAATGTCTGGATCTATAAAGGTGGATGGTACAACAATCCAGAGACTAAAAGAAAGACACCATGGTGTCGACATGAATGGGTGCAACAAATCGTAATAAAAAGAGCATGAGCATGAATTATCTATTATCAGTTGAGAATCTCAAAAAATTGGGATTGATACACAACAACACTGACAGCAAGATCCTATCAGTTGCAATCAAGAGAAGTCAGGATATGTATGTCCAACCAGCTCTTGGAACTCCATTGTATAAAGCACTCCTTGATAGAGTTGAGTCAAGCATATGGACAGCAGACTATCTGACATTGATGAATGATTATGTGATCCCTTGTCTGGTTGCTTTTGTTGATTATCGGTGTGCATTGTTGCTCAATGAGAAGCTCACCAACAAATCAGTTGGAAGATTGCAAGATGAGAATCTGAATGCCAATGATGACAATCAAACATCTGCATTTAGAGACCAATTGAGAAAGGATGCTTTTTTCTACAAAGAGAGATTGATTGGATATCTGATGGATGACCAGGGACAAAAATATCCAGAGTATATTGAAGGATGTGAGGACTTGACTTGTAATGAGAATGTCAAAAAAGACAGAACTGGATATAAGCCAATCAACTGGAACATATGAAAGAAATCAAGATATCAAAAAAACAAATAGCAAAACTCAAAGAATATCTCAATGGAAAAAACTCTCAACCAGCTAATGTCAGAGCTACAAACAATAGCTCAAGAGCATCGGCAAATAAATGAATTCTTTCAAGGTGATTATCTTGATGCTGTCTCCAGGGACTCAGTAAAATATCCATTGATGGTTGTGACATTGCAACCAGGATCAATGACTGAGAACTCAGTGAATGTTGGAATGGTTATCTCTATTTGTGATAAATATGACATCCAGGAATATAGACAAATCAATGAGATTCATTCTGATTGTCTCTCCATCTGCAATGATATCAGAGTGACATTCAATCAATGGAGGTTTGAGGACTTTATGGATATTGAGGGAGCAATCACAACAGATCCATTCATCAATAGAGGTCCCGATGTGACTGCTGGATGGACCATGACAGTGAATGCAAATATCTATGATGAGAACAATTGGTGTGGTATTCCATATGATAATTATGATTTCGAGAACGAATAAACATAATAAAGAGAATGCATCAAAAAATATTAGCTCTATTGTATTTCATTTTCGGATACATCAGTGCAATGTTAATGATTGTTAATGGTAGTTTATACATATTCACTCTTGGATGCTTTCTCTTGATTTACTTAACCTATCAAATTGCTGAGCAACTTAAACAATGAAAAGTCAGTTCTTAATTTTACTTAACAAGATACAACTCTACAAACTACAACTGATGTCAATCTCATTCTCCTTTTTTCTCCCTATATCTGGCATACTCATTCTCATTGCTTTTGCGATCTTTGTTGATACAACAACTGGGATCTGGAAGTCAATCAAACTCAAAAAGAAAGTCACATCCAGAGGACTCTCTCAAATCATTTCAAAGATCATGCTCTATGAGGTGTGTGTTCTTTTGTTTTATATGATGGACAAATTCATCCTGAGTGATATCATCTCTCAGTTCTTTTCTATTGATCTATTGACAACCAAGATCCTTGCATTGACATTGTGCTCAATTGAGGTGGTATCTATCAACGAAAATATAAAAGCAATCAGAGGTGTTGACCTTTGGACGAGCTTGAAACTATTGTTCAGAAGAGCAAAAGAAGTCACATCCGAATATAAAGAAATCAACAAATAATGGATATCTCAAAGATAGTTCAGAATCAACTGCCAGAATCACAATATATCAATGAGTCAGTTGACAAAAATCAGATATATCTCCATCACACTGCTGGGAATAAAAGTGCAACAGCTTGTATCAATGGTTGGGCCAGGAACTCCATCCGAGTTGCCACAGCTTTTGTGATTGGATATGATGGGACTATTGCTCAAGCATTCTTTTCTGGCAAATGGGCATGGCATTTAGGTGCAAAAGACACTATATTCAAAGGTCAAGGATTGCCATATAAGAATCTCGACAAGTATTCTATTGGTATTGAGTTAACAAATTGGGCATTCCTGGACCAAAGAGATGGTAAATATTACAACTATGTCAATGGTGAAGTTCCAGGAGATGAGATCACTGTCCTTGATGAGCCATTCAAAAGACATAAGATCTGGCACAAATATACTGATGAGCAGATTGCATCCCTCAAGGAATTGTTGATATACCTGGGTGATAAATATGACATTGACTTGACCTATCATGATGATATCTGGGATGTATGTCCAAGAGCATTGAAAGGAGAGAATGGAGTGTTCACTCACAACTCAATCAGAAAGGACAAATCAGATGTGTATCCATGTCCCAGATTGCTTGATATGTTAAAGAGCTTATGAGATATCTGATCCTTTCATTGTTTATTTATTCGTGCACTGCTCAATGGCATTACAATAAAGCAATAAAGAAAGGACTTGAAATCACTACAAAAAGTGATACCATAAGAATCACAACCATTGACAGCATTCCAGTGATTCAGCATGATACCATTGTATATCAAAAATTCTTTACATCTAAGGACACAATAATCTATT
>Ga0208644_1003707_pt1 | contig 11730 bp, 10 predicted proteins | sample VirMetDEL_Nov_18_FD_184517 | JGI IMG/M metagenome (GOLD analysis project Ga0208644, IMG submission 184517) | Aqueous microbial communities from the Delaware River and Bay under freshwater to marine salinity gradient to study organic matter... | ecosystem: Environmental > Aquatic > Marine >... | reverse complement strand
AGCACAAGAACCAAAACCAGAATTAGTAGAACGCAAAGGCCCGTCTTATTCTGATGATATGACTCAAAGGGATTATGGTCTCATGGAAAAGGTACGTATTCGCGATAAGGCAGAAGAAGAAAATATCGGTGAAGCTGCTGCTGAAGCCAATCTAAAGAAAGGCGGCACCGTCCGTAAAGCAAAACCATCTAAGTATGGTATGAAAAAAGGTGGCTTTACCAAGCGTGGCGGCATGTACAAGAAGGGAATGTCGTGAGCAAATTAACTGAACAACAAGAAGCATTTTTAAATGCATTGTTCGGTGAAGCTGCTGGCAATTTTCGTGCAGCTATGGACATGGCGGGGTATTCTAAACACGAGTACCCTGCTCGTCTCATCCGTAATCTTAAAGATGAGATCATTGATCGTGCAGAACATATGCTTGCGGCAAATGCTGCTAAAGCAGTTTTATCCATGACTGGCGTATTGGACGATCCCAGTGCTCTAGGTACACGGGAAAAACTAGCAGCATCAAAAGAAATCTTGGATCGTGTTGGTCTAGTTAAAACTGAGAAGGTTGAAGTAAAAGCGGACAAGTCTGCTGTACTTATTCTTCCTCCGTTAAAGTACGATACCGAGGATGATGATGCGGACGAAACGTAATTTTAAAAAAGAATACGTTCGGCGGGTTAATGGAGATCCTGTTTATAAGAAAAAGCAAGCATCTCGTAACGCCGCGAGACGATCAATAAATCCTCCTAAAGGTTATCAGGTAGACCATATTAATAATAACCCGTTAGATAATCGAAGTCGTAATTTAAAGGTTGTTACAAAACAACAAAATTTACGCAAACCAAAAAAGTAAACATGCCTCAGACTAAGGCTAAACATTTAGACAGAAAACCAATCCCGGCAAGAGGTAGATTACCTTATGGCTATGACATCGTGGGAAAAGAGTATATTCCGCATCTCCCTACTATTGATAAGTTGGAGATTGCGATTGAGCAAATTAGGGACGGCAAACAACCTATTCGAAAAGTTGCTGCATGGCTTGAAAATGAAACAGGTAGAAAGCTATCCTCCCCTAGACTTCATAAACTTGCGTGGTCATCCGAAGAACTTGAGGAACGTAGAAAAAAGCGGCGGCGTAAATTCACACCTGAACAAAGGAGGCTACAAGACCTTAAAGACCAAGAAAGGCAAAGCCGGATTAAACACGGAATTGCTGAACGAAAGTTACAACGCGCAGTCAAAAAGACTCGGCCAGATAGTGTCAATCCTAGTTTAAATTTTTCAGACGTATCAGGAGAAAGTCGTGAAGTTGCTTTTCGTGCAAATCCCGGACCTCAAACTGAGTTTTTATCTTCTACCGAGCGAGAAGTATTTTATGGGGGTGCAAGAGGTGGGGGTAAAACTTATTCTCTTTTGGTAGCGCCTTTAAGATTTATTGATAATCCTGTACATCGAGCATTACTTATTCGTAGATCAATGCCTGAATTGCGCGATGTTATATTTCAAACGCAACAAATTTATAAAAAAATATCTCCTAAAGCAAAATGGAGAAGTCAAGAAAATACATGGTATTTCCCAAGTGGAGCAAGAATTGAATTTGGATATTGTGAAAACCTGCAAGACGTTTTACGTTACCAAGGTCAGTCCTATTCCTGGATTGGTGTGGATGAATTGCCTCAGTATTCTAACCCGGATATATGGCATTTTCTTCGCTCGTCCTTACGAACGACTGACCCGAATCTTCCTTTGCACATGCGCGCGACTGGTAACCCAGGAAATATTGGTTCTGCATGGGTTAAAAAGATGTTCATCGATCCGGCTAAACCGGGCACAAAAATTACAGAAAAAGTTGAATATGAGGTTGAAGGTAGGACATTAGTATCCGAAATCACTCGTAAGTTTATTGCAGCTTCTGTTTGGGATAATCCGTACTTAACACAAGACTCTAGTTATATTTCTATGCTGGCTTCGTTGCCAGAGATAAAAAGAAAACAGTTTTTATACGGCGACTGGGATGCAGTTGACGACGGAGCATTCCCTGATTTTGATAAGGAGACGCATGTAGTTCCTTCTTTTGAGATTCCTCACGGGTGGACGAAAATCAGATCAGCGGACTTCGGTTATGCGGCACATTCAGGTGTCCTTTGGGGCGCAGTAGATTTTGATGGTTGTCTATGGATTTATAGAGAGTTATACGTTAACCGTTTAACCGCTGACAAACTGGGAGAACTTATTCGAGAAACAGAGTCAAGTGACGGTAGAATTCAAGATGCGTTATTGGATAGCTCGTGTTGGGCTAAACGCGGTGATACAGGACCGTCAATTGCTGAAGCGTTAAACGCAGCCGGGTGTAGATTTAGACCCTCCGATAGATCTCCCGGCTCTCGTGTTGCAGGAAAGATTGAACTACATAAGAGATTATCTCTCGACGAAGAAACGGGAGAACCTGGAATTAGAATACTTGATAATTGTAGAAACTTGATAAGTCAATTAGCAGCTATTCCGGTAGATCCGCGTAACCCAGAAGATGTAGATACTAAATCTGAAGATCACTTATACGATGCTCTACGATACATGATACAATCAAGACCTTCAAATAGGAGAGTGGCATACGAAAATATGCCAAAGAAACGCTGGAAACCCAGTGATAACGTATTTGGATATTAAAAAACATGGCTGATAAAACAGATATTGTTGTACTTGACGACACCGCTAGTATTGATGATCCTTCATATTATAACCTAGTAAGTTATATTGAATCTCGATATAGCCGTGCACAAGATCGTCGCTATAATGATGAGAATCGATGGTTAAAAGCTTATCGTAATTATAGAGGTTTATACGGTCCAGACGTTCAATTTACTGAAGCAGAAAAGTCACGGGTTTTTATTAAGGTTACTAAAACTAAAGTTTTAGCTTCTTACGGGCAGCTTATTGAAGTTCTTCTCAGTCAGAATCGATTTCCTCTTAGCGTTGAACCAACAACTCTTCCAGAAGGTGTTGTTGAAAGTGTTCATGTTGATCCAAAGCAAGCAGAAGCAGAAAGTTTAGTTGAGAAACAAATTCAAAGTCTGTATGGTTTTCCAGGAGACGGTCGAGATTTAAAACCCGGTGCCACTGCTGCATCTCTTCTTGATATGCTAGGTCCATTAAAAGATGACCTGAAAGATCTAGAAGATCTAAAAGAAGGGCCGGGTATCACTCCATCTGCTGTAACTTTTCATCCTGCTCAAGAAGCAGCTAAAAAAATGGAAAAGAAAATCAAAGATCAACTAGAAGAATCATCTGCAACTAAACACTTGCGCCATACTTGTTTTGAGGCGGTGTTATTTGGAACCGGAATTATGAAGGGTCCATTTGCGTATGATAAAGAATATGCAAACTGGACAGATACTGGAGAATATGATCCAGTAATTAAAACCGTTCCTCGTGTTGAGCATGTTTCTGTTTGGGATTTTTATCCAGATCCCGACGCCTATAATATGGAAGACTGTAACTATGTTATTGAGCGTCATCGTTATACTCGATCTCAATTACGAGATCTAAAGAAACGTCCATATTTCCGTTCATCTGTTATTGAAGAAGCTATTAAAGAAGGTGAAAATTATACTCGGGAATGGTGGGAAGATGATCTAAATGATAATTTAATTAGTTCAGAGTTTGGTTCCCAAAATTCAGTAAACGGAAGCGGTGGTGTAGATAGGTTTGAAATTTTAGAATTTTGGGGCAACATTGATAAAAAAACGGCTGAGTCTCAAGATATCGAAATTCCAAAACAATATGAGGATGCAGATGAATTACAGATTAATTGCTGGATTTGTAATGGAAAAGTTTTACGGTTTGTTATCAATCCATTTACTCCTGCTCGTATTCCTTACGTCGCTTCACCTTATGAATTAAACCCTTATAGTTTCTTTGGTATCGGCCTTGCAGAAAATATGGATGATACTCAAACTCTTATGAATGGTTTTATGCGTATGGCCGTAGATAACGCTGTCTTATCTGGTAATCTTCTTATCGAAGTGGATGAGACTAACCTAGCGCCGGGGCAAGATCTTAGTGTCTATCCAGGTAAAGTTTTCCGGCGTCAGGGAGGTGCTCCTGGACAGGCTATCTTTGGTACAAAATTTCCAAATGTGTCTTCGGAAAATATGCTTCTGTTTGACAAGGCTCGCGTATTAGCAGATGAATCTTCGGGCTTACCATCGTTTTCTTACGGACAAACAGGTATTTCAGGAACAGGACGAACCGCATCTGGTATTTCTATGCTTATGGGTGCAGCCAGTAATTCTATTCGTACTGTAATTAAAAATATCGATGATTATCTTTTACGCCCTTTAGGAGAAGCTCTCTTTGCATGGAATATGCAATTTGATTTTGATCCGGAGATTAAGGGAGATCTAGAAGTTAGGGCGCGTGGTACTGAAAGTTTCATGCAGAATGAAGTACGTTCTCAACGTCTTATTAGCTTCCTACAGATTGCTAGTAGTCCTGTACTAGCTCCTTTTGCAAAGTTTCCGTATATTATGCGAGAAATTGCAGCGACTATGGATCTTGATGTTGATAAGGTTGCAAATAATCCAGAAGAAGCGTTCAGGCAAGCTTTACTATTGCAGCAGATGCAAAAACAGGCAATGGAAAATGCTCCTCCTCAAGCAGCCGTTGGACAAGATCCTATGGGTACAGGCGGCGGAACAATTGGTATCGGGCAAGCCCCAGTACCAGGAGAACAGGGTGCTCCAACAGGCGGCGGTCAACAACAACCTGCTAATCAAGGTGGTATTACAGAACAACAACTTATGCAAATGCTACAGCAAAATCAAGCGGGTAATGCTTAATCATGAGAGAATTATTAATCTTAGTCAATCAACCAGATTTTCAAGAATTAATGGATATTTATCTGGAAGAAAAGAAAAAAGAATACTATAAAATACTAGAACAGTCTGACGACGAAACAGAAATGTTTCGGGCACAGGGTGCTTGTAGCTTATTGAATAGAATGAAAAGTATGAAAGTTGAAGTTCAAACAAAAGCTAAGAGGGGTTAAATATGTCTCAAGTTTTAGATGCAATTAAAAAAATTCGTACTAATAAAGTAGGAGACGCCTTAGAAAAATTTGCTGACATAGTTTCTAAGGTAGAGTCTAACAATGAAAATGTACGTCAAAAAGGCGGCGGTCCAGGACGAGGCTTTTATCAATATGAGATGCAAGCTGGTTCAAAAAAGCCGCAGGGGGCAAAAACTGCGCTTAATAGATATTATAATTTTTTAAATCAAAACAATTTAACTATGCCTGAAAGCTACGCTAGAGAATTAAAGAGCAAAGATTTTGACCCTAACGATCCTGACTTTACAAAACTCTCTAGAGAACTTCAAACAGAAATATTTTATGCCGACAAGCAAGAAGATCCCAACTTTAAATTAGCAGATCTTGCAAATGGCGCTTTATCGTATCGAGACGCTTGGCTTAAATATCATTGGAAAGGTCCAAGTAAAGACAGAGAAGCTAGAATAAAACATTACAACAACGAAATACCTCAGCCAAAACCTACACTACCACTTCCTGAACCACGGCCTGAACGAAATATGCCACCTCAAACAGAACCACGGTTACAGCAATCTTTTCGTTTTGATGAGTCTTCTACTATTGACAGTTCTAATTCAGATTCGACTATCACGGGGGGTGCAGCCGAAGACAGTCTCGCGGGAGGTCAAGCCAAAGATAATCTCGATGCTCAAATGTTTGAGACTACGGGATCTGTTCCAGTAGAAACTGATTCTAGTCGATACCGTACTGTACCTGAAGGAAAGCTTACGGAGGGCGAGTCTTCATATAGCCGTGAGTTACTAGAAAGTCCAAATCAACAAGAGGTGGGTCCAGCATATACGGAAGAAGAGTTAGCCAGAGAGGCTTATGTAGATCCAGAAAGCGAACGTCGTCAGCGGGAATTTGAGGAAGGTACTGGTGCGTTTGCTCCAGAAAGTACCGGTGATCAAACCATCGGTGATATGCTCCGTAGCTTCTTTGGTACTAATGAAGAAGCAGATACATATGAAGGACCGATGGGAGAAGCTGATCCAGCTAACTTTGAAAAAGGTGGTCCAGTCGAAAAGGAACTAGAAGTGACAAAGGATGATTTACCAGACCCACCTCCAGGGGCTACACCAGAAGAAGTGGCGGACGATATTCCTGCGTATCTTTCAACCGGTGAATATGTTCTTCCAGCTAATGTAGTTCGGTATTATGGGTTATCTAGAATTACTGATCTACATAAGAATGCTTTGTTTGAACTTCAACAAATGGAAGATCTTGGTCTAATCCAAAATGTAGATCATAACGGTGAAGAAGAAGATGACGATAATGAGATGGATTTTATTCAAGAACCAGAAACACTCGTTGTTGTAGAGTCTTCAAAAGGTTTAATGCACCCTATGCACTTTAATGGGGGAGGAACTTCTTCTGATCCCAATGAAAACGACGATCCGTCTATGGATATGTCAGGAAAAGGAACTGATGGAGGCACTCAGGCATCGGGAGGAACTGATGTACAAGACCCAGCAGCTATGTCTGTAGATCCTAGTTTTGGTCCAAGTCTTACTGATGTACAAGACCCCGCAGCTATGACTGTAGATCCTAGTTTTGCTGAGAAAAGTCTTGTTGATAAAGTTGGAGAATTTGTAGCACTGTCACTTGTAAGAGGTATTCCAACAATATTAAACAAATCGCAGGAATTTGCTAAGGAAGCGCAGAAACAAGCGCGAGCTAGAGGTATATCTTTTGATACCTTCGGTAATGAAGAAACTGATGCTGGTTTTAGCGGATTTGGAAAAGGTACAGAGATTGGGGGTGATAACGGCTCTAGAGGTGGTGACGGAGATACTTTAGATTTTATAGCAAAAGAAGAATCAAGAAAACTTCCTGAAATTACAACTTCTGTCCGGCAATTTGTACCTAGAGTTGGTATTGTTGATACTCGTCCAAGAGGTCTTATGAGGGCTGCTGAAGGTGGTATGGCTTACGTACCAGGGGTAGGATTACTAGGGACCGGTCAAAACGTGTCTGAAGAAACAACATCAGAACTAGAATTACCTTCCCTAAGCTTTGATAAATTTACCGCAGATGTCTTTGGCTTTGGTAAAGTTCCGAATGTGGATACTCTAGGTGCAAAAAAAGCTGTTGAAGAATTTACTAAAAATAAATTTGAAGAGTATAAAACTAAGCCGCCACTTACTGGAGCAGATCTACAAACTCGCGTTAAATCAGCTAAAGAAATTAGCCCGAGATCAATTCTTGGAACTGACGGGCAAGGACCGGAAGCTAGTAAAGAATATGCTAAAGATAAAGAACTTCGACGTATCCTTATTAATCGAGGCGTTGATGGGGAAAACTTTGCAGACGTTATTAATAATTATAGAGCAGGACAAAGGCAAATCTTACCAAATAGTAGTCCTCTTTCAAATGAACAACTTATTGCAGAATTAGACGCGCTAAGTAACTCCCGTCGTGTTACTCGTGAAGGAGTTACATCAAGTGATATTCCAGAAGGTGCTACTAACCGAGATGTTTTAAAAGGTATTTTTGCACCTCAAATTTCCAGTTTGGAACAATACGATAGCCGTAATCGTCAACGTACAGGTAAAGAAGATCGTATCGAGGCTATTGTTACCTCGGATTCATTAGGTGAAAAATACGGTTATAATTTAGATGATCCCGCAGATCCTGATACTTTAAACAAGATTGTAAACTTTGCAAACTCGGGAACGTATAGTCCTGATTATACGCCCAAGAGTCAAGGTCTTATGTCTGCCCCACCCGCTAGTCAATCGCCAAGTGGTACTTTTGTACCCGGCGTTGGCTTAGTTTAAACTTTTTTGCGGGCTACCCACTACCCTCTTCGTGGTGAAGAGCTACTGGTGGCCCCCTATAGAGAGAGAGTAAAATGCAAGCTCAAGCAGTAGAAAATACACCTAAAGTTTCAATGATGAAGTATAAGAATAACTCATCGATTGAAGAAGAAGAAAAAGAAATTGAACGCCTAGAAGCAGAACGAGCGGGAAATTCCGAAGAAGCTAACCAAGAATCAGAAGATTTAAATCCTGAAGAAGAGACGTTTAAGAAACGCTACGGTGATCTTCGACGGCATATGCAAAGTAAAGAGTCTCAGTACGAAGAACAAATTTCTAAACTAAAAAATCAACTGGAGAGTGTTACTAGAAAACAAGTAAAACTACCAAAGAGTGACGAAGAATTAGAAGAGTGGGCAGAACGATACCCTGATGTGGCTAAGATTGTCGAAACAATTGCTACCAAAAAGGCAATTGAAGCACGAAAAGACGTAGAAGAAAAACTAGCTGCTGTTGATAAGATGCAACACGCAGTAAAAGTTAAAGAAGCAGAGACAGAGTTATCTAGGCTTCATCCTGACTACAGTGAATTACGTGCAGATGCAAACTTCCATGCGTGGGTAGAAATACAACCTAAATGGATTCAAGACGCACTATACGAAAATGAAACTGATTTCATAGCCGCAGCAAAAGCTATTGATCTTTATAAAATGGAAACAAAGCCGAAGCCTAGCGCAAAAGATGCAGCTAAGAGTGTTGGACGGCCACGACGTTCTCAAGAACCTGCTTTAGAGACTAAAGCAAAGTGGTCAGAGTCAGTAGTTAAAAAGCTTTCGGGTAAAGATTACGAGCGATTTGAAGATGAAATCATGGAAGCTATTCGTACAGGAAATTTCGAATACGATATTTCTGGTGGTGCTAGGTAATTTTTTACTTGACAAATAAAATTTAGTATGTTATAATATTATCTATACAATAAAAGTGGGCCGTTAATTCGGCCCGCTTCTTCCCAGACACCTCTAATAAATTAGACCACTGTCTGATCTTCCACTAACAGTTACGGAAAATTCAACTACCTGTACAATATTTAGGCCGGAAACCCTACCCTAATGAGTCAGCCTTGAATGCCTAATGTTAGTTCTTTTTAGCAAACAGCCTGAAAGGAGATAACCAATGGCTTTTTCATCGGCTCCTGGTTACGGTAACCTACCTAACGGTAACTTCTCGCCAGTAATCTACAGCAAGAAGGTACAGACTGCGTTCCGTAAGACCAGTATCGTTGAAGATATCACAAATAGTGATTATTTTGGTGAGATCAATAACTTTGGTGATAGCGTTCGCATCATCAAGGAGCCAGAGATCACCGTTAAAGCATATTCCCGTGGCACCGTTGTAATGCCGCAGGATCTAGACGACGAGGACTTTACTCTTGTTGTCGATAAGGCAAACTACTTCGCCTTTAAAATTGACGACATCGAAGAGGCACATTCGCATGTGAACTTCGAATCTCTTGCTTCTGATCGCGCTGGCTACCGCCTTCGTGACCAGTTCGACCAAGAAATCCTTGGTTACATGAGTGGTTTTAAACAATCCGCTATCCACGGCAGTGCCGATACTGCTCGTGTTGCTGGCGATAAGTCCGGTACCGATCCGATCACCGTTGCTGACAATGGTCTACTAGCTTCTATGCTAGTTGCTCGTAACAGCTTCGTTTCTGGTGGTGCTTCTACCGATTCTATCGCTACACACCCAGACGGCTCCACTGGTGAGGCAACCCCTCTACAGGTTCTAAACCGGATGGCTCGTCTTCTTGACCAGCAAAATGTTGACCGCGATGGTCGTTGGGTTGTTGTTGACCCCGTTTTTGCTGAGCAGCTAAACGACGAAAACAGCAAGCTTCTAAACAATGACTTTGCTGGTGGTCAGAATGCTGGCGACATTCTTCGGAATGGCCGTATCATTTCTGGCATGGTTCGTGGTTTCCGCGTTTACCTTTCAAATAACCTACCTTCAATTGGCACTGGTCCTGCTACCATTGACACCAATGGTTCCGCCACTAACTACGGTGTGGTCCTCGCTGGTCACGATTCTGCAGTTGCCACTGCTTCTCAAATTGAAAAGGTAGAGACATATCGGGATAACGACAGCTTTGCTGATGTTGTCCGTGGTATGCATCTCTATGGCCGGAAGATCCTTCGTCCAGAAGCTCTAGTCCGTGCTCATTATAATATTGCCGGTTAAGGGGGAGATGAATCATGGCTCTAGGTGATAATACTCTTACCGTTGCTCGTGGCAATAGCGCTCGTGGTCGCCAGCCGTACTATGTGCAAGGTTTTGTAAACTTTGCTACTGCCGCGACTGACAAGGGCGGTGCTCTTGCTGCTGCTGACGTTATCCCGGCTCTTACCGTTCCAGCAAATCATGTGATTCTAGCTGCTGGTCTTGAAGTTTCCGTCGCTAATGTTGGTGGTTCTTCGGACGTAACACTAGATCTCTCGACTGCTGGTGGTGACATCTTTGTTGACGGTTTTGACTATGACGCTGCTGCCGTGGGTGACTACGGTGCAGCCGATGGAGACTTCCGTCCGGTAGTAGTCGGCGGTACCGCTGATAACCTCGATGTTAAAATTGCAACTGCAACTACCGCCCCAACAGGCGGTGAAGTGCGGGTCTGGGCTGTCCTAATGGACATCGATGACTCCGGTTCAATGGTTGCTGACGAGGTTTCACGCGACCTAGCTTAATTGTAGTATTGGGGCGGGGCTTCGGTCCCGCTCCTCTACTTTTAGGATTTTTCATGGCGACAACTTTTATTACATTAGTAAATGATACTTTACGCCGTCTAAATGAAGTAGAGATTGCCTCTGCTGATTTTGAGACGGTAATTGGTTTTCGTGCTCAAGTAAAAGATGCAGTTAATGCAGCGCTACATGAAATTTCACAACGTGAATACTTTTTTCCTTTTAATTTTACTCAAGGTAGTTTAACACTATCTTCCGGTGTGGATACATACACACTAGCATCCAATGTTAAAATTGCTGATTGGAATACTTTCCGTATTAATTATGATGCGGGAAATAATTTTTCTGCCCGTAAACTTCGTCAGATAGATTATAACAATTATCTTAGTACATATTTTGAACGAGACAACGAAGCGGGATCTGGTGATTACGATCAACCCATGTATATTTACAGGACTCCCGGTAACAGTGCGGGGTTTACTCCTATTCCAGACGCGGCTTATTCAGTTTCTTATGATTATTATGCTTATCATACAGACTTAGTTCTATCTACTGATACGATGGTAGTTCCAGATGCATTTAAGCACGTCGTAATTGACGGTTCTGTATATCATTGTTATATGTTTAGAGATAATTCCCAACAAGCTGCGATTGCCAAACAAAAATTTGATTTAGGGATTGATCATATGAGATCCCTGCTAATTAATACCAATCGTCTTTTAGAAGTACGCGATACACGAGTTTCTAATTTAATTAACACTCCGACAGGGAGTGTTTAATGGATAATTGGAAGGACGTTACGGTTTTATCCCGTGGCGGTCTATACACAAACGAAGATGCTCTTGTACTAGCTGCTAACAATCCAGGGGCAGCTATTCGTATGTTAAACTTTGAAGTATCGCAGTTTGGCGGGTATAGACGTATTAGTGGTTTTGCACCTTACGATGCAACATATCCAACTGTTCCTGGTTTAGGTAAAGTTTTAGGTGTCTGGATTCATAACGAAACAGTATATGCTGCTCGACGTAATTCCGGCGATGAAACTGGTTCTTTAGGGACAAATCCTTTTGCGGTTTCTGAAGGAAGTGCTGCTGTTACTGTAACCCATACTTCACATGGATTGGCAGTTGGCTCCTTTGTTACTTTTGCAGGA
>Ga0208644_1003704_pt1 | contig 11735 bp, 10 predicted proteins | sample VirMetDEL_Nov_18_FD_184517 | JGI IMG/M metagenome (GOLD analysis project Ga0208644, IMG submission 184517) | Aqueous microbial communities from the Delaware River and Bay under freshwater to marine salinity gradient to study organic matter... | ecosystem: Environmental > Aquatic > Marine >... | reverse complement strand
TCAATGAACATCTTTCAAAGATTTTATGAATTTCCAGAGTTTATACCACCAAAAACAGATGTGTTTTTACGAGTAGAACAAGTAACTGCCACTTCCGATATCACGGGTGAATTTTCATTGGTATTGGCAGATGCAACAAATACTTATAATTATTAATGAAACCATTAACTAAAATTCACTTAATAATGGAACGAACAGACTTCGTTTATGTAGCAGATGAAATCGTTAAACATTACAAATTACCAACAAAGGTAAAGTTCTCAAATACATTTAAACAAAAAAACAATAAAGATAAAGGAACTTATGATTGGGAAAAAGATACTATTTTTATTAGACCACAAGGGTATAAAACTGTAAAAGACTTTATCATCACAATACTACACGAAATACATCACGCTAAAAGAGTTCATAGATACGGGTTGGATAAGTTCTTAAAGAAATATCAACAAGCAGGTCAAGTAGCAGACTTCTTAGGTAAAGACAGATACTTTTCTAATAAATGGGAAAAGAAAGCTGAGGGGTGGGCAAAACACGAATACAAAAGATATTTCAAAGATAAGTTTTTTGATGTTTAATTAGGCGTATATTGAATTTTGCCCCTTGCGGTAATTAAGGTCTATTAATATATAGAAAAAAATCATAAAAAAATCACATTTATTTTCTCAAAATAAAAAAAACTTCATTTTAGAAGTTTTATCTTATACTTATTAATGTATGAAAACTCGTTCAGCAAAGAATAAAGGTAAAAGGTTACAAAACGACGTTCGTGATTTAATCTTAGAAACCTTCCAACAATTAGAACCAGATGATGTACGCTCAACCACAATGGGAGATAGTGGTGAAGATATATTGTTATCACCAGCCGCTCGTAAATTATTCCCTTTCGCAACAGAGTGTAAAAATCAAGAAAGATTAAATATTTGGGAATCATTGGAACAAGCAGAATCAAATGCAGGTCAACACATACCTTTGGTAGTCTTTAAAAGAAATCGTAGTAAAACATACATATCAATGGAAATAAACGATTTAATGAGGTTATTAAGTGAAAAACAACAGAGTTCAGATTGAACCATTTATAGATGATAAAACAATAGAGTATGATTACAAAGTATTGATTTACGGAAATTATACTTATAGAAAAAATTTAGAAGCAGATAGTTTGGTAGAAGTATTGAGGCATGTAATTCCTTATATGTCTAAATTACAAAAAATACACTTTACAATTCCTATTCCAGAATATGTAGAAAGTTTAAATTTTCCAAATGTAGAACAAATCATTTACAAACAACCAACATACATCAATACAATGAGACAACACTTTAATGTATTTGAATTTATGAAAGTGGTTAATTGGAGACATAATGATTGGGATATTGTTTACACACACTTACCAGAACACTCTTTACAAATAGCAAATTGTTTTCACAACGGAACAAATATAGAACCTAAAATAATCGGATACTCACATTGGTTCGAAGTTCCTGAAAATGCACCATACGGAGACGGAGCAGAGGACTATCGTGTAAATCCAAGTAATAATCCAGTTCGTGCTATTGACTTATCAGTTGCAGGTTTATTAGTTCAACAAGAGTGTGGTGTTAATTCAGATTGGTTAAAACAATTAACCATTAAAGAAGCATCCAAACATTACAATCAAACCGTCCTTGATGATTTACAAAAAATTATACAACCACATTATCTGGGTGTAGACAGAATAAATATCAGAAAAGAATACAAAGACAAAACCGTAATATTCAATCATAGAGGAGCAGGATATACAGGTTGGTCTTGGTTTTGTGAAGCTATGGACAAACTATGGGAAAAACGACAAGACTTTAAAGTATACACTACAATGGCAGATGCTGCACCAAGAAGAGAGTGGCATGAGAAAGTCAATTTAGCCGGTAGAGATGAGTATATGGATTTTCTATCCACGATGAAATTTGGGGTTGGAACATTTGAAACATATAGTGCTTGGTCAATCTCAACGACTGACGGATTTAGTGTTGGTGTTCCTTATTTATTACCGAACAAATTATGTTATCCTGAAATGACAAGCGTTGCAGACAATCCTTATCCTTATTTATATGAAGACAAAGAAGACTTTATGAAAAAGTTTGAGGAAATGTTAGACAATCCTATTGAATACAACACAGAAGATATTGCTAAACATATGATATGGGAAGAAAGAATATCCAAATGGTTTAATGGTTGGAAAGATGTATTTAATTTAAAAGCAATCGGAGAAACTGAAGGACTACAACGATTGGTTGAGTTTATTAAGAAAAAAGGTGTAACGAATAAGTTTGAAATAATGAACGAATTCCAATGGGGTTATAGAGTGAAGTTTAATAATTACCGAAACGCACTTAGAGAAATGAAAGAAATCAAATTTACCAAAGACGGATATGAGTGGGTCGGATAAAAAGTCAATATATGATTCTGGAACCACAAAAGGTTCGGCACCAAGAACTTCCAATAGAAAAAGATACGAAAACAACTACGACAAAATATTCGGAAAGAAGGAGAAAAATGGCAAGAAAAACAACAGCAATAGTTAGTGGATACTTTGACCCACTACACGTCGGACACTTAGAATACTTTAAAATGGCTAAAGAATTAGCAGACGAGTTAATCGTTATCGTGAATAATCACGACCAATGTATGAAGAAAAAAGGTGATGAGTTTATGGACGAACACGATAGATTGGAAATAGTCTTTCATTTAGATATGGTTGATGAAGCAATCATATCAGTTGACGAAGACAAATCCGTAACTGAAACTATTCGTATGATTCATAGATTCAAACCTATGAACAAACTAATCTTTTGTAACGGAGGAGATAGAGACGCAAGTAATTCACCAGAAGTTAAAGTATGTAGTGAATTGGGAATTGACTTCCAACAAGGATTGGGTAAGAAAATTCGTTCATCATCAGAATTTACGGGATTAGTAGAATATGACAAACCAGCAAGAGACAGATAAGTTTTTAACATATGTGTCGGAATATGGTGGTTCGCCTAAACCAGGTGTTATATCGTCAAAACCAAGTGTAGGCGGAGAGTTCGTTAATATGTATGGACTACCTTCGGATAGACAATACTTGATAGAAACCAAAGAAGGTGATTTAATGGGTATTTGTAGTAAAACAAATAAACTTTGTAAGTTCGATATTATTGATGATACTTATGTAGTACAGATACCAAGTATAATAATGTTAAAAGAAGCATTAGACAAAATACCAAATGTTCCGTTTGACCCAAACTTTAAAATAAAATCAAGGTTTTACAAATGAACACAGAATTAATACAATTATTAGACAAAGTTTTAAAATCTCGTGGACAATCGTTAAAGAAAAATAACGAATATATGTGGTGGAGTCCTTTTATACATCATCACAAACCAAAACTACAAGTCAATATACAGACTGGTAAATGGCATTGTTGGGTAAGTAATCAAGGTGGACACAATTTATTCCAACTTTTAAAAAAAGTTGGTGCAGGAAAACAAGATTATCAAACACTATCTAAGTTATTAGGAGAAACAACTTTTTACAACAATGATAAAGATAATGCGGGTCAACTCGACATAACACTACCGAAAGAATTCAAGTCATTATCAGAACCACAAAATAGTATTATTAGAGACCACGCAATGTTATTTTTAAGAAAAAGAGGAATTACAGAACAAGACATACAACGATACAATTTAGGTTATTGTTCAGAAGGCGAATATCAGAATCGTATTATAGTTCCGAGTTATGATGAACACGGAAAGTTAAATTATTTCGTAGGTAGAGATTTTTACGCATCGACATTGAAATACAAGAACCCACCAATACCAAAAGATGTTATCGGATTCGACCTTTATGTGAATTGGTCATTACCGATAATCTTGGTGGAAGGCGTCTTTGATGCTATGTCGGTTAAGAATAATTCCATACCACTTTTCGGTAAATCTATACTTCCTAAACTTTATGGAAAAATCGTCGAAAAGAAAGTGAAAGATATATTTATTATCTTGGATAGTGATGCGTTTAACGATGCTATTCAAATGACTGAAAAATTCGTTAACGAGGGTATTTCGGTTAACTTTGTTAAGTTGGACGGAAAAGACCCAAACGATTTAGGTTATAAACAAATGATAACCCAAATCGACAACTCACTACCAATGGACTTTAAACAAATAATGGAAATGAAGCTATATGGAAAAAAACTATTGGCAAATTAACGACGACTTATACAAAGTGTATATGAGTGCCGATGTATTTACCGAGTTGGAAAAAGAATTAGAAATACAAGATGTCGCTAAGTATATGAAAGACGGAGATGTCTATGCATACGATATCATAGTAGAGAAAAACAGGTTACAAGAAGTCTTAAAACGACTCGAGGAGTTTGATTGTTAAAACAAAAAATGAAGGTTCCGTTTAGGAAACTTAAATACATACATCATATTTCAGATATACAGATTAGAAATCTGAAACGACACAAAGAATACGAAGAAGTATTCGATAAGTTATACGAAGAAGTCAAAAAGAATCCCGATAATGCTATCTCATATATCGGTGGAGATATTGCTCACTCTAAAACAGAAATGTCACCAGAGTTAGTAGACCAATTATCTCGTTTGTTTAAAAACTTAGCAGACATTTGTCCATTAGTTATTATCGCAGGTAATCACGATGCCAATCTAAACAATCGTAATCGTATGGATGTTTTAACACCAATCGTGGAAAACCTTAATCACCCAAATTTACATTATTTAAAAAGAACAGGTGTGTATAGATGTGCCGACACTAATTTAGTCGTGTGGGATGTTTGGGATAAAGAATCAGATTATATCAAAGCAAAAGACATACAAGACGACGGAACAAATGTTGTGTTGTATCACGGAACCGTAGATAGAAGTGAAACTGATTTAGGATTTAAATTACCATCAAAAGTTAAAATGAAAATGTTTAAAGATTATGACTTAGCACTATTAGGTGATATTCACAAAAGACAATTTTTAAACAAAGAAGAAACCATAGCATATTGTGGTTCATTAATTCAACAAAATCACGGAGAAGATATCGGTAAAGGTTATTTATTGTGGGATGTTCCAAAGAGAAAATCACAATATATAGAAATACCAAATGATTACGGATACTACACAATCAATATTGATAATGGTAAATTACCAGACTTATCAGATTTACCTAAAAAACCAAGAGTAAGAATACGAGTAAGCAATACAAAACCTGCTCAATTAAAACGAGTTTTAACTCAATTACAAAAGAAAGCAAAAATACAAGAGTCAGTCGTTACGAGAGTTGACGGATTATCAAAAGATAAAGTTCGTGATAACAAAATCAACATCGGTAATGTAAATAATGTAGGGTATCAATTTAGTTTGATAGAAGAATATCTAAACAACAATTACGCAGTTGATGAAGACACAATGATTAAGATTAACAAAATCTTAACAGAATTGAATACCAAGATAGCATCAGAAGACATCATTAGAAACATAAATTGGAAACTTAAAAAGTTTGAGTTCTCAAATATGTTTAGTTATGGAGAAGACAATGTAGTTGACTTCACTAAGTTAAATGGTATCATTGGTTTATTCGCTCCTAATGCGAGTGGTAAGTCTGCATTGTTAGACGCATTAGCATTTTGTTTATTTGATATTTCTACAAGAGCAGTTCGTGCTAACAACATTATCAACAAATCAAAAACCAATATGCATTGTAAATTAAACTTCGAGATTGACGGGGTAAATTACTTTATTGAAAAACGAGGTAAGAAAAATCTAAGAAGTGGACACGTCAAGGTTGATATTGATTTCTGGATGGTTGATGAAAACGGAGAAACCACAAGTCTTAATGGAGACCAAAGAAGAACCACACAATTAAACATTAGAAAAGTAGTGGGGGATTTTGAGGACTTTGTATTGACAAGTATGTCAAGTCAAAATGATTCTACGGTGTTTATCAATAAAACACAAAAAGAAAGAAAAGAACTATTATCACAATTTATGGGATTAAAGATATTTGATAGATTGTGGGTTCAAGCATCAGAAGACATTAAAGATGTGAATGCACTATTGACTGATTTTAAGAAAGCTGATTATGATTCAGAATTGGCACAAATCACCAACGAATTAATCATATTAGAATCTAAGGAAAAAACTTTAAAAAGTCAAGAAGAAAATATAAAATCTGAAATAAAAGAATATCAAGAAAAGATTGAAATAGAAACTAAAAAACTTCGTCCAGTAGACCAAACCATTAGAGATATTGAAGTTCTAAAAGATGAAAAGAATAAAACACAAGAATTATTACAATCAGTTCAATCCGATAAAGATAAAGCATTAACCGAACAATATGATTGTGAAACACAAGTTTCTGATATAGAGAATAAAATACAAACATATGAAAAAGACAATGTACAAGAAAACTTCGCACAATTAGAAAAGTTAGAACAAGAAAGAGATTTATTCCAAATAGAAATCGATAAACTAAAACAAGATGTTAAACTTAAATTAGAAAAGATTGAAACTTTGGGTAATCTAACTTACGACGAAGATTGTGAACATTGTATGAATAATCCATTTACATTGGATGCTATTGAAACCAAAAAACACTTGGAAAAAGATAAAGAATTAGCAACCAAATATCTGGATAAAAAATCTCGTATGGACGACAAGATACAAACAATGTTTAAGGTTCGTGCATACAAACAAGATTTAGATAACTTAGGTCAATCATTGGTTGAGGGTCAAAATCGTCATAGTCAACTCACTTCTAACTTACAATATCTCAATGAACGAGAAGAGAACATACAGAATCAAATCAATTCTATTGTAAGTGAAATGGATAGATACATCTCGCAAGAAAAAGATGTCGTCTTCAACCAATCGATTGATTTAAAAATACAAGACTTGAAATCAGAACAATACCTATTAGATGATAAATTAGAAGATACTAAATTAGCATCAACAACTATATTCGGTAATATACAAGTTCTGAAAAACAAAGAAACACAAATCAATGAAAACATTGACAAAGTAGAACAATTAGAAGGAGATTATCAAGCATATCAATATCTACTGAATGCTATCCAACGAGACGGAGTTCCTTATGATTTAATCAGTAAATCATTACCTACGGTTGAGGGAGCAGTAAATGATATTCTGGCACAAGTAGTTGACTTTAGTATTGTATTCTCAATGAACGGAAAAGACATTGATACTCATATCGTGTATGATGACGATAGAATATGGTCATTAGAATTATCAAGTGGTATGGAACGATTTATTAGTTCATTAGCGATTCGTATTGGATTAATGAATGTAAGTAATTTACCACAAGGTAATTTCTTAGCAATCGACGAGGGTTGGGGAACAATGGATAGTGATAATCTGAACTCAGTTGCACAACTATTCCAATATCTAAAATCTCAATTCCAATTTACATTTGTAGTATCTCATATTGAAACAATGAGAGACTTTGTGGATACTTTATTGGAAATCAAGAAGATAGACGGAAGTTCATCAGTCAGATTTAGTAGGTAAAACATTTCTTGGTTTTTGAACAAAGACATTATCTTTATACAATTTGAATAGTTGATTATTGATTTCTGCGGACGCAGTTATTCTATTCTCACGACAATAATGTTTAAACCACATCATTAAATCTACATCTAATGTAAAATTATATCTTTTCTTTTTACTCATATTATACACACTCTATATATATTAATAAGTATGTAAATTTTAAATTTTAATATTTATATATAAGAGAAAAATTTATGCCAGTATTCCAAAACATATTAAGAAAAGGTAAAAATCCATATCAAGGATTACAAGATTTCGATGTTTTACTCGACACCACCGATAATAAATACTTTAATATATCGGACTTTCCAGACGAACTCACTTTAGGTAATAGTTCATTTTTAATTGAAGGTTCTGATTTATTACAAAATGGTGTTGATTTAAAAATTGAAATATTAGACTCTGCCCAAAATGTTATCTTTACAACACCAGTTGATGAATATTTAGAAGGTAGGGCAAGACGAGTTTCAATCGAGGCATACGGAGATACTGAACCAGGCCCAGCAACACTTGTGATATTGGGAGAACTTGACCCAACAAAAACAAATGTCCCAACTGGTTTTAGAAATACATACAACATAAGATACACGAAAAACTTTTTTATCAATACCGATAAATTAAACACAAGACCAATCTTTTTTTATGGTCAACCAACGGTAGTGGCATCCGAAACAATCAAAGGACAAATTGATTCAGTTCAATCAGAATTACAATCTACTGAAACCGTAACTGGAACAGCAGAATTAAAAGTTGATGTTAGTATTGTTGAAGGAGGAGAAGGAGTTGAAATATAATGCCAGTAAGAGATGACAATATAGGAAAAAGTATTCAAATTGAGTCTTCAAAACCTTCTTCCAAAAGAAATGTTCAAAAAGACAAAAGGAATAAAAAGAAACAAAAAAATGTTTCAAGAAAATATACCATTACTGGAAATATAGTATCTTTACAAGCAGGACAAGATAATCCAGTAAATAAAATTACAAGTGATTTAGTCGGAGCAACACTTAGTGTAACGAATCCACATACCTTGGTGGATACAAATAAATATCCTTCCACAAGATATACTTTACCGACAACTTATTCAACAACCATCAGTAAAGTAATTAATGAAACCACATTTGAAGTATCGGAACCATATTATGTAACTGATGACACTTTACAAAAAATACCAGTTAGTTTAAAACAAGGTAGTATATCAATTACATACGACACCTATAAAACCGAAACAGAAAATAGTGTGTTTCAACGTTCGTTCGCAGAACTAACCATTGGTAATTTAAGAACATTTAGTGGTGATGTTTACAAAGCAAAAATCTATACAAGAGATTCACATACATCAACAGACTTTGAAGAAATATACGATACATTTGTTGTACCGGAAAATATATTAGTTGATTCAACATCTATCAACGGATATGAAAATATTGGATTCTTTCATACAGGTTCAATCATAGCAAACAATTGGGTATCATCATCAACCAATACAGAAACAGAACCATTTGTATCATTGAATAATGAAAAGTTAATTGACGGAGTTCAAATAAGTGGTTCAACTCAAAACCTTGAAGACAAGGTAACATTTAGAACAAAGAACTCTTTTGACTTAGAACAAAGTGTAGATTATGTTGTTAGATTTAATTCATATTATTTTAAATCTATTTCTCAAAGACGAGATAACAATAATGATGTATCAGATGTAAATCACGCATCTTTAAAAATTTATTTATCAGGTTCGGCAATCACAGGTCAAAACGGGGAAGAGGACTTCTTCTTAGGAGAAGTTGATGTTCCAGATTCATTAGGAGATGAGGGTTCAATACCAGATGTAGTTGGTAGATTTAGAACTGCCGGTTCCGGTAGTCCAAAAGCTTGGTTAAAATTTGAATTAAATTCAGGTAGATTTATTGTTCAAGATGTATCGATAGAACCATTTAGTGAAACAAACTTTAATCCAAGTTTTTTTAAAGTATTGGCGCCAATGCCAAAAGCAGTTCGTCGTGGAGATAAGTATGATTTCTTAGTAGAGTTTTATGATTCCAATAACAACATAGCAGAAACAACGGCACAAGTAAACGGAGAACCATTTCAAGGCCCACGACAAGTTATATCGGACGGACTTGACGGAGTATTATCCGGTTCGTTATTAATTGGACAATCATTGGATTTGTATGGAGTTAATCCGGCATATCTACGAAGTGTAGGATACGAAGGATTTGATAACACGATTTCTAACAATAAAGGTGGGTTTATGTTGTTTAGTGGTTCAGTCGGAACAAGAATAACGGCATCAGAATCCTATGAGGGTGTTGGTTTAGAAATTGTCGACGCTCACTCCGACATTGATAGATATTTAAAATTTAGAACTAATCCAAGTCAATTTGAAGTCGTAACCGATACTTTCTTTTTCGGTAGAGACGGACAATTTATTAGTGGTTCCGGTGGAACAATCGCAATCAGTTCATCAAACTTTTTCTTAGGTGATAGTAATGGAGCATTTATTAGTGGTTCACAAGGAAACTTACAAATATCGTCAAGTAATTTTAGTGTTGATGTAGACGGAAATGTAACGATGAGTGGTTTCGTAAGTGCGTCGGGTGGACACATTGGAAACTTCCAAATCGTTGAAGGAAAAATTAGTGGTAGTAATATCACAATGGATGCCAATACATCTACAATATTCAAAACAGACCAAGGGCCTGGTTCTGACCCACAAGCACCAGGTTTTGAATCACAGGCAGATGAATATTATATAGACTTTACACCTACGGAAGAATCACCAGACAATTATTATATTAAGTTTGGCCCGAACTTTATGGTGGACAAAGATGGAATTCTTATAGCAAGTGGTGCTACATTTGTTGGAACGATTACGGCATCTGCTGGTTTAATTGGTGGATTCACAATTGGTTCGGCATCATTATTCAATGGAAGTGAAGGAACACCAAACTTCTTCTTTAGTGGTAGTGCCAACGGAAGTAATTTTGATAAAGGAAATTTATTTATATCTTCATCTGGATTCCAAGTAAATTCACAAGGAGCAATAAGTGCAAGTTCAGGACAAATCGGTGGATTCAATATCAATACTGATGGTTTAAATTCGGATTCCAACGAATTCCAAATAACAGGTTCAACTGGACAAGTTACTGGTTCACAAGTATTGTTTACGGGTGGTAAAATTGGTGGCTGGATATTATCAAATACAACACTTGCAAACGGAACAGATATTGTATTAGATTCATCAAACAAAAGAATATCTATAAATGATTCTACTTTTGGAAATGCAGGTGTTCAATTAGAACACGATACTGGAACAGGTAAGTTTTATGCCGGAGACGGAAGTAGTAAATTTATACAATTTGATGGAAATGATGTAAATATTCAATCTGATGACTTTTTATTAACTACCAATACTATAAAAATAGATAGTTCTACCAATAATGGAAAAATTGCATTAGGTGCAACACCACCAACGGCTTACAATAGTGGAGCAGGTTTTTACATTGATGGTAATGGTAATTTTTTACTTGGAAATTCTTCAGGTAATAGAGTTCAGTTTGCAAGTTCAACTCTAACGATATCAACTGATAATTTTGAATTAGACACTACTAATTTAGACATTAGTTCTACCAATGAAAGAATTGATTTAGGAAATGGAAAAATAGTTCTACAAGGAGCAGCAACTTCAACCATTACAATTGGTGCTTCTGATTCAATCGTATTATCGGATAACGGAGAAGATAGATTTATTAAATTCGGAGATAAAACAGATTTTGCACAAACCGGAACTGAAGGTTTGATTATGGGTACCAATAATGGTAATGCAGAATTTGATATGACGATTGGAGCCGGTAATAACAATTACCTTAGAGCAGATTCAAGTGGTATTGATATCGCAACACCAAATTTTGAACTAAACACAACAACACTTGATATTAGTTCTACTAATAAAAGAATACAAATTTTTGACGCACTCGGAACAACCGAATACATTAGAATTGGAGAAATTAGTTATGATGCTGCAACCAAATATGGAATACAAGTTTGGGACGGAAACGGAACAGATTCCGCAACAGATTTAATTGCAATGTTTGGACAAGCCGGTAATAAAATCGCTGGTTGGAATTTCACCGGTA
>Ga0208644_1003703_pt1 | contig 11738 bp, 11 predicted proteins | sample VirMetDEL_Nov_18_FD_184517 | JGI IMG/M metagenome (GOLD analysis project Ga0208644, IMG submission 184517) | Aqueous microbial communities from the Delaware River and Bay under freshwater to marine salinity gradient to study organic matter... | ecosystem: Environmental > Aquatic > Marine >... | reverse complement strand
TAGTGGTGTAAATGCAGAGGTTATGCCCGGTCAGTGGGAATTCCAGATTGGACCTCTTGGTGCCGTAGACACTGGCGATCAACTTAATATCGCTCGTTACCTACTTGAGCGCGTAAGCGAAGACCACGATGTCCAGATTAGTTACGCCGCAAAGCCGATGCTTGGAGATTGGAACGGCGCTGGCTGTCACACAAACTTCTCTACAAAAGATATGAGAGAGTCACTTAAGGCTTGTGAAGACGCCTGTCGCGCTCTTGGCGAAAATGTTGAAGAACACATTCAGAACTACGGACACGACATTGAATCACGCCTAACGGGAGCACACGAGACTTGTTCTTATAAGGAGTTCCGCTGGGGGGTCTCTGATAGGACAGCATCAATTCGCATTCCTTGGGGAGTAGCGAAAGCAGGAAAGGGCTACATTGAAGACCGCCGCCCTAATGCTGATTGTGATCCTTACCTAGTTTGCGGTCTTATCTTGAGAACAGTTATGGAGCATAGATGACTAAAAAGAAAATTCTGGTTATTTCAGACCACCCCCTATCACCTTCTGGTGTAGGAACACAAACAAAATACATGATCGAAGCCCTATTAAAGACAGAACGTTATCAGTTCGTTTGTCTTGGAGGGGCTGTCAAACATAGTGATTACACCCCCTCAAAGGTTGATCCTTGGGGCGATGATTGGCGTATCTTTCCAGTCGATGGTTATGGAAATCATGAAATTATTCGTTCTGTTCTCCAGAAGGAACGCCCCGACGCTCTCTGGTTTATGACCGACCCACGCTTCTATGGCTGGTTATGGGAGATTGAGAACGAGGTACGCGCCAACATCCCAATGATTTACTACCACGTTTGGGATAACTTCCCAGCACCTCAGTTCAATGCTGATTTTTATAACTCTACAGACGTTATTGCTTGCATTTCAAAGGTTACGCACGCAATCGTTCAAGAAGTTGCTCCAAATGTTCAGTCCTGCTACCTTCCACACGCAGTAAACGAAGAGTTCTTCCACCCTGCGAGAACAGAACAAGAAGAAAGAGCACAAGAGATTATGCGTCAGCGCGTTATAGATGCCTCTTCAGTCAAGAACAATAACAAAAAGATCTTTTTCTGGAACAACCGCAATGCTCGTAGAAAGCAGAGCGGAACCCTCATTTGGTGGTTTAAGGAGTGGCTAGATAAGGTCGGGCACGATAAGGCTTCCCTTCTTATGCACACAGATCCTCGCGATCAGCATGGACAAGATCTCCCACACCTTATCAGCCATCTTGGTCTCAATAATGGTCAGGTGCTTCTATCAACAAATAAAGTCCCACCAGAAGAGTTAGCGAATCTTTACAGAATGGCTGATTACACCATCAATATCTCTGATGCTGAGGGCTTTGGCCTAGCAACTCTTGAATCACTTTCTTGTGGAACACCAATCATCGTAAACATGACTGGCGGTCTTCAAGAGCAGGTAACTGACGGCAAGAACTGGTTTGGTTTTGGTATCCAGCCTGCTTCAAAGACAGTGATTGGCTCCCTACAGGTTCCATACATCTACGAGGACAGAATCTCGCAAAGAGATTTTGAGAAGGCACTTACCTCTGCGCTCAAGAATCCAACCAAGAAATATCGCCAAATGGCTTCACACGGTCGTAGGCATGTGCTAAAATCTTACAACTTTGAGACTTTTGAGAAGTCTTGGGTTGAACTTATGGATAAGGTCACTACGGAAATGGGTTCTTGGGAGACAAGAACTGGTTACGATAGGTGGCGTCTAATGGAGGTTGCGTGAAAAAGAAAGTTCTACTCAAGGGTCCGCTCCTAACCCGTTCTGGTTATGGCGAGCAGGCTCGTTTTGCTCTTCGCTCTTTGCGTTCTCGCGAAGACCTGTTTGAAGTGTTTATTCAGCCACTTCAATGGGGTAAGACTTCGTGGTCTTCCGAGATGGACGAGGAGCGTGTCTGGATTGACCAGACAATTGAGAAGACTATTGGTTATATTCAGCAGGGAGGTCAGTTCGATATTTCTCTACAAGTTACTATTCCGAATGAATTTCAGAAGCTTGCTCCAGTAAATATTGGATACACTGCTGGTATCGAGACTACCAAGGTTGCTCACCAGTGGATTCAGAAGTCAAATGAGATGGACAAGATTATTGTTGTTTCTTCTTACTCTAAGCAGGTATTCGAGAATACAGAATACCAAGCACAAAATACACAAACTGGTGAGCAAGTTATTTTGAGAACTCAAACCCCTGTTGAGTTTGTCAACTATCCAGTGAAGACTTTTGAGAACCTCCCAGAGCTTAATCTAGAGATATCAACCTCATTCAATTTCCTTACTGTTGCCCAGTTTGGACCAAGAAAGAATCTTCTAAATACCATCAAATGGTTTATTGAAGAGTTCCGAAATGAAGATGTAGGTCTTGTTGTGAAGTCCAACATTGCTAAGAACTGCTTAATGGATCGTAATCGTCTGCAAGCAAATCTTACCAACTTCCTTCGTCAACAGGGAGAGAGACAGTGCAAAGTGTTCCTCCTCCACGGCGACATGACTGACGCCGAAATGCATTCCTTGTATCGTGATTCTCAAATCAATGCATTTGTCTCTCTCCCTCATGGCGAAGGCTTTGGTCTTCCACTCTTTGAGGCTGCTTACTCAGGCCTCCCTGTAGTCGCTACAGGCTGGTCTGGACAGTTGGATTTCTTGGTTGATGCCGAGGGTAAGGAACAATTTTACAACGTTGCCTTCGACCTGCAACCAGTCCAGAAAGAGGTTGTTTGGGATGGTGTTATTACCGAAGACTCTATGTGGGCGTATGCTCGCGAGGATTCTGCCAAGGAACAGATGCGTGCTTGCTTTGAGAGCAACACGAGACGCGATGATTATGCCCAGCAACTACATGAGCGTTTCTCTGAGCAGGCGATGTATGAGCAGTTCGTGGACGAGATCATTGGAAAGTCCAAGTTACAGCCAGAACCTGTGACTGGTATTAGCTTCTGTATTCCCACGAATGGTTCAAGACCAGAAAAGACAAACTTAACTATCAAGTCTATTCAGCGAGAAATGGGCGATTTTCCTCACGAGATTATTATTGCAGGTGATGTATCGCAATTCACAGATAACGATGGGGTTATTCTAGTTGATAAGAATAACGAAGCTCATTCCAGAAAGGTTGCAGCACTTAGAAACGCAGCAGCAGATAACTCCAAGTTTGAGACTATTGTTTGGTGTGATGATGATGTTATTCTTGGAACAGATTGGCTAAAAAACACGATAGATTATTCTGTCTCCAATGGTTGGGAAGTCCTTGGAAACAGGGTACTTCTTCCTGATGGTGGAAGATATTGGGATAGAGCCACATTAAAACCACACCTTATGGTAGATTATGATCACCCCGAATATGATAAAAATCTTTATCAGTCTAGTGCCTTCATGATAGTAAGAAAGTCAGTATTTGAGAAGGTTCGCTGGAACGAGGATTGTCTTGTTTACGCCGACAGAGAAGGTAAAACTCCAGAAGATGTCCAATACAGCTTGGATTTAATTTCTAATAACTATAGAATTGGTTTTAATCAAGAAGCAACTGTGTGGCATTATGATAATAACTATACTGAATTTAATAATAATGGAATCTTGCAAACTCTTAAGAAAGATCTTTTAAGAGAGAAAATGGATATGCATTTTTTCCTACCTGATTGTGAAGAATTTGAACAAGTTTTGGAAAAGTACAATGAATCATAATCTTGCTATTATAGTCCCTTACAGGAATAGAGAAGAGCATTTGAAGAAGTTTGGTCCACATTTAAAATCTTTTCTAGAACATCAAAAAATTCAAGCAGAAATATACATCATAGAGCAGACAGATAATAAGCCTTTTAACAGGGCAAAGCTTTTAAATATTGGATTTTTTGAAAGTAAAGAAGAACATGATTACTTTTGTTTTCATGACATAGACATGTTACCAGTAAATAACAATTGCGATTATAGCTATATTGATGGAGCCTGTAGGCTTTCTCATTTTGTTAGTCAATTCAATTTTGTTCCAAGACCAGCAAATGAGTTTGGCGGTGGTGTAATTATGATCAATAAAGATAGTTTTGAAATGGTCAACGGCTTTTCAAATGAGTATTGGGGATGGGGGCTAGAAGATAATGATTTTGCTTTGAGATGCAATAAAAAAAATATAAGCATTTCTTTTAGAGAGGGCAGATATATGTCTCTTCATCACGAACCAAATGGCGACACTGGCGGAAAACCACCATCTGATGATACATTGAAAAATAGAAAATACTTTCAACAAATAAAAATTTCAGATAAATTTTTTGAAAGTGGATTGTCAAATCTTCAATATAAAAAAATAAAAGAAGAAAATAATAAATTTTATAGAAAGATAGCAGTTGAGATATGAAAATAAAAATAGTTTCAAATTATGACTCAGATGGTGTAATGTACAATTCGCTATTAAACTGTTTTGAAAATAATACCCCACTAGAGTTAGTGCAAGATGAAAGCTATAACAAACTTATTATTATAAATGGTTATAGAGGTAAGATAAAAGTTTCTAGAGACAACGTATTTGGTTTTTTGCAAGAACCAGAAATGAACTCAAATTATGATAGAAATTTGCATTTTTATTGTCATAAGATCTTTTGTCAATCTAAGAAAATGTTTTCTAACTACAAAGGCATAAAAGAAGTTTTCTTACCAATGTTTTACCGTCATCACGAGACGATCAATAAAGAGTATTTTACAAACTTTAACGAGTTTTCTGGTAGGAAAAAACTATGCTTGATTGTTTCTTCCATCTCCAATCCAAATAATCCTAATTGGACTAACCACAATTATGGAAAAAGACATGAAATTGTTCGTAAAATGTTGAATTCTGATTTAGATTTTGATTTTTATGGTAGAGGATGGTCGGGCATAGGTGATCGACGTTATAAAGGGCAAGCAGCCAACAAGCATGAAATTCTAAGAGGTTATGAATACTCAATCGCAATAGAAAATGTTTGTGAAAAAAACTATGTTTCTGAAAAAATGTTTGACTGCTTTTTAAACAACACGATCCCCATTTATCATGGCTGCCCAAATGTAACTGACATTTTTAAATCAAATTCGTTTGTGGAGCTTGATCTTGACAGACCAGATATTATAGATTTTTTAAAAGAAACAATAAAAATAGATTCCACTAATTTTTCAGATGGTGTTATAACTTCAAAACAAACATACTTTGAGAAATTAAATTTGTTTGATATGCTATGGCAAGAAATAAATAAACTATGAATTACTATATTTCATATGCAACTAATAACTGGAAAAGCAGTCAAAAGCTAGCCGAGCGAGAAGCTTATAAAAATGGTGCCCACAAGGTCATCAATTACGGACCAGAAGATCTAGAAAGTAATTTTGTTAAAAAAAATATAAAAATTTTATCAAATTCTAAAGGCGGTGGTCTGTGGCTGTGGAAGCCATATTTAATACTAAAAACTCTTGAAAGTATTAATGAAGGTGATAAGCTTATCTATTGTGATTCTGGGATGTATCCAATACAAAATTTGGACTATATGTTTGATTTGGTAGAAGATAGAGACATTGCTTTATTTCAGGTTCATGAGAAGAAAATTAAAGACTGGACACATGAAAAATGTTTAGAAATCTATACATGCAATTCAGAGATAAAAGAAAAAGAACAGGTTTGTGGCGCTCCGCAGGTTTATAAAAAAACAATCAATAGTGTAAATTTTGTTAAGCAAGTGTTAGTTTCATGTGAAAGATACGAAGCTATATCAGATTTTGGAAATCCAAAGCACCGCCATGATCAGTCTATATTGTCTATTTTAGCTTATAAAAACAATATTGAAATATATAGAGATCCCAGCCAATGGGGAAACAAATTTCCAAGAATAAACTCAAATTATCCACAAATTTTTAATTTACATAGGGAAAAAAAATGAAAAATGAAAAATCTTTGCAAGAGATAGGAACATATTATGGAACAGACAAGTACGATAGCAACCATTCATTTGCCAATAAGTCTTATTTAAATGTATATGATTTGTATTTGTCTGATTTTAGAAAGAAAGAAGTAAAATTTTTAGAGTTGGGGGTGAAAGATGGTCAATCTCATAAAATGTGGTCAGAATACTTTTCTGATAATTCTACTATCTATGGTGTCGATATAGACCCCAGATGCTGGGTGCATTCTATAAATAATATAAAAATATTTATAGGTAGTCAAAACAGCGAAGAGATAAAAAATTTGATTATAGAAGATAGTGGTGGTTTTTTGGATGTTGTTTTGGATGATGCATCGCATGTCAACACTTTGACCATATCAAGTTTTAATTTGTTTTGGCCTTATGTAAAAAGAGGCGGCTTGTACATCATAGAGGACTTGGGTTGTTCATATTTAGAAGATGACACACAAGAACATATTAACAAATGGCCGGGAATGAGATATAATAAAGACATATCTCAATTTCAGAATAGAAGAGAAGATATGAACCTATTTTTTAATTCAATAATTGAACAAATGGATAAAGAACAAACAAAAGAATTTGAATGGATTCATTTTTATTCAAAATTTTGTATAATAAAAAAACAGGATTAATAATGTTTAGTGATAATTTTAAAAATACTGCAAATATAGAAATTACAACAGTAATAGGTTGTCCTGTTATGTGTTCATTTTGTCCACAAGTTAGTTTAATTAAAAACTTTAAATTGCAAAATTCTTTGAACATAAAAGACAAAGTTTTAACTTTTGATAGATATAAAGAAATTTTAGACAAACTGCCCTCGTGGGTTGATATTCATTTTTCTGGAATGTCAGAACCTTATGCTTCAAAAGACTGTACAAAAATGATGGAATACACAATTTCAAAAGGTCATAAAATTTGTGTTTATTCGACATTGGTCGGGGCGAATAAAGAAGATTTATACTTTTTAAATAATGTAAAATTCGATAAAAAGTATAAATTAGTAATTCACTTACCAGATGATGAAGAAAATTTTAAAGCCAAAGTTGATGAAAAATATATTGATAATTTAAAATATTTCTTAAATCTACCGCAGATTCAAAAAGGAATTATGCTGGGGCATGTTGATTTTATGTCAATGAGCCGTAGAGGATTGACTGATCCAAAAATAAAAGAACTAATACCAAAGAGGCTGAACTCTTTTATAGCAATCAGTAGAGCCGGTAATCTTTCTAATGAAAAAGAAATGTATGAAGGCAAAAAAATCATAAAAGAAAAAAAGGGAAAAATTTATTGTTCTGCTGCACCGAATTTGAATCACAATGTATTGTTACCTAATGGTGATGTTGTTTTGTGCTGTATGGATTATTCCATTGATCATAAAATAGGAAATTTATTAGAACAATCTTATGAAGAGCTTTTTGAATCAGAAAAACTAAAAGAAATTTTTAAGAGACTGGCAGATGATGCAGGCAATAAAAAACTGCTATGTAGAACTTGTGAATATGCAAGAGAGGATAGATAAAATTATGTTTTCTCAATACAACGAAGAGCAAATAATCATAAATTATTTTAATCACAAAACAAATGGTTTTGTTGTGGATATTGGTGCCGTAGACGGCATTATCAATTCAAATTCTAGAAATTTGTTATTAAACTACTCGTGGAATGGTGTATTGGTTGAGCCAAATCCTGTTACTTTTTCCTTATTAAAAGATCTATATAAAAATTTTGATAAAATAAAATTAGAAAATGTTGCAATCTTTGATAAAGAAAACGAAAACGTTGAATTTCATATTTATGGTAATGACATAAAAGATTCGCAAGGCTCCACATTATCCGAAGTTTTTAAACAAAGAGCAATCTCACAAACAGGCGATAAATATCAAAATACTATTTTTGTCAATACAATAAGTTTGAGTAGTCTGTTCGCATTACATAAAGTTCCAAATAATTTTGATTTTTTAAGTATTGATTGCGAAGGAGTTGACCTACAGGTTTTACTAAGCAATGACTGGGATAAATATAGACCAAAATTAATTTGTGTAGAAGAAAGCATAAATGTTCAAGAAATTGAAAATTTGTTAAAAACAAATAACTATTCTTTTCATAGTAGAACTGCTGGTAATGCATTTTACGAGGATATAAAATGAGCTTATTGATTACTGGGGGCTCAGGTATGGTTGGTTCCGCATTCGCAAATATTGTACCCAGTGCATTTTATCCTAGCAGGGAGCAATTTCATTCATTAAGTTTTGATATTGAGAATAAAAATGTAATTCATTTGGCGGCTAAAGTTGGAGGAGTGAAGGCCAACATGGACAATATGGGAGATTTTTATTATGAGAATTGTGTTATTAACCAAAAAATTCTTGAGTATGCACATACCAACAAGGCGAAAAAAGTAATATCCCTACTCTCAACATGTGTATATCCAGACGCCCCATATATCTCTTATCCTTTAACAGAAGATCAACTACATCTTGGTCCCCCGCACCATTCTAATTTTGGCTATGCATATTCAAAAAGAATGGTAGATGTTATGTCTAGGGCATATCGACAACAATACGGTTGTAATTTCATAACGGCTATTCCTAATAATCTTTATGGAGAAAATGATAATTTTGATTTAGAAAACGCACATGTAATCCCGGCTTTAATAAGAAAAATCTGGGAAGCTAAGATAAATAATAGCCCTTATGTTGAATGTTGGGGTAATGGTACTCCATTAAGAGAGTTTACATACTCTGAAGATATAGCAAAAATTCTATTGTTTTTATTGGATGTTTATGACAATCCCGAGCCAATAAATATTGGAAACACCGAAGAACATTCAATCAAAGAAGTAGTTGAGATAATTTGTCAAATTTTAGGCTATGATGGAGAAATAAAATGGCAGCTAGATAAACCTTCTGGGCAATTTCGCAAGCCAAGTTGCAATAAAAAGTTATTAGATTTGGGTTGGGATGAGAAAGATTATACATCTCTAGAAATTGGTTTACAAAAAACATGTAAATGGTTTATAATGAAGTATCCAAACATTAGAGGGATGTAATGAAAACTGCCCTGATAACAGGCGTTACTGGACAAGATGGCTCTTACTTAGCAGAATTTCTACTAGAGAAAAACTACAGAGTTGTTGGAATTAAGAGAAGGACTAGCATTATTTCAACGGACAGAATTGACCATTTATTAGATAATAAAAATTTTGTTTTAGAATATGGGAATGTTATTGACTCTGGTTGTCTACACCGCTTACTTATAAAATATAGCCCTGATGAAATTTATAATTTAGCTGCCCAATCACATGTCAGAGTTTCTTTTGAAACGCCAGAAGAAACTGCTGAATTTGTTGCAATGGGAACTCTACGTCTTTTAGAAGCAGTGAGAAATATTATTCCAAATGCTAAATTTTACCAAGCTTCATCATCTGAAATGTATGGAGATAACCCAGAGCACCCACAGAATGAAAAAACAAGATTAATGCCAGCATCTCCATATGCTTGTTCAAAAGTTTTTTCTCACAATTTATGTAGAAACTATAGAGAATCTTATAAGATGCATATTTCTAGTGGAATCCTGTTTAATCATGAGTCCCCACGCCGTGGGGAAACCTTTGTTACTAGAAAGATAACTATGGCTGCTGCAAGAATAAAAATGGGACTTCAAGACAAACTTTATTTAGGTAATTTAGATGCGATGAGAGATTGGGGCTACGCCAAAGATTATGTTGAGGCGATGTGGTTGATGCTACAACAAGAACACCCAGACGATTATGTTATTGCAACTGGTGAAACTCATACAGTTAAAGAATTTCTGCAAGAAGTTTTTGATATTGCTGGGCTTTCTATTGAAAAATGTGTAGAAATTGATGAACGCCTCTTTAGACCACATGAAGTTCCAATTTTATTAGGAGACCCAACAAAAGCCGAACAAAAGTTAAATTGGAAGCCAAAAACTAAATTTAAAGAATTAGCTAGAATTATGTATGAAGAAGATTTAAACAAAATATTATGAAAATTTTGGTAACTGGACATAAAGGTTATATTGGCAAAAAGCTATTTGAAAAGTTAGATAATGGAATTAACGCAATTCATGGTATAGACTTAGAAGATGGTAGAGATGTTCTGTATCATCTACCAAACACAAGTTATGACTATGTTTTCCATCTTGCAGCATTTCCCAGCGTGGAGCAATCAGTCAAGCATCCTTCCGACACATTCAGAAACAATACCTATGCTACGTCTGTTCTATTAGAGTGGGCAAAAAATCACAATGTAAAGAGGGTTATCTTTTCTTCCTCCGCTGCCGCTGCCGATGTAACATCGCCCTACGGACTTCACAAGAGAATTTCAGAACAAGAGTGTAGACTCTATTCTCAACTTTATGGATTAGATACAGTTTGCCTTCGTTATCATAATGTCTATTCAGAAGATCAAGCCTATGGCGGCTCATACTCTACAGCGATAAGTGCTTGGATGCAGATGATTCGTGAAGGCAGAGAACTTCGCATAGATGGAGATGGAGAGCAGACAAGAGATTTTGTACATGTTGATGACATTGTGTCTGCTAACATTTTTTGCATGAACCAAGACAAACCATTTGCTGGCGCAATACATGACGTTGCTAGTGGTGTTTCTTGCTCTCTCAATTCAGTTAGAGAGATAATTAACAGAAATCACAATGTAACTTGGATTGAAAATCCAGAAAGAAAAGGCGACATTAAACATTCACATTCGGACATTTCTGGGTTATTATCTCTTGGATGGAAGCCATCTGTTACTATAGAAGACGGCTTACAAAGATGTTTTTCAAAGGATAATCTATGTGCGGAATCTTCGGCTCAGTAGCCGACAAAGTAGAATACAACACAGTCAAGCAGGGACTCAAGAACCTTGCTTATCGTGGCTATGACTCAGCAGGCATTGCTGTCGCAACGAATGGTGGCGTAGTAATTGAGAGAACAGAAGGGCATCCCAAGTTCCTTCCCGATCTCGGACTAACTGGGACGGTTGCTATCGGACATAACCGATGGGCAACTCACTCACCCCCAACCAAGGAGAACTCACACCCCTACACTTCCAACGACAACAAGATTAGTCTCGTCCACAACGGGATCATTGAGAACTATGCAGAAGTTAGAAGATTCTTGGAAGAGAAGGGCTTTACTTTCTATTCTCAGACAGACACCGAGGTTCTACCAAACCTTATTCAGTTCTATCTCTCACAAGGAGACGACCTACAGGCAGCAATGCGCCACACTGCAAAACACGTTGAGGGCGCATTTGGTGTTATCTTCATTCATGCCGACCACCCAAACCAGATGAACTTGATGAAGTTAGGCTCTCCGATGTATGTCGGTCGTGCAGATGGTTCCGTCTATGTCTGTTCTGACGCCTACTCATTCCCAGAAGAAGTAAAGACTTTCTCATCAATTGATGACAGCAAGATCTTGATCATTCGCAAAGACTCTGTTGATGTGCAGGATCTAAACGGAACCAAGCTCACTCTAATCTTTGAAGAGAAGAATGTCTCAGCAGACACCTACTGCCTAGGCAAACATGAACACTACATGCAGAAAGAGATTCATGAGCAGTTTGATTACGTGGTCTCGGCACTTGCAGGTCGCATTCGTGATGCCGAGATCAAGTTGGGCGGACTAGAGGATTGCGTTGAATCATTTGCTGAAAGCAAGCAGGTAATCTTCACAGGTTGTGGCTCTGCCCATAACGCTGCACTCGTTGGTGCTCTCGCTATGGAAGAAGTC
>Ga0208644_1003702_pt1 | contig 11739 bp, 10 predicted proteins | sample VirMetDEL_Nov_18_FD_184517 | JGI IMG/M metagenome (GOLD analysis project Ga0208644, IMG submission 184517) | Aqueous microbial communities from the Delaware River and Bay under freshwater to marine salinity gradient to study organic matter... | ecosystem: Environmental > Aquatic > Marine >... | reverse complement strand
TAAAGGTATTATCTGAAGCCATGTTGTCTATTTCTGACGGCTCGAAAGCTAGGTATGGCTTAGAGTACGACATGCCAATAGGAATAGAATTAAAAATAGGTAATAATTGGCTTGACCTTACTGAAATTAAATAGTAAGCTCAAATTACATTTTAAATAAAACTAAAAAGGAAAATGAAATGGAAACAAATGAACTAGTAATCGGAAACGAAATGGATCAATTAGTATCAGCATTTAACGATGATGATACATCTACATTTATGGAACTTACAGGACAAGCGAAAGCTACAAGCAATGTAGGACTACCTAGACTAAACATAAACTATGACACAGAGACAGATGATGGTGTAACACTTACACGTGGCTCATGGAAGATGTTTGTCGATGGTGAGTTTATCTACGCTAAAGAAGTACTTGTAAGACCTATCTTACGTACATTTGAATGGAGCGTATATGACATGGAGCAACAAACATTTGTTTGTAAGTCTGTGCAAAAACCAACATTAGCAGGAGAATTCCCTGACACCCTAGCAGGGAATAAGTGTGGTAGATTGTCAGCTAAAGAAGAAGAACTTCTTAAAGATGATGACCCGCTTAAAGTAAAGTCACGGTCTGCAGTTTGCAACCAAGTTATCTATGGTCAAATAACTGGTGACTTTGCAAAGGCTGATGGAACTAAGGTCGAGATCAAGGATAAACCTTTCGTATCCTACTTCAAAAGATCAGGGTTCAAACCTATCAGCAATTTTATAGAGAGCTTAACTAGGCAGAAGAAGATCATGCAAAAGGTTGTTATGAAGTTGGCAACAAGCAAGGTCAAGTCAGGTTCAGTTATCTACTATGTACCAGTTCCGACTCTCCATTCGGAAGTACAAGTCTCGGAAGACGATAAGGCATTGATGAAAGATTTCTCACAGACTGTCAAAGGTCACAATGAGAATGTTCTTAATCAGTTCAGAGAAGCTCAGAAACTCATTTCTCCTAGTGAGGAACAGGACTTGTCGGCTGATTTCGATGTTAAATCTGCTTAAAATCCAAGACTACATGCAAAAAGCAACTAGGGGGGAAGTCACGATCTCCCCTAGTGCTATTGAAGACTTCGCACAAGAATGCAAGGACTCCGTAGATAGGCAGTTAAATAAGAAACGAGAGTTCAGTATACGTATGTCAGGCTTAGGTAGACCTCTCTGTCAGCAATTGCTAGATAGGCAAGGCATCAAAGAAGAGATGGACTACAATGCCTTGTTTCGTTTTATGTTTGGCGACCTTGTTGAATCAGTGGTCGTACTTATAATGGAACAAGCTGACGTAGAAATCATAGACAAACAAAAATCAGTTGAGCTAGAGATAGCAGGTAAAAAAATTACAGGTACACTCGATCTTATCATAAGAGATGAGTCAGGCACAGATAAAGTGTGGGATGTTAAGTCAGCTAGCGAGTGGGCATATAAGTTTAAGTACACAGGATATGGTGGGTATGACAAGATAAAGGAAGAAGATCCATTTGGCTATGTCATGCAAGGTCACCTGTATGGTGAAGCTACAGGGTTACCTTTCGGTGGGTGGATAGTTGTCAACAAGTCAAGTGGCGAGATAGCTATGGTTGAAGCACCTGAGTGGCAAGAAGAAGATAGAAAAGAATATATGAAAGATGCAGAGGTACGAGTAAAGAGATTACTTGACCCTAGCAACGAGTTCGTTAAGCCTTACAAGTCTGAGTTTGAGACATACAAAGTAAAAAACGAGTATGTACGAACAGGCAACAAGACGCTACCTAAGATATGTAGCATGTGTGGATACAGATCACATTGTTGGTCAAAAGCACAATTGTATCCGAAGGTAACATCAAAGGCTAAGACTGCACCTAAGATATGGTATGATGTCTTGAAGAAGAAAGAATTGTAGTGCCAGCAATCTACGTAGACAACTATGAAACTAAGCTACTTGAGTTGAATGAGAACTTGTATCATCTTTACATAGAGTCCCACAAAGGTATTGGTGGCGGTAGAGACATTACATTTCTTAGGCAACATGACAGAGGTATACCGTTAACTTTGAAAGATAACTTCTCTGACAAAGGAGCGTTGACGCCTGAGACAGAAGCTAGGGATATCGTGAAAGTGGAGAATGAATTCCAAACAATTAACTACAGTTTAAATTACGGAAAGATTTTATGTGTGCCGATATATCCCCTTCTAGACGAGCTTACTATACTAGAAAAACAATCCCCGAAGACGGCAGGGTATATCAGCAAACGCCTAGAATCATTGAACTGGAAAATCCGACAGGGGATAATATAGTGGCTAAACGTAACGCAGGATACAGATCTAATTTTGAATTGTCTCTAGCTAAAAAGCTGATACATAATAAAATAAAATTTGAGTACGAGAAGAAGAAGATAACATACGTACCTAAGATACGTACCTACACTCCTGACTTCTACATCCCTGTAACTAACATATACATCGAAGCTAAAGGTGAGTTTGATAAAGCAGACAGAGTTAAGATGGCTCTCATAAAAGAGCAACATAAAGAGTTAGACATCCGTATGGTGTTTATGAATGCACGGAACAAGATCTACAAAGGAAGTAAAACCACTTACGCTGATTGGTGTCTTAAGCACAATTATAGGTGGGCAGAAAAAACAATACCTATGGAGTGGCTCAAGAATGAAAAAAGATGACATGAACACACTTATGTCTTTGGAGAAAGACAAGTACTACATAATCATATCTGAGATGCCTGATGATCAGTTTCACTTGGTAGCCTACGATACGACAGGCAAGAAGTACAAGACATTTGATGATCACTCTGTTGCATCAATCATGCACGAGGGTGTCATGGCTTTGCTACGTAGACGAGGTGATGAAGTGTTTCGTTGTGGGGAATCTGAGATAGAGTTTAACTTTGCGGCCAAAGAACTCAAAGTAGAATATCAACAAGATACAGGAGAAATGCTTGACATTCCTGAGAATGTAATTAAAGTGGATTTTGGTAACGATCAGTAATGAGACATTTGGAATATATGAAGATGAGACTTAAGGAAGTAGAGGAACAAACAGATATGGTCAATAGCCCTGCACACTATAATAAGGCAGGCATTGAAACCATAGACATAATTCAATCTGTCACAGGAGATGGATTTGAAACATATCTTCAAGGCAACATTTTGAAGTACATATGCAGATACAAGTACAAGAATGGAGTAGAAGATTTAGAAAAAGCACGGTGGTATCTAAACCGTTTAATTGAAACAAAAGTAGGAGAAGAATATAATGGCGTCTAATATGTTACCAACTTCATATCAGGAGTTTATACACAAGTCTAGGTATGCTAGGTGGATGGATGATGAAGGTAGAAGGGAGAACTGGCTAGAGACAGTTTCAAGATATGTAAACTTCATGGAACAAACCTTGTTAGAGAAACATAACTACAAGATGGACAGAGTTGATAAAGAGATAATACACGAGTACATTAGTGACTTGAGAGTTATGCCATCGATGAGAGCTATGATGACTGCAGGAGATGCACTCAAAAGAGATAACACTTGTGGGTACAATTGTAGCTACCTACCAGTAGATAGTCCACGTAGTTTCGATGAAGCTATGTACATTCTTATGTGCGGTACAGGTGTAGGTTTCTCTGTGGAGCGAGAGAACGTAGATAAGCTACCTGTAATCAGCGAGAACATGCAAGAGTCTGAAGTTGTTATTGTTGTGGAAGATAGTAAAGCAGGGTGGGCAAAAGCATATCGTGAGCTTGTGGCTTTACTTTATTCAGGAATGATACCATCATGGGATGTATCAAAGGTACGACCTGCGGGTGCAAGATTGAAAGTTATGGGTGGCAGGGCATCAGGTGCTGATCCGTTGGTTAACTTATTTAAGTTCACTATTGAGAAATTCAAGGGTGCTACAGGTAGAAAGTTATTTCCTGTTGAGTGCCACGATATCATGTGCAAGGTAGGTGAGGTTGTAGTTGTAGGTGGTGTAAGACGATCTGCTTTGATTAGCCTATCTAACCTAAATGATGATCAAATGGCTCACGCTAAATCAGGTGAGTGGTGGAACAACAATGGTCAAAGAGCATTAGCAAATAACTCTGTAGCCTACAAAGGTAAGCCTGCTATGGAAACTTACATGAGAGAATGGTTATCTCTGTACGAGTCTAAGTCAGGTGAGCGTGGCATGTTCAATCGTAAGGCTGCCGACGATCAGGTAGCTAAGAGTGGTAGAAGACAGACAGGTCACATGTGGGGTACGAACCCATGTAGTGAGATCATACTCCGACCTTATCAATTCTGTAACTTATCTGAAGTGGTCGTACGTGAAAACGATGATTTACTGAGCCTTCAATCTAAGGTACGTGTTGCTACAATGCTAGGTACATTTCAGTCTACTCTTACAGATCTGAAGTATCTACGTAAGATATGGAAAACAAATACTGAAGAAGAACGCTTGCTTGGTGTTTCATTAACTGGTATCATGGATCATTATGTACTGTCTAAGACAACTGATTCAAAGATTTGGTTACAAGAGATGAAACAAGTAGCAATAAAGACTAACAAAGAATATGCAGATGCTATCGGTATACCAAGAAGTACGGCTATTACCTGTGTAAAGCCAAGTGGTACTGTGTCTCAGTTAACTGATTCTGCATCGGGTATTCATGCTAGACACAATGATTTCTACATCAGAACAGTACGTGGGGATAACAAAGATCCCTTAACACAATTTATGAAAGAAGAAGGTATCCCTGCAGAGCCTGACGTTATGAAGCCTGACAGTGTTACCGTGTTTTCTTTTCCAATGAAATCTCCTAGTGGTGCTATCACTAGAACTGAGATGAGTGCAATAGAACAACTAGAACTTTGGAAAGTCTATGCACTTAACTGGTGCGAACACAAGCCGTCTGTAACTATTACTGTAAAGGAAGAGGAATGGATGGAAGTTGGTGCGTGGTTGTACGATAACTTTGATATAGCGTCGGGTGTATCGTTTCTTCCATTTGCCGATCATACGTACCAACAAGCTCCTTATCAAGACATAGAAGCTGATGACTATTTAGAGTGGCAAAGCCGTGTGCCTGCTTCTTTGGATTGGACTAAGTTTTCTAAGTATGAAAAGGAAGATAACACGAGCGGTACTCGTGAATTGGCTTGCACTGCAGATGCCTGCGAAATCGTAGATTTAGGTGCAAACTAATGATCGAAGTATCAATCAGCGAAGATTACATGCGTCATGCGAGGGAAAAAGCTTCTACTGTAGGCATTCTGCAGGGAAGTATTACAGGTGGCACTAGCAATATTGTGGGTGCGATAGGCGAGGTAATCGTAGCTGATATCATTGGGGCAACTGAAGCAAATACATATAACTATGATTTAGTGAAAGATGGGAATCGTATCGACGTTAAGACTAAACGTTGTAACACTAAGCCACAGTCTAACTATGATTGCTCGGTTGCATCTCATGGTACAAAACAAGACTGTGATAGTTATGTGTTCGTGAGGATACTGACCAATCTCAGTAAAGCTTGGATACTAGGTAGCATTAGTAAACAAGAGTACTACGCTAAAGCTACTCGATATAAGAAAGGTCAAGTAGATCCAAGCAACGGCTTTACGTTTAAAGCTGATTGTTATAACTTACCTATAAGTGAATTAGAGCCGATCAATGAAATCAAAGGTGAAAGCGAAACTGTTCTCGTTAGAAGCGTTTCTTAATAAGGATGGAAATGTTGAGATACTCTACGATGCAGTAGATCCAAATGAATTTGAGAAGACCATGAACTTAGGTCTTCCCATGTATGAAGGTACAAATAAAGTAACTCAGTTGATAAAGTATCTGAAGTCTATGGCACAAGAGATCATGGATAAATCGGGTAGGTACGTTTGATGCAGTGGTGGGAAGCTTGGCTCGTTGTTGCCATAACTATCAACACCACTATCAATACAATTGTTTTCTTCAGAGGTCGTAAGATACTTAGGAAGAGAGATAAACCTACTTCATCATCTTGAAGTCTTTACCTGATATCTTACCATCTTTGTTTTTGTCTAGTTTGGCTTGACCACCATACATCATGCCCATATTTGAACTCATCATCATGTTTGATTTGGCGTTGGGCTTTATGTTCTTCTCGTCCATCATGCCACCCATTTGCATGTTTTTGCCTTTCTTAGCCATGCCACCATACATCATAGGCTTTCTCATGGTAGCACCACCACCGTACATCATGCCTTTACGTGGTCCATTGTAGTAAGTTTTCATTATTCGTTAGCTCCTCTATTAATAAATTGACGTTTCATTTGTTTTGTTGCTTCTTCTAATTCCTCGTGACTTTGAGGAACAAACTCTGGTGGCTTTAAGCCTGCTCTACTTAATTGCATAAATACAAAGTTTGTTAACTTAGTAGAGAAAGTACCTATGTCTCTAGGAGATGGTTTTACTCCTACTTTAAATATATCAACTAATATACGTCCCGCTTCTTTATCTTGTGCAACCAATCCTAATAAGTTAATGCCTGCCTGTTCAGCAATACGAACAGCAAATTCTGCGGCCACGTAAGTTGGGCTAACCATACCCCTTGCTAAGTTAAAAGCACGACTTATAGCTTCGTTTGTTGAAATGCCCCTAGTCAATCCTTCTAGTTTAACTTGAGAGAAATCTCCTTTTTGTATCATAGTCATGTATTCTAACATGTTTTCATAATACTCCATGTGATCTGTGTCCATGACTTCTCTGAATATAGCATTTTTATCTGCATCTCTAAAATCATCTAACATTTGAGCAGGACTCTGTACAAATTTTGTAGTTACAAAACCCCCATTGATGGCAGGCTTTGTAACACCAACTCCTGATGTTATTTTTTGAGCTATGGTTTCATCTTGTTTAAAATGTTTATATTTGTCCATAACACCTTGATCCATGTAATCGTCAATGTCAGTAAAGTTTAAATCTCTTGTATCTGATAGTCCTCCAACATTTTTAATTCCAGCATTTTCCATAGATCCTCTAGCTATAAGATTAGCTATTCCTTCATTTATATTTTTTTCAAATACTTTTCTTTCACTAGGACTTACTGCTGTCACTCCATCGGCATCTGTTGTTAATTCTTTCATTAACTTATCTTTTAGCTTTTGTAATTTAGCAGGAGTTCCTCTCGTAACGTACTCGTCATAAAATCTAACTGGATCTCCTTTCATGTTGCTTACATCTTCAACTTGCTTAAATATAAATTGCTCTATTTTATCTTCAGTTTTACCTTTTCTAGTTAATATATCTTTTTGATCATCAAACTCTTTTACAAGTTGCTGGTACTTTTGTTGTAAAGGTGGATATTTATTCATCATAGTGACAATATCTTTTTGTTCAGTGAGAATATCGCCTAAGTCTAGTACGTTCTTTTCTCTAACAACTATTTTACCATCTCTATCAAATTCTCTAACAGTAAATTTAAACTTATCATTTAATATATCTAAATCAGGATATACTGAAAAATCATAACCACCTGTTTCCTTTTGTAATACAGCTTTTGATCTAGGATTTAAATTAAGTCTGTCAATATCACCTACTACTTTACTAGCAAATTTAGCTCTCATAACCGTAGAAATTATCTTTGATGCCAATTCAAAATTTCTATTGCCTTCAGGAGTTGTTAAATCGAATCCGGGTTTACCTGCTATTCTATCTCCAAAGTTATAAGCTAGATCTTCAAATGCTTTTTTTACTGATCCTTGTGCTACTATATCTCCTTTTAAAGCTTTATCTAAATTATTGACAATAGGATTAAAAACAGTTAGAGGGTCTTTGTTTTCCCACGCAAATCTAAATCCAGTTTGACTTGTCAATATTCCTAGCCCCTCATCATCTAAGGTGATGTCTTCTATACCAGCATATTTTGCAACACGTTCTTCTGTAATTTTAGTTGCTGCTCTTTGAGGACCACGTTTTGCTTTTAGTAAATCTTTCAGAACTCCGACTCTTATTCTATCGAACCATTCGTTTTGATATATTTGTTTAGCTTCTTTATATTGATTATAATACTCTCTAGCTTGGTTTTTAACTAGATCATCTAACTTTTCTCCATAAGATATATACTGAGCGGCCAGACTTTCATTACCCATTTTATAAGCGTGTTCAACAAATGCAGAGTGCATTGTGTTTAGTTCTCCCGGAGTGGCTAAGAAAGGAGTAAACTTTCTTTCTTCCATAGGGACATTGTTATCTTCGTATTTTTTAGCATAGTGTAGAGCGATATCAAATGCTGTAGGTTGGTCACTTATATAATCGGGGTTTGTTATAAGTTTACCATCAGGTCCTTTTATCTGCTTTAGACTAGCCAAGCTTTCTAAGTCTGATCGTACATCGTCTGGTATGTTATCCATAGCTCTTCTAGCCATCTTAGACATAATAGCTCTGCTTCTTCTACCTAGTGAACCAGAAAAGAATAATCCTTCTGCAGAAAATAATCTATTAATGTCTGACATTTCTTTATTCATCTTTGCCATTGCATCGACGGCACTTGTCATATTAATAAACTTTTTATTTCTTTCAGCTAATTGACTTATGTCCTTAAAACCTCTAGCTGCAAATTTTCTTTTGCCTATTAGTTTTGAAGTTGCAAACTCTTCAACTAAAAGACCAGCACCCTCTAAATACTTTGCACTATCTGCAGGAATTGATTTTAAATTATCTGCTCTTGTTATCAAAGATTGATTTACATCTACCGCTCTTTCAAACACAACTTCAGCTTGTCTTCCTATTTCAATAATTTCCTCTCCGACCATTTTTTGTTGTTCAGGGCTTAGAGATTCTATTATACGGTTTTCAATATCAGAAATCTCACCGTGCATATCATCTGGTACTTTGATTGTAGGATCTTCAAAGTATATTCTTTTTGCTTTTCTAATACTATTTAACATACGTATCTGATTGTTATCAATACGTTGCATAAATTTAATTTGAGCTTGCTCCATAGCATCTAAGAAACCCATAGCACCAGAAGTCGTTTCTAAGTTAACACCACTTCTAGACATTTTATCTTTAAGTCCTTTGATAGCTAACATATTTTGTCGGACAAGTTTTCTATTCTCGTCTTCAATATCCATAATTGTGTTTATGTTTTTTGAATTAGCTAATTTTCTCAAGTTAAGTTTGTTTGTTGCCAAAGCCCCAGCAGCTTCTAATCCACTAATTCTACTTTGCGTACTAAATCCTGTTCTGTATACTTCTGTAGCTTCATCTTGAAGTTCTGCAGGAAAAGAGTTTACAAATTTAGCTTCCATAGTAGATAAATTTGTTATTGTATCGAGAGTTCTGATTAGATGTTTATCATCCATAACACTTGCAAGTTCAAGGACATAATTTACATTTTGTCTTTCTTGTCTTGTTAGTCCATATCCTCTTTCATTTATTAAAGACGCATCATACTCTTCTAAAGTACGATTACTAAACAAACCTCGTACACCTATAGGTGGTTTTTCACTAGCACCGAAAGGACCGCCGTATGTTCTTCCTAATTTCTTATTTATTAAATTTAAGAATCCTGTTGTTACTCTGTTAGTTTCTAAAAACTTTCCAAAGCTTTGACCTTTACCTACTGCACCATCTATAGGTCTGCTAAGAACAAATCTAGCTCCTGCCCCCAGCTTTGAACCAGCACCTTTAACAAGGTAGCTACCACCCATAATATAGGTTAATGCACCTAAAGCTTCGCCACCAAATTGATCAACTTCTGAATCTACAAAAGGTATACCTGTTGCTTGAAAAGCCATAGCCCCATAATACTGAGCAATGGCTAGAGGAAACGATTCTTTGATGTTGGCTTTTATTATAGGAGATCCAGCAAACACCCCAAGACCGTTTACTACTTTTTCTTTAAATCTACGTGTTACAAGTTTCTCTGTTTGATTACGGAGTATATTAAAATCTGTGCTTCCTGTTTCGCCCCGCAGTGCCATCTGAGATAACTTAGTTCTATTATCTTCTATGGTATTATCAAGTCTTGAAAAGTATCTGTCACTCTTCTCTTGGTGTAACGCTCTTCTAAGAACACCCAAGTTTATCTCTTTCATTGCCCCTGTAGTTTTTAAATGGTAAGCAGCTCCAGCAACTCCAAACTTTTTTAAAGCTGGAGTTTTTTCCATTTTGTCTTTTACATCTTTTATTAAAGTCTTACCTGCTGTCTTTGCTGTTGCAGATGCCATAGCTCCTGCACTTAACATACCACCAAATGTTTCAAAATTTATTAAGGCAAATTGTTCAGGGCTACTCAGAGATTTAAATGCAACTTCTAACATATTTTGAGCAGTCTCTTCAGTAACATAACTTAAAGGCAAGGTCGTACCATCTGCTGTGGTTTTTTCTGTTAATTGTTTAAAACGTTCTGGTGATATTTCCCCATTATCCATCTGCTCTTTGAGTGTTTCTCTTACCATTGAGTTTATAGTATCGGACAATTGTCTTATCCCAAACTTATTCATATCAGTACGAATTTCATTTATCTTTTTTTGCCTGTCTTTTTCAGTCATAGCAAAAGCTTCCGATAACGAAGCCCCTTGACTCATCAGAGGTAGTACGTCAGTAAAAATATTACCATCACTTGTAGGATCTAGGTAAGCTCCTAAAAATACTGAACCTTCTAGTATTGTACCTCTTCCAATTTCTTTTAATCTATCTTGAAGTACAGGAATAAATTCATTAGTAGATATTCTCTGAATAAGTATGTTTTCAACTCTGGTCGTACCCACTGGGTCTACGTTTTGAAAACCCGGACGTTTACTTATCTGTCCTTCTACTAAATCTGCAATCTTTGATTTTGCAGAAAATACAAGCTCTTCTTTAGACATTTTTTCTACATCTTTAGTAGTAGGAGTAAACTGTCTTTTACCTTCTGTAGTAACTACACCGTATGGTACTGAAGGCTCTGTTGTCCCTGTTATTTTTTCACCTGAAGGAGTTGTTACTTCTTGTTGCTTGCCTGCAATTTCAAAATTGTAGAAATCAACGATGTCAGTGCCGTCAGCATAATCAGGCTGAAAGTATTCCCCTGCATAGTTTGTGATTGTACCATCTCTCACGCCAGCTTTAAATTCTTCAAGACTAAGAGATTCAATCTTTTCTTTTTCAGAAATTTGTGCCTGTGCTTCAGGACTAATTGTGGTTTCTTTTTTTGCTATACCTCCGGGAGTTTGTGTAGCTGCAAGTTCAAATCCAAATATAGGAGCAACTGCTGTGAGGTTCTGCACGTCTTCCATGTACCTAACTGACTCACCAAGTTTGGTAAGACCTGTATCAACTGCTTTTCCTACTTCGACTGCACCTTTTTTTATAGTCTCTACAACGCCACTGTCTTCTTTATTTTCAGAAGTTTTATCTTCTGTGGGTACAGTAGTTTCAACAACAGGAGGTTTTTTGTTGTTTTCTTCTTCTTCTTTAACTTCAGGTTTTTCTAGTACATCTGACTCAGCCATTTGTATTCCTTATTGTCTGTATGATTCTAGTTGATCTTTTTGAATTGGTATAAACTTACCACTGTTATCTTTTATAAAGTAGCCACTCATTTTACCTCTCTGGTGAAATACCCCCGGTTTAAATCCCTGAGATGCAATCATGTTAGTAGCATCTATTTCAGATGTATCGTCTTCAGACATTATTTGCCCTTCACCTCTGTAGGAAAGGGCTGTTTTTCTAATGTGCTGTGCTGCAATAGCGGCATCAAATTGTTTTATCTGACTGTTTGT
>Ga0208644_1003700_pt1 | contig 11740 bp, 21 predicted proteins | sample VirMetDEL_Nov_18_FD_184517 | JGI IMG/M metagenome (GOLD analysis project Ga0208644, IMG submission 184517) | Aqueous microbial communities from the Delaware River and Bay under freshwater to marine salinity gradient to study organic matter... | ecosystem: Environmental > Aquatic > Marine >... | reverse complement strand
GTAATCATCTTCTTGCACACCTACTAATGTAGGTCAAGAAGTTTAGTATTCAAAGCAAGTGGCGAAAAACTTTTTGTACCTGTACCAACAACCGTAAATCCTGTGCGTGATGCGTTCATCTGTAGCAGCACCGGCTCGTCGTATGGGCTTGGGCTACCGCCCGTCTCCTGGTTACGCATCTTGCGTACGTGTATCTCCATGCGTGAGCGTATGTCGTGGTCCGGGGCCTGGACCTTGCGGTGAAACGTGACAAAAGAATCCGCACGGTTCGCCCACTTACCACCACCTTCGCTGTCCTCTGCAAAGGGAGCAATGGGCAGACCATCCATACCCTTGCGACGTATCGCTTCCGTAATGGCGTGGGTGTTAACCCATACCGCCATGTTGTTCTTGTTAGAGAACGTAAGGAACTCTGATGCTGCCTCGTAGTGGTACTCGTGAGTAGACATCTGTGCTGATGCCTTGCCCATGGTAATCTTCAGCGAGTTGTATGGGTCAATGAGGAAGCCATCGTACTTCTCCTGGCGTATCAGTTTCTCTGCGAACACAATGAGGTCTGTGTAACTATACACTTGCTCGTTACTGATGATGGTGAAGTGTTCGTTGACCCACTTGAAGGAAGCGACTCTCTCCTCATAGTGCATCTCATCGATGCGAACATCTACCAAGAACTCCATCAACCTCATCTTAACAGCGGCCGTCTTGTTCTCTGAGGAGTAGATTATCCAGCGCCACCCGTGCAGTACCGATGCGGTTACCATAAGGTACAGCGCCATGGTTGTCTTACCCACGTTGCTATGCCCGTTGATGATGGTGAACTCACGCTTGAACAGGAAGTACTGGTCCAACTCGGGCATGCCCGTTGACAATCCCTTGGGTATCTCTCCCTTGGCGAATCGCTCAATCCAAGATTGGTCGCTGTCGTCAGAGGAGATGAACGACATGTCGCCATCAAGGATGAGCATCTCTCTCTTGATACGTTGCTCATCATCAATGACCTCACGTATGGGCATCATCCGCCCCTGTGATATGCCGTCCGCAATGGTTCTCTTTGCTAACTCAAGGTCTTCAACATCTCTGTTGCTTATCTCTCGTAGCATAATGCGCATAGCCTCGTCCTCCTCCATGCGACCGGCTGCGATGTATCCACCACACAAGATGGCTGCACGTAGTAGGGTGAAGTGCTTCTCCCCATCGGAAGCCTTTCGTATCATGTGCGCTATGATGTCTATCTTCTCATAGTCTGTCTGCACCTTCTTCTGCACCACCTCCTCAACGGGCGTGTTCTCCTTGAGCATGTGACCGAAGGACTTGCTGTCATCACGGATGATGATGTCCGGGTCATAACTTTCAAAGCACGCACGTGATTCATTGACACCAGAGGGGTCAACCTCTAGCCCATACGTCCTGTCAAAGTATACCTGCAATGCACGGAAGTGGTCGCGGTGTCGCTCGGGGTTGGTGATTTTAACAAGAGCCTTGAGGCCGTCGCCCGATGGTGATGTCCAGCAAGCACGTACGAAATCATCCGTACCCAGCAGCGCCTTGTAATCGTTGACATCTATATGGTCAAAGTCAAGGATGATAAGACCGCTGTGTCCTTCAATGTTGTCGTCTCTCCTCCCGGTGAACACACCAGAGAACAGCGCCACGGGTAGTCCTTTCTTTAGCGATGATTCTCCCGAACGTATCTTCTCTATCGTTTGCTTACTGTTGCCGTTTGATATTCTCTCAAGCGCAGTAGATAGCGATACGTAATGTGGCCGTGTCGTGTCCGTGATGGAGGCGAACATGGTAATCTTCTCATCCAAACTCATTGGTGTAATCTTCTTCAAAGTGAACTGATGAAACTCCTATTTCTTTTTGTGATATGATTTCGTATACACGAAGGTTCATATAACGTGTGGCACCACGAAGCTGTGCGCCTGCAAACTCTATCGCTTTCTTGTCGTGGTTAAGATGGGCCAAGGTTTTGGCACGAGATACAATCTCCACTCCCGATTGCCTAAACGGCATGGGCTTTTGCTTTCCTCTCCCCGGCTTTAAGTACACGACCTTAACGATATAGTAGTATATCGTTTGGCCTGCCATTACAATAGCGTTTGGTAGTAGTCTATAAAGTCTTTCCTAAACGCTGCTTGTATCAGGTGCTTTGCTTGTGGGCTGATGTTTACCTGGTGGTACTTGGATTTGATTGGCTCCGCGTCGGGCACTGGGTGCGTTACGGGGAACTTAATGTTCCGGCAAATCGTTTCCCAGTTCTCCTCAAAGTTTTCCAACTTACCAACGAAGTTCATGTCAATGTCCAGCCATGACGACTGACAAACCATGGAGCCATGCTTACCCTTGGGTAAATACTGACCATAGAAATCGTACTGCATCATAGACAACAACGCCATAGCCATGGGCCCATCAACAACAGCGACACCATCCTCTCCATCAAGTGGTGGAATCTTGTGGTAGTCATTGAGCATTGCCCACGTGCGCATGTTCTGCGACACCTTACTTGCGAAGTAGTTGTAGTTTATAGCGAACCAATCATACGGATTGCGTACAAAGGTGAACGTATAGTAGGTACGTTGTTCCTCTGTTAAGAACGGCTCCAACTGCGTGCCAGAGAAGTGTCCTCTCGCATCCATGTCTGCGTTAATCCTTGTGGCCTTTGGGTCCAACTCAAGGATAGCCTGCTCAATACGTGCGCCTCCCGTCATAGGGATGCTTACATACAGGCATCTGAATTTGTCTGATACTATCATATCTGTTCTGCTTCAATTACTTTCTGTCTGTTCCACGTTGGGAAGTCATCAACCATAACGATGAGCCTGTACTTGTACCCCGTCAAGTCACTGCTGTCTACCATAAAGTAGTCGTCAAGTATATCCTTGCCGGACTCGTACGTCTGTGCGTACAGTTCATGCATTCGGAAAGGCTTGTCAAGTACATAAGACATATAGTCTTGGTGCCTGTTCCATTGGTGTAGCGCAGTGCAGTGGTTGAGGTCAAATCTCGCAGCGATATCTGCGAATGTCATGTTCGTTCGTGTGCGCATGTATGCCCATATCATAGCCCGACACTCCACTACCCTGCGGTGTCTGCCTCTCTGGTATAGTTCAGCCTCCGGCACCTTGGTTAGGTTGGTGAATATCTCAATGGCCTTGTTGAATACGTGCGCTTCTTCAACGGTCTTGCGTATTCTCTCTCGCACCTGTCTTACTTTTTTTAATTTTCTGTGTGCCATGTGTCAAGTGTTATACTCTTAACTGTTACGTTGTCTTTGATTCTTTGGATGAATAGCCTTGCCTCTTCCTCTGTGCTGAAGTCCTTATGGACTCTCTTCCATTCTCCAATCTTTAGTTTCTCACGAACAAACAAATCATAGTATACCCTCATTTCCCAGGCACACGGAAGTTGTTGTCGTAATATTCTTTAGCCTCCACGTATGTACCATCTGATGAGTGGCCACGTTGGTAGGCGTTGATGATTAGGTTGCGTTCAACCTCTACCCATTCGTCTTTGTTCTTTAAGAACCCAGCGATTACATTCTTCTCATCGCTGTCCAGCATAGTCTTGTTGATGTTTTCAAGACGGCGGAATAACATTTGAATGGGCGTCTTCATCAGTACGTGTCGTATAGGATTGAGTTCTCATCCATCGCATCATCGGGTCCGAAGTATACCCATGCTTCCATCTCGTGGTTGTCATAGCCATCCTCGGTCACGATGAACTTGCGCTTCCTGCGCGTGTACCAATCGGGGTGTCCCTCAAGTAAGTCCAACCTCTGTAGGATAAAGTCACTCACAAGGTAGAGTTCTACCTTCACATTGCTACCTACGTTCGGCTTGTTGATTAAGAAAGGAAGACCCCAATTGCGAATGACCAAGGGGTACTTGTTCTTGGTAATCGCTTCACCTACGAACATCGCATCATGCAACAGCGGATGGTTGCCCTTGCCACGCTTGAGCGTACCGTATACAGCGACAGGGTGTATTAGAATATGGGATTGTTTGGTATGACTACTCTGTCCATCCAGTTTTGTACGCCCTCTTTTGTCCCGGAGAAAACTATCATTCCCCTTCGTGATAACTGCCATTTCTTTTTGCTTTGATTGTAAATTATTTTGTAGTTGTTTGAAATGTTGTTCTTCTTGGTATTCAACTTGCTTTTCTTTGCTTCCATTCTACATACATCTTCGCTGCTACTGCTACCCGTTGTGGCTTGAACTTGTACACTGAACGTAGCCTTGCGTTTGCTATACGCATGAACTGCTCCATGTCTTTCATTACAATAGTGATTCTGCTTTGATTAATACACCAAGCGAAGTATCCTCATCCCCTCCTGGAACACCTATCGCTTCATGCCGTGTGCGACACAAATGCTTTAGGCGTTCCGTTGGTAGGGTGATGAAATACATGATGTCTTTCTCCTCCACTGTCACGTCTTCGTAACGATGGCGCAAACCATGCTCGGAGGCAGCGATAAGAATCCAATAGTCGGCTTCAGTACTCGCGATGCCCGACGGTTTACCACGGCTCTGATATTCTATGTAGAAGTTACCAGTCTTGTGTACGCCGAAGTCCATCTTAACCTCAACCGTTCTGCTTGTCAGCAGTTGGCCGATGATTATCTCGCTCATCAGTCCGATGCGCAAGTCGTACTTGAAGTCGCTATTGTATTCCATTAGAAGGGCAGGTCAGAGGTGGCTGCGCCTGCGTGCTGGTTCGCCTTGCTCTTGCTGTACTTGCTGTTGTCAGCGGAGCGAGGGTTGAATACGGATAAGAAACCGCTTCCATCATTCTTGATAACGAAGTCAATGTTCACATTGCCAGAGCCTGTGACGTACTTCTTCAACTCATCAAGTTGTTCAACCTTGAATGACAGTGGGTATTTCTTAACGCCCGATTCGTAGGATTTCAACTCTCCTACATAACCAATGTACACATCTTTCTTGTCCATTGCTTTTGATTTAGATTTCCCCTTGTACATAAAACTTGGATGACTCTCTGTTGGCCTCGCAGTAATCTTTGATTACCGAGATAGCCCTGGTCACCTTTCGTTTGCCGGAGTCAAGGGTTTCCTCCGATGCTTTGTATGCGGCTGGCAGGTAGGGGTATGCCTTCTCCTGCGCCACCCAATAGAAGTCTTTGATACCGAACGCGAGAGTGTACAGATAGGCTTGCACATCATAGTCAAGCCATCGTACATCTCTACGGAATCCGCTAACGCTTCGTGTTGTCTTTAGGTCTGTGATGAACCCATCACCAAGCACATCAAGGAATCCACGTACGGGAATTTCCTCGCCATCAATCTCTAACTTCTGATGAAACTCTACTTGGTATTCACCCTGCAAGTAAATGTTTAAGATACCACAGTCATCAAGCCTGGTAATCATATCAATAGCCTGTACGTAATCCTCCATTGACAGCAGTTGCTTTCCTTCGGATACAGTTTCTTTCCAGTCTTTATACTGCTTGGTAGCCCGTGGGTTCTTCCCGCCTATCTCTTTCACAATCTCTGCGTCATCAAGGACAAAGAAGCGCGTCTCAAATTCTTCGGGCGTGAATAGCAGCACATCGTATGCGCTACCAAACGTGAGGGCCTGCGACTCTTTGCGCAACTTGCCCTTCATGTACAGTTCAAACAGCGCCATGTCCTGCAAGGCGTACTTGATGGAGGAGTAAGAGAGGTAGGGCTTACCCGTCCTCTCTACTATTACATTAAACCAACTCATCAGACAAGTTCAAACAGTTCTTTCAACTTGTCTTGGGTAAATGCACTGTCGTACTTGTACTTGGCGACGACCTTATCGTATCTGTCCTTGCGTTCTGGTCTGTTCTTTCCTTCTTTGATATAGCCAACAGCCTTATCAAAGACATCGGTGTCGGCTGGTATGTCTTGCTTGGCGATAGCCATCTCTACCTCCTCGGCAGATGCAATGCTATCCTCCACGCCAATACCAAGGAAGCCCAAGGCACGGCCAACAGCGGATGTTTCACAGTTCTCTACGAAAGAAGTCTTGTTAATCATTGAGGAAGTGCGGTCTTCCTGCGCCATTCCTTGCGCTATAATTTTACCCTCTGCATTACGTATTGTTGCACGTATTACGCATGACGATTCATCAAGGTGCAACAGTTCTGTTTCAATGCTAAAGCCCTGGTAGTCAGGCAGTTTGCGGAACGCAATGATGCGCTCGTTCACAAGGACATAATCTTTGCCCTTGATTTTCATTGTCTTTAATTGATAAGCCATATGTATTGAATTAAGATTTGGTTTTCGCTAATGTACGCTGTTTATTTTGAATGAACAAATCGTTGTTAATCTTTGCGAATCCCTTGTCCATCTCTCGTGGGTTAGCGTAGTGGATGCTACCTATGTGGAGCATCCAATCGCCGTATGACATTCGCTTCTTCATTGCTTAATGGATTCAAGTTTCTTAATCACCTCGCTGTCGGTAACAAGACTGCTCTCACTGTACCAGTCCGAGTAGTTGTGCCAGCCCACCTCGTATGTGCCCATGTTGTTCTCGTACTCTTCTTCAAGGTATACGTACTGCTCTTGCACGAACTTACCTTCACCAACAGAGGACGGGATGTCCGTGTCAAGGTATGCCCAGTACTTGAACTTGGGGATGTCCCACTCTATAGTGCTAACGCATTCGCCATCTTCAAATATGGCTTGACCTCCGAAGCCTTGCTCCTCTTCCCATATGTAATCTGCATTTCCAAGTTGGGACAGCAGTTCGCCCATGATGTCATCAGCAACGGGTGACCATGCGCTTTGAAAGCGTAGCGTAAGGTCATCGGCTACCGCATCATACTGAATGTCGCGGTCACCCCACTTGGTGCCCCAGTACATGTATGCCCACTCATACCAGTTCTCTGCGTTGTATTTGGCTTTGAGTTCATCCACCATCTCTTGCGTTTGGAAATGCTCGGTGTAGTATTGGCTCTCTTCGCTCGTAGTTCCAAGCGCTTCACGTATAGCGTAGTCTTCTTTGCTAATGATTTTGTTAGGGGAATTCGTATTGCGAATCTCCTGCGGCATAGGCATGTAGTAATTGCATATACCACCCGCCTCTATAATCTTCTTAATCAAGTCCTCATTCTTGGAGGACGTTTTGATTGTTGTGTAAACCCAGTTCGGCATCGTTAATTTATTTATCGTTATCAGTTTCTTTCTCCAGGTAATCAAGCGCAGCCATCAGTGCGTTCTTTATATCCTGCTTGTTATTCATAAACATCACACCCTTGATGATGCCAAGTAGGTATCCGTACTTGTATGACACAGGCCGGGTAGAACCTTGGGCAGCCGGGTGTTCTTTGAAGTAATCAAAGTGTTCGCTCATTTCTCTTTGGTGTTAAAGGTTTCATTATTGCATATCGCAATACACGATATTTTACACTTTGAGTGCTTTTCGTTTGACACTTTGTTAATCATCTCTATCTAAATCATTGTAGTCTTCGTAGTCGCAGTTGCTACATACCCCGCGACTCATCACGGAGTAACAGTACTCGCACCTATCCGGCGCATCATATGGGTCAATCGCCCCGAACTCTGATGACATTAGGCCATGAATTTAGTGGGTGCATCAAGCCACCCGTTATCACAATAGATATTCTTAATAGCACGCACAGCACGAAGGAACACGGCAAGCGTTTCCAACTCGCGCAACTCTGCGCCCATAAGGGTGTTGCTATCGTACATAGCAAGCACCTTGTCGTTGTAGTACATGACTACACCATCTGCCGATAGGTCAAGAAGGTGTAGTGCATCACTACTGAGCCACAACTTTGTCAGCACATTCTTAACAGCGATTGTAGCCGAGTCATCTTCCTCTCTTGTACGCAATAGAATAGCCATAGCGACTCGAACCTCATGCATATCAAGTGACGTATCTAATACATGAACCGACCGCGAGGGTTGAGAAGTAAACGAGAAGAAGGAACGGGCCATAGAGTACAACCCACGCAAAAATTTCCATGAGGAAGTGAGGCTTTCGTTTAGGTTTGAAATCGTTTTCATTGTGCATCTTTATAGTTTTGAAGCGTTGATATAAGGGCAACCTCTAATGCGTCTATCTTCTGCATCAGTACAGTTGCCTTGATTTGAATGAGGGAATTGTCCATTGTGTTGGCGTAGTCAAGGACGACCTGTGCGGCCGCCCTCATACTACCCAGGTCACTCCCTATCTGTTGAACGACCTTACTCATACAGCACCAAGGATAACGTCAAGGTCATCTACTGATGCCTCATACTCATCCAACTGTTCCATGTACGTATCGTACTGCGAGGCCAGTTCATCCACAGTCTTCGGCTCAAGTGCAGTATACACACCCTTGCCGTTGAACCTACGCACAAGCGACATCACGTCGCCATCTTGGTTGATGAATGCGTAGTCATTTCCCAACAGTTCAACAGCCTTCTCGCTGTTGCTTAATGGCCTAATGATGACCTTGCTAAACTCATCCTTGAGTGTATCGGATATGTTGAACAGCATCTCTCGCCTTACGCGCGGTTCATCCGTTACATACAGCACCTCCGTGCCGTCTGGTACGTACCGTGTAGCAAGTTCTGTACGTACAAGTTGACGTGCGCTTGCCTCCGATTCTGCGTAAGCCATCAGTGTGGTTACGCTTGGCTCTCCTTGTGGGGCTACTCTGTTCTTCACCCCACGGCTTCCCTCTCCGGTAAACGGATTGGGGATAGTGATAATAAATTGCTTCATGTCCATGAGCATAATGTATTAGGCGTGTGCAGGTATCCGGTCATACCTACTCACCGGTTGATTGCCTACCCGGAGCCGGCGGGTATTTCATGTTATTCAGGTAACAGTTTTATAACCTCATCAAAGATTATCCCTTCGGAATTGTACCCTTTGATGTGGCCTTCATGAAATCCGTGGATTTCAATCCCGGCACTCTCAAGCATTGTAATATCCAAGCCCAAGTTTTCCTTCACGAATTCCAAAGCATCTGCTTCAGTCATGAAGAACATTACATTCCCATTGTCTTTTAGCACATACTCATAGGGGTTTATGGATATGCCGTTTATGTGTCGTCTAATTGAATACAGAGCCATTGCTTCTTGATTTAATAATTTCTATACGCAGAGCGAACGCACTCTCTCGTTGGAATACAGCCATGTACTCACCCTTGATAAGTTGCGTCCGTCCACCAATCTGGTTAATTCTTTTCCTTGCAATGTTAAAGGCATCAGGTCGTTCAAACTCTGACACTCTCAACACGCTTGACCAAGGCGCAGCGAGGCGTGATGCCCCGCTACCCTTGCTTACGCCCATTCGTATGATGGTGAACTCCTTCTTGAAGGCCGACACCGGAACTTTAGAACAAGTCATCAGCCGAAGATTTAAAGGTGTCACTATCGTAGTCGTACTCATCCCACAATTTCATCACGTCATCAACGGCCTCGGGTATATAGCAGTAGCACTCGGTGCATTCTGCGTCATAGTTAACAGCGACTGCCTCCTTACATTGGGGACAGTGGTACATTCTTTCTGTTGCTTGTAGGTTGGAATGGTACATTCCATCCTTGCCTCCCTTGACAAAGGAGTCGGTATACTTGGAAGGCCAAACGGACTGTTGCTTGTTGCCTCCGTCCCATCCACCTGTCCATGCGTCCAGGTCGTAGTCATCATTCGTGTCCTTGTACACAGCGGTACTGCCGTAGTAACGCACAGCCTTGCTGTGGCTGTCATTGCTGAACCAATTCTCGCCAATCCATTGGCCCTTGTCCTCATTGAAGATGCGGAAGTCACCGGTGCTGTCAAGGAACACCAACTTGTTAGACACACCAAGGTACATATAGATAGCATCCTCCACGAAGGGAATGTCAAGCATCTCGCACGTGGTCATGCCGGGCATAGACGACAGCAGTTCGGTGAACTCTGCCGTGTCGCTCTTGTCCTTACTGCCGAAGCCTGTGATGACACCATTGTGGATAAGACCAAGGTCGGGTGACACAAAGAACGGGTGTAGGAACTCATCGGTGAAACCGTGAGTCGCAATGCGGAAGTGCAACAGCATAGGCACGTCACCCATGCTTGACTTGATGTCCACGTAGCGTTGATAGAACTTGTCAAAGTTCTGGGAACTGTTGACAAAAGAGTCATTGCCGAACTTCTCGGCAACAAGAACACCATCGGATAGGTACAGCATACCTGCACCATCGTCATTGTTGTTCCAACAATTTTGCAGTTTTTTCTTGGGCAACTGCTTACCGCCATTCAAAATCGCAATACACATAGGCAATCGGGTATTGTGGTAGGTGGGGCATAGCACCCCACCTCACCGGGTTAAACTAAATTCTTATCGGCGAACCAACGCTTCACTCTGAAGGTGGTCGTTCGTACTGAAAGCATCAGTAAGTCGGGTGAAACCGTAGGTTACTGCGGGCAGTAAGGTTTCAACCGGTACACGCTTACGCTTACTGGTGGTGATGAAGGTCTTGAACAAGACACCCTCACCCTTTGTACCTACCATGTAGGTATTGAACAGGTCATCAGCGAACTGTGCATACATAGAAGTGATGCGCAGAATCTTGTCATCGCTGTACACCTTGGAAAGGTGACGATACAACTTACTCTTGCTGTTGGTCAGCATACGAAGTATGGCCATCGGTGTCGCACCCGGTGTCATTTCAGTGACACCCTCACACATGATACGCACCAGGTCACGACGCCATAGCAACGTAGTCACGTCGGGAACGGCAGAGAAGATGCGGAACTCTACGACACGACCACGAACGGCAACGGCTTGGTACTTGCCGCCATTCTTGTATGCGTCAATAGTTTTCTTGGCGTGAGAGTAGTCACGTGTCATACGGCCGGGGTACAGCGCAAGGAGCAAGGGTATCCACCCTTGAACCTTGTTAAAGATTTGCTCTGAACCCATATTGGAGTGGCCAAGATTGATATGACCACCACAACTACGTGAGTAGTCACCGTTGATGTGCGTTCGTACAACAGGGTTTTCAACCCCACTACGCTTGTCCTTCTCAAGGGCATCGCCATACAAGGCAAAGACCGGGCTAACGAACTCATAGCCGGAGTAGTCGCAAAGCGAAGAGTCGGACTCCCGCGCCCACAAGGTGTAGTCACAGTCGTCAAGGTCATACATATCAAGCGCACCCTGGTCTTCCTTCTCTACCTCAAAGCCAATAGTGAAGCCGACGTTATACTTTGAAGCCTCGTCCATCGTGTGGCGTGGGCCATCGTGGTATTCGTGACGCTGCTCACGTGGCTCCTCATCAAGGTGGTACTCACCATCTCTATCCCAATGGAAGATGCAGTCACCAACGTCATCGTAGTGGTACCAAAGGCCATCGTCCTCGCAATATCTACCATGGTCATGGTAGTCCATCTCACCCTCGTGACATCCGCTCTCCATGTAGAGCAAGTCAAAGTGATTTTTGTACACAACGTCACCATCAACCACCTCAACGAAGTTGTCCTCATTGTACTCACTGCGGAGAACGACTACCTCGGTCTTTGAAGAACCATAGTTACATGACAGCGGGTGGCGCAAGTCAGAACGGCGAAAGCGCACCGGGCCTACCTGCTCTACCTCATCAAGTTTGGCTAACATACCTTCGTGGTCTGAAGGGAAGGTCAGCCGAATGTAGTCACCCAAGTCATCATCGGCAACCACATTGCCGTTATAGTCAAGAGCCTCTATCTTTCCGTCATCATCACGACCGGAAATAAGCCACTCTTGCGCCCATGTAT
>Ga0208644_1003699_pt1 | contig 11740 bp, 23 predicted proteins | sample VirMetDEL_Nov_18_FD_184517 | JGI IMG/M metagenome (GOLD analysis project Ga0208644, IMG submission 184517) | Aqueous microbial communities from the Delaware River and Bay under freshwater to marine salinity gradient to study organic matter... | ecosystem: Environmental > Aquatic > Marine >... | reverse complement strand
GCCCCCGCCAGATATTCTGACAGGAGCATTGCGTCATCGCAGTTGTCTGGCCCAATAATAACCTTGTTTGGCATGTCTACAGAAATCTGATAAAGCCCATCGACTTTCTCGACTTGGACTGAATTTATAACTGCCTTTAAGTCTGTCTGCTCCATGCTACACCTTTATCTTTGCAATGAGCTTTTCGCCCTGCGCCTTGATCACCTCAAGCTCTTTGAGCATTTGCGCATATTCTTTTGCGCGTTGGCTAAACTCATCAATGACCTGCTGTGAGCTATCAATCCACTGCTGAATTTCCCCTGCGGCAACAAGGTTATGCTCATTGCCATCTGGCCCAAACAACTCCTCACGCACCTGAGATACCCACCCCCAAAGAATACCATCACCAAGGGTGTCGGCAACTGATTTATCAGTCTCAACCCCCCGATAGCGCTCATTCTCTGTGTCATAGACATCCTCAAGCAATCCGATAATATCGCGCTTTTGCTTTTTGCTAGGTTGGCGCAAATCTTGCTCTTTCTGCATAATCGTATCCTTTTGGAGTTTTTCGGTGCATGACACACAAGTAATAACCTTACCATTCACTAACCACCCAGCCTTACGAAGCTGAGCGTAAATGGTGTCCATATTCTTAATCGCAGGCTTGCGGCCTGACCCATGACGCGCGGGTAAGGTAATATTTTCCGTAAGACACGTATCGCAATGGCAGAGTGCTTTCTCTCTACCTTCTACTCTTGCACTTTCTATCATTCTTCATCCTTTCTTATTGGTATCTCGCCATCGCCACTGCAAAAGGCGCAGATTTCTTTTTGCTCTTCTAAGTAGCCACTGTCGCGGCTTGGTCCGTGACGGTGCGGCACATTAAAGTAAATGTATCCTTCCCCGTCACATGTTGTGCATTTCTCATAACCTTCTAAAATGGCGGCTCCTCCTCTGCATGTTTTGGCAACCACACCATGTCGTGATTTAGCCAAGTGATTAAAAATTCTCGCAATGACATATTTTCCTCATCTGCCGTTGACACAGATATCATTTGCATATACTGGTGATAGCGTCAACTATTTTTTTGCGAGGTAATGATATGAGTGAAATGGTACAAGTATTGGTGCGTTTGCGCCCAGAGGTCGCGGAAGCGCTGACCGTATGTAAAGAGCGCACGCGCATGAGTAAGAGTGGTATTGCTGAGAATGCATTGCGTGATTTCTTAGCAAAGCACGGCATTCAAGTGGAGCAGCCGAAAGTCGATGGTTAATGGGCGCAACAAAGGCGCAACTTTTGAGCGCAGCATAGCGAACATGCTTTTTGCTGATCTGGGCTTAAATGCAAAGCGCGACATAGAGCAGTACCGTGCAGCTGACCACGGCGACATCATCACAGATGATGACACTTGGCCTTACGTGATCGAATGCAAACGCTACGGCGGTAAGCATTTTACGTTTCGCCCAGAGTGGTGGGTGCAGGTTGAAAAGGCAGCAGGCGCAGCAGGAAAAGAGCCTGTGCTTGTGTATAAGTATGACCGTCAGCCAATCACTGTGGTCATGCGTTTAGCGTATCTGATGGGCGATGGTGCGCATCACGATGAAAAGGTGCGTATGGATTGGGATGCGTTCATCTACATAGCAAGGGAGAATTGGAATGAACGCAATTAAATACGATCTATCAAACGAGGAATACCATAACAAAGACGTGTATCCTCACATTAGCTCAAGCGACATCAAAGAGATCGAAAAGACATCTTTGCTGCATTGGGCAATTAAATCTGAGCTGCCTCGCAAGAAACCAACCCCTGCAATGCTGATGGGGTCAGCAATTCACGCGATGATTAGCGAACCTGAAAAGGAGCTATTCGTGCGCGGCCTGCCTGACCGCAGAAAGCGCAGCGAATGGGCAAAGCTAGAAGAGGCGGCAGAAAAGAAGGGGCAAACCGTCCTGACTGAAAGCGAATATGATGAGGCAAAGCGTATCTCAGATAAGGCAGTCGAAACTTGCCCTGTGCTAAAAAACGCATTGTCACTGGATGACCTGCTGGTTGAGGCAAGCATATTCACGAAATGCCCACACAGTGACATGTTGTTAAAAATACGTCCTGACATGATGAGCATGAAGCTACGCACCATGTGGGACATTAAAACAACCACAGACGTAACACCTGATGGCTTTGCCAGAGAGATGCGCCGCTGGGGTTATCCCACGCAAGCAGCGTTTTACCTACATGCTGCAGCAGCGGCAGGGATAGACATTGACCACTTTATATTTTTAGCAGTGGACAAGGAGACAGGAATTTGCGTAGCTTATGAGCTATCCGAATTATACCTGAAATATGCTGAGAAAGGCATGTTCAGGGTATTGGATCAACTGACAGATGCAGAGGCAACAGGTCAGTTTGACACTGGGTGGGACAGTATAAACACCCTACACCTACCCGCCTTTCTGGAAGATCAGATGGGCGACTACGACAACACACCATTCTAAAGAAAGGAAATAGAATGAAAGTTACTGACATGGGCGAAGTATTTAACGATGTAACCGTTATGTACCCTCGCATTAATCGCACGTATCGTTTCGACAGCATGGAAAACAAAACCGTGCCATGCGATCCAATGGATGATGGTGCGGCATATGAGCTGTCATTTATGATTGGCAAAGATGAGGCGCGTGAATTGCACAAGCGTTGCATGGAGCTATTCAAGCAAGCTGCAGCCAATGACCCAAAGGGTCGCAAGTGGCCTGAAAAGCCAACTTACCTTCCATACAAAGAGGGTGCAGACGGTGACGCATTCACAGTCAAGGCAAAGCTAAAGGGCGCGTATGGGGCAGACAAAACACGCCCACCTGTGCAAAAGGATGCACAGCGCAAAGACTTGCCTGACGATTTCATGCTGACCACAAACAGCAAGTGTAACATTTGGGGCGTGCTATTTGCCTACAATACAGGCGCAGTCTCTGGCGTATCCTATCGCCTCAAGGGCGTGCAGGTGCTTGAACTTGCAGAAATGCAAAGCTCAGGTGATCCATTCAGCGAAACATCTGGCTTCACTGGTGCGCATACAAATGGTGCGACAAGCAGCGATCCATTTGGTCTGCCGCCAATTAAAGAGGCAGCGCCCGCATCAGCGGATTTTGAGGACGAAATCCCATTCTAAGAAAAAAGCCCCCGCTGAAAAGCGGGGGTTTAGTTCTATCCGCGCAAAGAAAGGACGAGAAGCGCGGAGCGAGGCAAAAATTAACCGCGATATAAAGAGGCTAACATTAACATGGTACAACATATAGTAGGGCAAGGCAATAATTCTACACCGTATTGGGACGAATATGCGCAAGGGATTATCAACGCACTAGAATTAAAACAACTTGCACGCGGTGAGTGGCATGGTGCATGCCCAAACTGTGGCGGCAAGGATCGGTTTTGGATCAGTCAATACCAAGGCGAGGTGCGTGTGCAGTGTCGCCAATGTGATGACTTTTCTGCTATAACCAAGGAACTGAGAGCGCGCAAATTACTCCCAGAATTTACACCAGAAAAGAAAGCGACAGTTATGGGTGATGTGACGCCATTCCCAGAGATCGACACAGACAACGAATATTTAAAGCGCAAGCGCATTCAGCAGCATGGCGCAAAGCTAGACGGGCCTGACCTGATGATCCCAATCGTCAACAAGGCAGGCAAGCGTGTCGGCACTCAGATCATCGAACCAGATGGCAAAAAGAAATTTAACCAAGGTCTGCAGCCGAATGGGTGCTTTCACGTAGTTGGTGGGCCAATCACAGATTTTGCATATCTTTGCGAGGGCTTTGCCACTGCAGCAGCCGTTCATGAAAGTACAGGCAAACCTGCAATTCACTGCCTAAACGCAAATAACATTACAAATGTCATAGAAGTAATGCGCGAGGTCAAACCCAATGCAAATTTAATAATTGCAGGCGACAATGACGCGGCAGGTCGCAAGGCATGCGAAAAGGCTTTCGAGATGTTTGGCGTGACGCATGTCCTGCCTGATAATGAGGGTTTTGATTGGAACGACATTTTCGTAGCGCGCGGCCCAGAACACACAAGAACAAAGCTAGAGCCAAAATCCGCGCTAGACGATGTGTGTTTTCCTGATGACGTGCAAATCTCGACAAGCGCAAATTATATCATCAAGGGATGGTTAAGCGATGACAGCATGTCAATCGTGTATGGCGCGTCAAACGTGGGCAAAACTTTTTTCTGCCAAGACATGGCGTGGCACGTTGCTGCAAATGAACCTTGGCAGGGCAATAAAGTGCGCGGTGGGCCTGTGCTTTACCTGCAAACTGAGGGCGGCTTATCATGGCAAGCGCGTATCGCTGCGCTGCGCAAGAAATACCCAGAACATAAAAACGTGCGCCTAGCGATGCGCGCTGCACCTATTAACCTGTTCAACAGCGAAGAGGACATGGGGCGGGTTAAAGCAATCTTGGAAGAGATGACGAAGAAGTTTGGCCCTGTGCGCATGATCGTGGTCGATACAATTAGCCGCGCCACTCAGGGTCAACTAAACGAAAATGACAACAGCGAAATGGCGCAATTCGTCGCAAATTGCGACGCTTTGCGTGCTGAAACTGGCATTCATGTGCAAATGGTGGCGCACTCTGGAAAAGATGCATCGAAGGGCGTGCGTGGCGCGTCAAGCCTAAAGGCGGCAGCGGATACAGAGATTGAGCTAACGCTTGATGAAGAAATGAGCGTCAGAACAGCCGTTGCAACAAAACAGCGTGACATGGAAGTTGGTAAATCATTTAACTTTATTCTGGAAACGCAAACGATGGGTGAAGATGATGACGGTGATCCCATCACAACTTGCACCATCCGCGAAGCCACAGGCGAAGAGATGGAGCAAAAGCGTAAGACCAAGATCACTGGCAAGCAGCAACTGTTATTCAAAAAGGTATTCTATCAGTTGCGCGGTGAGCGTGTCGGCAAGCCAAACCCTGCAGGTGCGGGATGGCCTGACGCGGGTCGCTTCTGGTGCATCCCAGAGGAAACCATCAAGGATCACTTTAAGGGCAAACTTGTGGGCGCAACCAACCCAAGCCAAACCTATAAACAGGCGGTAAGTGGCTTGCTTGAGGGTGGTCACATTGCTGCAAATGAGGGTCAAATTTGGTTCACTGACAAGGATGGCATGCTGAAAGACCCATTCGACGCTGACTAATAATGACATTAGCAGCAAAAACAATGACTTAGGTGCGGTAAATATTAGTTTTATTAGCGAAATATTAGCCGCGCACTAACAACTAATAATAATAATAAAATGCCTATAGGCATTATTATTAAATTAGTGGGGCGAATTATGATTGAGATTGAGACAACTGAAGATCATAGAACTGCAGCCAAAGAACAGGCCAAGCGCATGAACCATGCAGGGTCAATGATGCGAGGCACAAGGGATGCGCATGCCGCGCTTGCTGAGATTGTAGCGTGTGAATATGTGGGCGGCGAAATGGTGCGAGACTACAACCACGATTTCAAAACATGGTGGGGTCTAAAGGTGGACGTGAAAAACAAGGTGCTTTCGTTCGAACCCAAAGACTATTATGACGTTTCGATTTTCGCATACACTGAGCAGCAAGGATGCGATTTCCTATTATTCACAGCCACGCCAAAGGATGGGTCAAAGGTCTGGATTTGCGGCGGGTATGGCAAGCAAGCATTTTTGCGCGATGCCACGCTAAAGAAAGCGGGTGAGATGGTGGGGTCAAACGGCCTGACCTACAAGCGCGACAACTACGTGATGCAAATCAAAGACATTGGGCAAGCCGAACCTGTGGTCAAAATGCTGCGCGGTGAGGGCGAAGCCAAGGCAAGGCCGTTGCATAAAATCTTGCAAAGCATCCACACGCTAGAAGAGCTTGAAGGGCTTGCCAATCGTCGCAAATGGTTGCGCTCAGATTTGCCGCGTTGGACTGATGCAGAAATTGCGCAAATTAAGGAAAGAAAATGGCAGATCGAAAACCTATAGTGTGGACCGTGCATCCAGATGGCGTTCACGTCCACGTAGAGGGCCGCCTGATAGGGGTAATACCTGTTTCGCAGGGTATGTACCTGATCGAACAGTTAGCGCCCTCTGTGGTGGCTTATATGCACTCACTGCAGGACAAACAAAAAACCCCGCAACCTGACTAGCAGGAGCGGGGCATTTTGTGGCGAATGTTTGTTTCATCTGGGTTAGTAGTCTGACAGAACGCAGTGACTGCCATCCTCTGCTAAATCCCACAAGTGCAGCCACTTGCAATTCAATTGCTCAAGCATGGCGCAAAACAGGAAAGTGTCTGCAGTGGTGTCTAGCCAAAACATGTTTAGATATTCGTGATTGATCGAACTGATGTGCCAAAACTGCGTTGCAAAATCCGCTCCCTGATACGCGACAACCTCAAACCTGTCTTTCTGCTCAGGCCAAAAAGATTTCATGCGCGTATGCCAAAGCATGTCCATTTGTTTTTGCGTGAAATTCAAGGTCAACTGATGCACCATCACATGCCACCTTTCATCAGTTCAAGATTTACGTCTGCAGCCATCATGCAAATATCAACGTCCTTGCGCGGCATTTGGCTTGCAAATTCTTTCGCCATGTCTAGGCATTCTTGTGCCATTGCATCATTGGGCGCGGTCACGGCTAATTGCAGCGCAAGTGTTAGCGCGTCCTTGTGATTGTCGATTTGAATAGTCATAGCGTGTCCTTTCTTTTAACAAGCTGCTCAAGTTTTTTGGTTATTGTTTGCGGTAATTCGCGCGGATCGCCAAAGTCATCCCAAGGGGTGCGAGAAATGCGAATTGTCGAATAAGTAAAGCCTGTGTCATTGTCGCGCGACAAAGTTATCTCGTGTGTTGGCTTGCGCCACATTGCCCAATCTGTGTAACCATCATCGCAATGTGTGATTTTTTCGATAATCATAGCGTGTCCTTTCTTATTTAAACGCTGTTAAAATTAGCTCTGCGCGATCTGTGTCGCTTTGTTGCTGCAGCAAATCGCGTAGCTGCAATTCAAGGCGCTCAACATCCGCAAGCGCTTTGTTTAGTATGGTATCAAGTTCATTAGCTTGACGTTCGATAATGGCGCAAGCAACCTCGCGGCCCGCATGGTCAAGCACGGTCACGCGCTTGATATTGGTTTGCATTGCTCCGTTCTGCGTAATCGCTGCGCTCAACTTTTGATCAAGCGCATCTGCGTTTACTAATGCTTTGCTGATTGTATTGGTCATAGCAGCACCTCAAGCGTTGTAAATTCTGCCAAACCTTCACGCCAATCAGTTTCGTCGTAATCTTCCCATTCAGGGTTGCGGCCCTCGTTGAGGTGATCAAGGATCATGGGTAAGGTCATGCGATACACGTTGCCGCATTCGTAATCCCTGATCGTGTAAATATCTTTAGTCATTGCTTATCCTTTCTTTTTGATTTCTATGCCAAACAGGTGAATTGTGTCTGTGGGATAGCCACCCGCTTGCATTTGCTCAATCCACCATTTGGGCGGGTTTACTGGCGTTAGCTCAACACCTAAAAATCCGTCCTCTGTGAAATAGCTTTTCACAGTGGCATCGCCCCATGAAACAGTGCTAACTGTATCGCCAACCATCGGCATGAAATCGCCTGACCAAACGAGGCCATATGCGTGTTTGCCGTAGTTATCAGGGTTTTCTTTCATCAAAGTCATGCTCTGTCCTTTCTTTTTTGATTAGCATGTGTAGACAGTCCCGCAGGACTGCCCCAGATGTTAATCTGCTAAAACCTTGTTATGCTCTGCCTCTGCTTTTTGTGTTAGTTTTTTTATTGATTGCTCAATCTTTGCCAGATCATAAACCAATGAGATCACAGCGCTGTAAGTGTCCTTACTGAACACCTCGCAAATGTCAGGATAAAAACCGTTGTCTATGTCTAATTCTAGTTGATGCAGCGTGTTGATCGCCTCACCTAAATCTGCCTCAACATCATACATTTTTCCTACGATGATTTCGTTTTGTATTTGTTTTCCCATGCTCTGTCCTTTCTTACAGTTCGATGATGAATAGATGACCATCAAGGTCAACAAATTGGTGGGCCTCTGTGATTGCTACCGTGTAGTCAGGGTCAAGAGGATCAGCAGCGCAAAAGACAACGTGACCATCGTGCCACATGTTGTGCGCTTGCTCTGTGTCGTAGGTTTCTAGCTCTGTCATGCTCTGTCCTTTCTTGGTTTAAGTTTGCATGTGTAGGCAGCGCGTCAACGCTGCCCCAGATGCTAACTATTCAGCCATTCGTCATAAGTTTTCAGGGGCGCACCGCCGCGCGTTATGTCGCCGCCTTTACCATCATTCGCGCAGTCAAGATAAATTTGATATTCCTGACAATTTGTGCCGCGTAGTTTGGTTTGGATTGTTTGGGGCTTTAGCGTCCCATCGCGATTTATTCCTGTGTTCATGCTGTGTCCTTTCATGGTGTCACGTATAAAAACGCGAATGTGATAATGATTACTACTGCGCCACCTAGCCAATCTGACAAGGTGGCATGCTTTGCTGCCTCAATGAATTGCTTGATCATGCTGCTAAATCCTTGTGATAGTCGCGCACCTCTGCGATCAGTTGCGCGGTTAGTTTTGTTAGGGTTGGTTTGTCATATGTTGCGGCGATGATTGATTGCGCATAACCTGCGCTGCAATCGCATTCACTCGCAAGCATGTCGCAAAATTCGTTGATCACAAATCGACGCATTGCGCGTTCATTGTGAAAATCGCGCTTAACGATCTCTTGCTGTTTGCTAAACAATTCCTGACCGTAACAGCCTGTTATCCACATAGAAAACAAATGCCGCGCGTAGTTTTCTTCACAAAGCGGATTGCCTTCTAATTTTGCTTGCACATTTTCTCTCTTGGTCATGCTGTGTCCTTTCTTTGGTTTGATTGCATGATGATGCAGCGCGTCAACGCTGCACTGTGATGAAATCAAAGACCTAAGTTTGCCCTCACATCCGCTGACCATTTGGCGCGGTGTTTTTCCTCTTTGTGGCTTGTGATCGTGTTTAGCGTTGCGCAACCGTAATGGGTGCCAACTGTGACAGTCACGCGCTGTCCTTCATAGTTCTCAATGCCGTAGGCGTGTGAAGAGTTTGCTGCAGTGCGAAATCTTACACCGTGGCCTTCGTCGCTTTCATCAACGAAAACCATGAATTGCGGATTGCCTAAATATGAATTTTTCATGCGTTTGACGATGCGCAGCGTTCCTGTGTGGCGTGTGATGTTTTTCATGCTGTGTCCTTTCTTGGTTTTGATTGCATGTGATGGCAGTGCCTCAACACTGCCACAAATGAAATCAGTTGTAGATAACTTCAAACAGTAGGTCATAATCATATGCGGTAAGGTATGCGGCAAAGGAGGCCCAAAGCGTTGGGCTGTAATTGTCAACGAAATCCATAAATTCGTTATAATCATCGCCCTGCAGCCAAAATGATTGATCATAGCCTGACCAAGTTTTGCCGCAAACTTCAACGCCATATCCGCAGTCAATAACTTTGATTTTGCCATTGTCGAATGATTGATTTGTCTGTGTCATGCTGTGTCCTTTCTTGGTGTGTGATTGCATGAGACTGCAGCCCGCTAACGCGCTGCAGATTGATACAATCGAAGAGAAACAAACATTCGCCTGAAACCACGTTGCGGGCCATGATCTGATCTAGGGGTTCCTCACAGGTACAGCGGGCGACAACGTACAAGTCGTGCGGCCTATATGGCCTGAGCTGAGAGGCGGGGCGTGTCATGCGCGGGGCAATGCCCGATCTCTTAACCTATCAGATTGATAGCATGGATCAGGAAAGGGCGTCAACTAAAAATGCATCAAAATGATAGGTTTTTTACGGGCAGCCCTAAAGGGCTGAGAATGTCAATCAATGGGCAAAATATATCGCGATGATAGCAAAATTAGGGAAACGACATTTTATGACCTGAGCATCGCGGGAAATTTACCTGCACTCAGCGGGCTTCTCTGGGCCTCTCAGGGCATAATCTACTTTTGCGTGTGTTTCGCGGCGGTTTTGCGTGGGTGCGCGGTATACCATTGTTTTACTTGGTATTTCATTGTGTGGGATTTGGCGGGGTGAGTGCAGAGCTGGACGCAGCGCACATTGAAACACAGAGTTGCGCACGGGCGCGCGCGAATAGCACAATGCAAAACATCGGTAAAGCAATTGTGCAAAACGGTACTGCATTTATGCAAAACGGTACAACCAGATGCAATGCGCGGGCATTGTTTCTCTTTGTACTAAATCAGTACAATCAAGAACAATGGACACTGCTATGTTTTACTTTGTGCTTTAAGGTATCGTTTTGCATAAATGCAATACTGAGCAGTACAATCCAGTGCAACGGTATGCAATCTTGCAAAAGCCCCCCCGTCACACCCCCACCCCTACCCCTGTTATTATTATACATTCCCACACAGAAAAATTTGTGCTACACATTTTGTTGAGCGCTGCAGTCCTCTAGTCCAAACCCTCCCTGATGGACGCTTTCTTCCTCACTGGCTGCAGCGTTCATTTTGCCTTTGAAAATCTATCAAAGTAATACTAATATCGGTACAGTGCTGGGACTAATAATAATAATAAAATACCTATAGGTATTATTATTAGTATTAGTACAGTACACGCGAGGCTAATTTAGGAGTTATGTATGGCTGGTAAGCCTAAGTTGAAAGCTGCTCTTGCAGCCCTTGATAGTAGAGGTGGCCCTGAAGCTTTGCAGCAAGAATTGCTTTCGGGCAAAACTATTCCAATGATTGCAAAAGAGCTTGGGTTGGATCGTGGCTATCTGCAGCGCAACCTGATGAAGAACGAAGAGTATGGCAGGGCAATAAAAGAGATTGAAGCTGAGATTGCTGATGTGCAGGCTGCTCTTGCTCTTCAGGAGCTTGTTGAGTTGAAGGAAGAGCGTGCTGATGAGAAGGCGGCTGCGCGCAATCCTGATAATGAAGCTGTAGATAAAAACCTGCAGTATGTCAGTCAGGTTGATATTGGCATCGCCAAGGGCTTAGCCCACCAACGCAACTTTATTGCCGCCAGTTTTAATAAGGCGCGCTATGGTAGTGGCAATCAGCAGAACATTCAGATCAACATTGGTGACTTGCATTTGGATGCGCTGCGGAAAGCCAAGGTAATTGACCATGAGTGATCAGTCGCAAAACATAATGCTGCAGTTTGTTGAGCGGTACGGCAAGAAGCCTGCTTTATTTGTGCAAGAGGTGCTTGGCGTGGAACCATTGCCGTATCAGGCAGAATTTCTGGAAGCGATTGCGTCTGGCGAACGCAAGATTAGCATTCGGTCTGGTCATGGTACTGGTAAGTCTACAGCAGCATCGTGGGCAATGCTATGGTATTTTTTGATGCATTACCCAAATAAAGTTGTTGTAACTGCGCCCACCAGTAGTCAGCTTTTTGATGCGCTTTTCGCAGAGCTAAAACGCTGGATAAACGAGTTGCCTGAAGGGTTGCAGAGCATACTTAACGTAAAGTCGGATCGCGTTGAGCACACTTCTGCGCCTGCTGAGATGTTTATATCGGCACGTACCAGTAGAGCAGAAACGCCTGAAGCCTTGGCTGGTGTACATAGTGAGCATGTTATGCTCGTTGTAGATGAGGCTTCTGGTGTACCTGAACAGGTATTTGAGGCTGCGGCTGGCTCTATGTCGGGCCATAACGCGACTACGATTATGCTGAGCAACCCCACGCGAAGCAGCGGTACGTTTTTCGAAAGCCAAACGCGCA
>Ga0208644_1003698_pt1 | contig 11741 bp, 4 predicted proteins | sample VirMetDEL_Nov_18_FD_184517 | JGI IMG/M metagenome (GOLD analysis project Ga0208644, IMG submission 184517) | Aqueous microbial communities from the Delaware River and Bay under freshwater to marine salinity gradient to study organic matter... | ecosystem: Environmental > Aquatic > Marine >... | reverse complement strand
GGAGGGGATTGGAACAGAGCAAGGCCAGAATACGGTTGAAGATGCGCAAGCGCGAAAGGATGTGGCCGCGCAGCAGCTTAACGACCTGATGAAAAACAGGGGGGGCATGAGCCTTGAGGAATACGGTAAGCAGAAAATAATTTTGGGCAAAGCCTTTACCGAGGCACAAAATGAAATTGACCGTGCGCAAAGCCGAAAAAAGGGAACCGCACCAGCGTTTAACGGTCAAATCAAGATAATCGGCGACCGTGTGGACAGCGTCAGCTTCGCACAAGCGGCAATCTCGCAAGTTGCATCATCTCGGCTGAATGGCTTTGTGCCGAAAGACGGGGCGCAATTTGGCATTACGACCGGATCTCCACGGGAGTGGGCGCGATTTTTCACAATGCTGCTTCGGCAAGAAAGTGGCGGGCGTATTGCACGCGTTGGCCGCGATGGGTCATTGCAGAGATTTCGCACAACGCCACGTGGCGAAAATTCATTTGGGCCGCTGCAATTTAATCGCGGTGAGTACGGGCTGAAAACGTGGCAGGATGTTAACGATCCAGGAAAAAACATTGGCGCTCTTATTCGTGTTGGCGAGCGGTTCACGTTGCGGAGTGGATACATTCGCAACGGCCAACAAGGATATGATGCCTATTTTGGTTCGGTGCGCCGGCCAAACGAGGTTTTGCAGCATTCACGGTATGCCAATAAGGTTTTAGCGCAAGTTGGAAACGCGCAACGGGTTGAGATTGAAGACAACCGACCCGGACAACCACCAACGGGAAACACAATACATGATCAGTTTGTCCGCAAGCTCTTTGCAGAAGAAAAGAACATCGAAGCTTATTCCGAGCAAATGGAGCGCCGACAAGAAATTGAGACAGCCCGCGTTGAACGTGAGCAGGAAAAAGAAACTGTTCGCACCGGCCTAGAGCTATTCCACAAAGGCGAATTGACAAAGGAATGGCTCGAAGACAACGCCGGCAAACTACCTAATTCGATGTACGATCGTTTCATGACGAAGCTTAACTCAAAGGTTGCGCGCGTCACCGATCCAGAAATCTACACTGGCTTACTTGAACGATCGGACACATCACCAGAAGATGTGATCAACGAAGCATCAGAAGCTTATAAGAATGGCCAGCTTAGCAAGTCAGCATTTGATAAGATCTATGCAAAGGCAACGCGTGAACTCAACCCCAAGTCATCCGCTCCGGCATGGGTGAAAGAGCAACGATCGCTTTTAAAAAGCCAGCTGCGACCATCCTCGGACGCCACGCCAGAACAGCGCCAAGCCTATACCAACAGCCTCGAGCAGTTTGATAACTACGTTGAGAAGAATGGTCAGGAATTTGATCGCAAAGAACTCCAGACCTACACCGAAAGCCTAATCAAGCAGCGCAAAACAAATCAGATCCAGGATGCGCGCAACGGGCTCGCCATGCCGACGCATACCAGTGTTGGCCGTGAAGCCATGACACTTGAGGAAGTTCAGGCAACACGTATTAAGCTGCTTGGCGAGTTGAAGGCCGGGAACATCACGCGAGAGGAAGCCGGGAAGCAATGGCAGCTACTTAAGCAGTGGCAGAAGATGCTTGAAACATCAGGCGATAAAGTTAAGCCAGCTATACCGAATTTTACACGTGGTTTGCAGCTGCCAACCGGACAAAGCCAGGTTAAAGGCGTATCGGAAACCGTTCCGTCAACAGTGCAGCATTCACCAATTGCACAAACCCTAGACCAAGGACTGGCCAATCTGCCTATGGATGGCGCGGTTGAGGCCGTCCAAAACCAAGTGCTCGGCGCGGCTGCTGGCTGGATACAGAATTTTGTGCAGCAAACAGGATTGCCGCAACAGATGGTTGAACAACTGGTGATGCAAGTGGTTGGCGCAACAGCTAATCAAATGTCAGGGCAAACCCCGTTAGTTACGGGGGAACCGGGGCGCCCTTTTGATAATGCCGCTGCTTACCAGGCAGCGGCGCAAAACGTAGATGCACTAGGAGCAGCAGGCGTGGCAGCAGCAGGAGCACCAGCAAGAGCGGCAGCGATCGGCGCGCGCACACGTCAGGCGTCCGGAGTTACAGCCTATCACGGTTCACCGCATGACTTCGATAAGTTCTCTATGGATAAGATTGGAACCGGTGAAGGGGCACAAGCCTATGGGCATGGGCTGTATTTTGCTGATAATCCGAAAGTGGCGAACGAATACCGAAAGAATTTAGCACTAAGACACCGGCACGGCGAAAGCTTCACATGGAAAGACGCGGGAGCGGAGAAGCGTTTTAGAAACACAATTGAAGGTCTGAGCGACAACGTAGCGGGGCGAAACTACATAGAAAACAATGCTATAAGCCAACTTGCACAGGCAGAGGGTGACGTGTCTGTCGCCTTGAAAAACATCGACGAAAAGATTGCTGGCTATAAGAAATCAGGAACGGCGACACATCTGGAAATTGCAGAAGATCTCGGCAGGGTTCGGCAGGCAATTCAAAATCATGCAAATGACATTGTAACGGCGCGTCCGGGTAACGTTTACGAAGTCAACATAAAAGCCAACAAGGATGATTTTCTGGATTGGGATAAGCCGTTTGATCAGCAGAGTGCGCGTGTTCGCGAGGTTCTGAATCAACATGGCGTCAAATCATATCAGGAGTTAGAGAAAAAAGTAAGCGACCCTCCGCCTGATGAAAGTGGCATGGCTGGCTGGACAGCAATTCGTAACACTGTGAATGATGCATTTATTGATCCGAGACGATCCCAAGAGATTCTCAAAGAAGCAGGCATTCCCGGCATCAAGTACAAAGATGCAGGATCTCGCGGCGCTGAAGGCGGAACATATAATTACGTTATATTTGACGACAGCCTGATAGAGATCGTCAAGAAAAACGGTATCCCATTCAAGCAGACAGACAAGGGCTTCGAAGTCAACGAAGCTGGAATGAAGGCACTTGCAGCTTTGCAGGCAAAGCAATCGGAGGGCGATGAGTAATGGTCCTAAAGATTGACGCGCCTAAGCAAGAACAAGAGCCAATGCAGCCGCCTGTTCAAGCGCCACCACAACCGGCTATGCCAGCGCAACAGCCAAGCTATAACGTTCTTGATGAGAAACCAGCAACACGGCAACGCGACCTAGCGCCGAAAGAGCTTAAATTGGCAAGCGCTAAGCCAAGCGAAAGCGGTTTGCCAGCGGATATGGTGCAAGCGTACCGTGAGCAATTCGGCAAGCCGATTGATGAGGAATACGCCGACCGCATCAAAGAACGCGAGCAGGCAAAAACACAGAAAGAAATGGAGCAGTTTGCGCTTGAAAATGGCGTGACTACTCCGCAGGAATTAGAATTAGCCAAGCAACAACAGGAAAGCGGTGTTCAAGGTTTCGTCAATGAAAACCTACGCACGCTGTACAACGTCTATAAGATGATTGAGCCGGCAGCTGATGCAGCTGGCGCGGTTGCCAAGGACATCGGGACAGGCGTTACAACTGATTTCAAACATATCGCAATTGGTGGGCCGGTACGCGCGGTTAACAGTGCAATAGCGTTAGTTGATGAGCTTGCAGTCTGGCTTAACAATAATATTGCAGATTTGCGTGTCGGTGGCGATACGTCAAAACCAATGAAGCCAGGCGATCACAGTGTGAAGTTGCCGAACGTTTCTGGCGACCCCAAAAGCTACACTGGCGCAATCGGGCGCAGCGTTACACAATTTGTGACTGGATTTGCGGCGATGCCTGTTAAAGCTGCAAGCTTTGGTGGTCAGGTAGCGAAAGCCGCCGCAACAGACTTCGCGTTCTTTGATGGCCAGGAAGGGAACTTGGCCAACCTGATTAAAGACCTTGGCGGAAAAGGAAATGTTGTCGTTGAGTTTTTGGCAACTGACAAAGAAACGCCGGAGCTTATCGGACGCCTTAAAAACGCGGTTGCCGGCAGTGTAACGGATGTTGCGTTTGCGGGTTTCTTGCAGGGCTTGCGTGTCATGCGTCAAATGCGTAAGGCGAAAGAGCTAGCCGGCGTAAACACACACAAGGAACTTGAGGCGAAAGTTGTCGCCAATCAAACCGCCGAACCGCCGGCCGACGTGGGCGCTAAGGTCGATCAATTGCTCGGCGGTTCAAACGCGGATGAAGTTGTCCGGATCGAAGGCAAGCTAAAGCATGTTCATGTTGAAGTGCCTTTGCAAGTAGCCGCTAAGGGGCTCGATAAGGGCGCTTATAGGTTTCCAGACGTAGCTAACGGGAACGTCAGATATTACGCTGTAGCAGGCGCTAAAGAGGCGCAAGAGGGCAAAGTTCTAACGTACAGCCGCAACCTGGACGAAGTGCGTTCGAAAGTCGGTGAAGGCGACAGGTTGGTTTATGCTGACGTTCCAAAGGCTGATGCTGATCAATGGGCGGAAGTTGACCGGGTTTTAGGACGACGTCAGGCAGAAGATCCGCACACAATGCAGGCACGGCTTGCACCGGCTCAGTCAGGGCCGCAACTCGGCAAGAAACCGCCGCCACTACCTGAACTTGAAAACACAAAAGACATTATCAACTGGTCAAAGTTCAATAGTCAGGATGATGTGCTTACAACTGTCAGCCGCATGGCGGAAGGGCAGCGCGCTGAGATCAAAAACGCACAACGCGGCAAGCGCTCGAATATCCGAACAGTTGCAGCGGCGGGTGATGAGAATGCGTGGGAGCTACTAACAGGCAAACGCAGGGCTGATAGCTCGCTTGCCATGAATGCAGAAGAGCAATATGCGCTCCGACAGCTTTGGGCGTCATCCGGTGAAAAGCTAACCGAACTTGCAAGGGCCGCCCAGACCGGCGATCAAGAAACGCTCTTTGCCTTCCGCCGCATGTTGACCATTCACAACACCATTCAACAGGCCGCGATGGGTGTTAGAACAGAAACAGCCCGTGCGCTTCAACAGTGGGCAATCCCGGCTGGATCAAGTGCCGATAAGCTGAGACAAATTAAGCTTGCCGTCGAAAGTTCCGGCGGGGAGCATACAACTCGTGAAATCGCTGAAAACATAGCCATTCTCGCGAATACGCAATCGCCGGAAGTTCTCGAAAACTTCATACGCAAGTCATGGCAAGCCAAGTCTGCCGACGCGGTTCGCGAATTCTTTATCAACTCGATTCTGTCAGGTCCGAAAACGCATGTCGTCAACATGCTTTCGAACTCACTGGTTATGGTGAACAGCCTAGTTGAGCGACAGCTAGCCGGCGCGATTGGTGAAGTTCTTGACCCGGTAACAGGTGTTAAGGCCATTGAGGGCGGTGTTGCCCTGGATGCCATGGTGAAAGCACATCGAGATATGTTTCGTTGGGCCTATCATCGTATGAAGATTGCTGCGAAACAGATGGACGCCTCAAAGGGTGCGGATGATCCGTTTGTTAGAATCGGACGGGACAAGCTGGAAACGCAACGCACGCGCGCAATCTCATCCGAGAATATGGATCTTGATCCGGCAACGCCATGGGGCCGTGCGGTTGATATGGTTGGATCAATCGTCAATATACCAGGCTCAGCGCTTGGCGCGGCTGACACGTATTTCAAAACAATCAACTATCGCATGGAACTGCACGCAAGCGCAGCGCGTCGAGCACTGTCAGAAGTGGAGCAAGGATTGTTGAAGAAAGCGGACGTTAACGCGCGAATTGCGGATATCATTGACGATCCGCCTAGAGATCTCATCACAAGCGCAGAGAATAGCGCTTTGATCAACACCTTTACGAATGATCCGAACAGGGTTGCCAAGGCTCTTATGGGCTTCAGGGATGCCCTAGACTATCACTCGTCACGCTCTATAGGTTTGCCATCGGGCTCAATCATTATTCCGTTTGTCAATACGCCGGCCAACATCCTCAGTTACACATTCGACAGAACACCACTTGCACCACTTGGCGCTAAGTTTCGCGCAGATGTGGCAGCGGGTGGCGCACGGCGCGACCTTGCCCTTGCACGTGTGGGGCTTGGCTCGACCGTCATGGCGACATTCTACAGCTTTGCTCTTGACGGGAATATCTCAGGCGGCGGCCCGGAGGGTGACAAGGGTTGGCGCAAGCGGGCAACGCTAAGGCGTAACGGCTGGCAGCCTTATTCTATCCGATTGCAAACCGGGACCAATAAGGACGGATCTCCGCAATATCGTTGGGTTGCTTACAACCGCATGGATCCGGTCGGCATGTATATCGGGTTTGCGGCTGACTTGGCGGAATTTACTATCAACAATGATAGCACGGCGCATGATGCGGATATCATGGAAATATTTTCTGCAACGGCGATGGGTGTGGCCAGGAACATCACAGACAAGAGTTATTTTACTGGGGTAGCAAGGACTATAACGGCGATCCAAGAGCCTCACAGGTATTCAGAACGCTATTTAAACAGCATCATAACAACGGTCATACCGACAGGCGTTAAGCAGTGGGCTATGACTGAAGATCCAGTTGCGCGTCACACATGGGATTTGACGTCTTCACTGAAAGCAAAATTGCCGTACTTCCGCGAAGGCTTGCCGCCTCGGCTGGATTTTTGGGGCCGTCCAATCAGCTACAAGTCAAACCTTGGCGATGCATACGACGCATTTAGTCCAATCTATTCCAGCGACAACACAAAGGCGAATGATGTGGATCGTGAGTTTGTAAAGATCGGTTATTTCCCTGCACACCGTGGCAGTATCCACATGGGTGGTGGTCGCCAAATATCTTTGCGCAATAGGCCGGCTGCTAAAAACAAGTGGATTGAACTCACGGCAAAGACAACCGCAAGCCAGCTTTTGAGGGAAAACAGAGATGATTTGGCAGCGGTTAACCGGAACAAGCATTTGATTAGAAAAATGGAGCGGTATGGGGATCAGACGCTCTATGAAGTTCTGGATGGTGTAATCAAGGGTGATCCGGAATACGCAATCCAGGACCACAAGGGCAAAACTGACATCATCAGAAAGATTATCTCCAATTTTCGCAAGGTGGCATCAATCCAGACCATCCGCGAGCATCCAGCCCTTAGCGAAGCTGCCAGGAAGGCGGACGAAATCGAAAGAGAACAAGGGCGAACCGGCGAAGAGGCACCATTTTAATGGCGGTCACAACAACCAACACCATTGTGAGCTACAGCGGGAACGGATCAACTACCGCGTTTGCTGTCACGTTCCAATTTTTCGCAGCAACGGACATAACGGAAACGGTTTTCGATAGCGGCGGAACCGATGTCACGGGTGATTATTCGTTCAGCTATACGGGCGGAACGGACAGCGATGGCTTGCCGGCGACGGGCTCTTGTACGGTATCGCCCGCGCCCGCGAGTGGCACAACGTTAAGTCTGCGCCGCGTGACATCCAAACTGCAATCAACAGTCTATGAGGAAGGCACAAGCTTTCCGGCTAAGACCGTCGAGGCGCTTGCCGATCGCATTACACTGCTCAGTCAAGAGGCGGATTATGCAACGTCGCTAGTCACGTTTACCTGGCAAGGTGATTGGGTAACGGCAACGGCCTATAGTATCGGTGATGGCGTGCAAAATGATGGTGACAGCTATATTTGCACGGCCGATCATACGTCAGGTGCATCAACAGAGCCGGGAACGGGGGCGAGCTGGACAAGCTATTGGGATTTGTTCGCGGCATCGGGCGCGACAGGTGCAACCGGCGCAACGGGCGCGGATGGCACAAGCAATATCGTATTGGATACGACGCCACAGCTTGGCGGAACGCTTGATACGAATTCGCAGCAAATCCGATGGTCAAAGGGTGCGGATGTCGCAAGTGCAACGGCGTTGACGCTGGGCACCGATGGCAACGCGTTTGATATCACCGGCACAACGACCATCACCAGCATTGACACGTTGGCCGCCGGAACGGTTGTCCTATTGCAGTTTGACGACGCGCTAACACTGACACATCACGCAACAGATTTGATTTTGCCAGGTAGCGCCAATATTACAACGGCGGCTGGCGATGTCGCTATCATGTGGGAGTATGCAACTGGCGATTGGAAGTGTATTGCCTTCGAGCCGCAAAGCGGTGAGAGCGTCTATGATGCGAATAACGCGGTTGTCGATGCGGTGCAAACCTTCACGGCATCACAACGCGGAGAAGTGACGGCACTCACTTCAAGCTCTAGTAGCATCGCGATTGACTTTGCAGCTAGCAACAATTTCTCGCATACGACTACAGAAGACACGACGCTCGCTAATCCGTCGAACATCGTTGCTGGCCAGCATGGCTCAATTGTGATCACGCAGGACGGATCAACGCCGCGAACAATGGCATTTGGAAGCTATTGGAAGAACGCAGGCGGGACGGATGACGCCTTGACGGCAACAGCATCGGCGGTTGATCAGATTAACTATTACGTCAAGTCATCGACTGAGATCCACTACAACATGATCAAGGCAATCAGCTAATGGCGCTCCACGGTGCAGCAATGCTGCTTAATCAGGGCGGCTACTCTGGTTATCAAATCGATCAATCGGCTGTCTTTGATGGCAGTTCTGATTATTTGAGTTGGACGCCACCATCACAAGGTGACACCAGAACTTTCACTATAAGCTGCCTAGTAAGACGCTTTAACGGCGAAATGATTTATTCCGCTGGTACTGGAACAAGTTTCATAGAACCGTTGTCATTTACACCAAACGACAAAATACGATACGCATTCTACAACGGGTCTACCTATGCTATATTCATTGAAACTGATGCAGTGTTTCGGGATTATAGCAGCTGGTATCACATAGTTCTAGCTGTAGACACTACCGCAGCAACAGCTTCAGATAGAGTAAAGATATGGGTGAATGGTGTTCTGCAATCAGTCGATAGCAGCCAATACAGCGGTTATGGTTCACAGAACACTGATGTGGCCACAAACAGAACTAACCTTCACAATATAGCTAAGTATGTGAATTATACTGCTTACGGTGGGCTTGGTATTGCAGACTTCAGATTTATTGATGGTCAAGCTTATGAAGCAACAGATTTCGGCGAATTCTACAACGGCACCACAGCATGGCGAGCAATTGAGCCTAGCGGTCTGACATATGGTACGAATGGATTTTACCTACCTTTCACACAAGATACTCCAAACCTTGGTGTAGATTATTCTGGTAATGGTAACGACTGGACGGAAAACGGTAGTCCAGTGCAGTCAAGTGACTCGCCTACGGTCAATTATGCAACATTAAACGCGTTGGAGCCGATTACTAAAACTCTATCCAATGGAAACCGGACGCTCTCAATTGGATCTGACAACACAGCCGTTCGTTCGACGGTAGCATTGCCGACCAGTGGCAAATGGTATTGGGAAGCGGTGATCGATACTCCCGGCTACATATCTAATATCGGAATTGCTAACGATACCTTTAATCCCGCCGCCCCCGGAACATCTGCGGATAGCTCAGCCAGTAGCCACTGGTACAGTTTCGGATCGTGGTTCACGTCATTTAATAGTGGGGTCGTGAAATATGCTACAGATGGTGCGGGATCAAGTGGAACAAACTGGTCTGGGGCACCACAACCAAGCGCTGCTGATGTCCTAATGGTCGCTTACGACGCGGACAATGGAAAGATTTGGTTTGGTCGCAATGGATCGTGGATCAGCTCCGGCGGAACGCCAGATCCTGCGGCTGGTGATGATCCGAGGTTTAGCAGTATTGATACAGAAAAGGTGTGGTTTGCGGCGTTTTGTGGTTACTCTGTAGGTCCAACAAAATGGACGGCCCGCTTCGCAGAAGATGAATGGACCTATACAGCGCCTACGGACTTTGTTGCCCTATCAGCAGCCAACCTCCCCGAAGTCACAATAACAGACCCAGGCGAGTACTTTAATGCTGTTGGGTACACAGGAACGGCGGCAACGGGCAATGCTGTGACTGGCGTCGGCTTTCAGCCTGATTTTACTTGGCAGAAAAAGCGTAATGGCACTGGAGCGCACGTCCTTACTGATGTTATTCGCGGCGTTGATAAGCAGTTATTCACAAACTTGGCGAACGGGGAACAAACTAGCTCATTATTTGTTGAAAGCTTTGACAGTGACGGCTTCACCGTGGGTAGTAACGCCAGCGGTACGGGTGATAACAATTTCACAAGTGGTTCAAATTACATCAGCTGGAACTGGAAAGCTGGTGGAGCTGGTGTTGTTAATACAGATGGAACCATAAGCTCAACAGTGTCAGTCAATGATGATGCTGGTTTTAGTATTGTTAGCTACACGGGTACAGGTTCAGCTGCTACAGTTGGACATGGTCAATCAGATGCGCCTGAGATGATTGTCGTGAAATCGAGCACTAACACAGGACAATGGCCAGTTTATCACGATGCCATTGGTGGGACAGGGCAGGTTAAGCTAAACTCGACTAACGCCCAGGCAACTAGTTCAACATACTGGAATAATACTGCGCCAAGTTCGACAAATTTTAGCCTAGGCACAGACCCTGACCAAAACGGAAGTTCGCGCGATTATATAGCGTATTGTTTCCGCTCTATACCTGGCTACAGCAAGGTGTTTTCATATACTGGTAATGGCTCAACAAATGGGCCTTTTGTTTATCTAGGATTTAAGCCTCGGTGGGTGATGGTAAAATCTTCAACTCAGGCTGGAAACAGTTGGATAATATGGGATACAGAACGAAGTTCAGAAAACCCAGCTAATGAATATTTATTTGCAAACGCTTCAGATGCTGAGGGAACGACAGTTAGGGATATAGATATAATTTCTGGTGGTTTTAAAGTGAGAAGTTCGTCGTCAATCCCAAATGCGTCGTCTCAAACTTACATCGGCATTGCATTTGCAGAAAACCCATTTGGCGGTTCAAACATTCCACTAGGATTAGCACAGTAAGAGGGGCAAGAGATGCCGACTTACAATCTACCCGACGGCCAAAAGGTCAGCGGGCGCGCTCGCGTGACATGCTGGTTTGATCACCATCAGGACACGCTAACAATACCCAAAAACACCTTGCCGCGGATGTCACCGGAACGGCTTGCGCAGCTGGAAATCACGGTTACGCCGGACCCGCCTAAACCGCCACCAAAACCGCCGACGCGCGAGCAAATGGCAGTGCGCGTGCAAGCCGAACGAAAGAGACGTCTGGAACTTGGTTTCCAGTATGATTTTGGAATGATGGAAGATGGCGTTACACCAGACCCGCGCGGAATTCATACGATTGGCACAACTGAGGCCGATTGGGTCGGATGGAACGAAGTCATCAATTTAGCTAACGCTTTAATTGATGTGGGCGATACAGCATCAACGATCGACATCGTGACAGACACGGGCCCGGCGAGCGTCACAGCACCCGAGTGGCAAGCGATTATGCTTGCGGGTGCGGCGGACCGCCAAGTCATATGGGCAAAGTCGTTCGAGCTGCAAACCATGGACCCCATTCCGGAGAATTTTGAGGATGACTCTTTCTGGTCATAGAAGCCGCACGCGCGCGATTGTTGATCAAATAAGCCGACGGTCAGAGCGCGAGATCGTCAAGCATGTAGAAAGCCGGGAGGTATTGGACCAGGCGGCGGTTGACCGACTCGAACGCCTAGAGAAGCGTTTAGCGTCTTTTCAAGATAGTCAGCAATTCGTGCTGCCGCGCGCCTTTGCAGAGTTGATTGAGCGGGTTGCAAGGCTAGAGCAAATTGATATCACGCCAGCGGAACCGGCGGAACTACAGCAAGAAATTGATGACATGGGTCGCGCGCTGGCGGACATGAGCGCGGCTGTCATCAATCACATTGCAACGCTGCAGAAACGGCTTGATGCTTGCGAA
>Ga0208644_1003693_pt1 | contig 11752 bp, 8 predicted proteins | sample VirMetDEL_Nov_18_FD_184517 | JGI IMG/M metagenome (GOLD analysis project Ga0208644, IMG submission 184517) | Aqueous microbial communities from the Delaware River and Bay under freshwater to marine salinity gradient to study organic matter... | ecosystem: Environmental > Aquatic > Marine >... | reverse complement strand
TTATGAAGCAAAGAATGAATCATGTATTGATGGATAAAGATATGGAGTTTGAAGGAGATCCAATGAATTTAGAACAAGATAACTTAGCATTTACTGGTATGATTGATGGTGAGCCTATCTTTGCAGCAGGTATGAAAGTTATTTGGAATGGTGTTGCAGAAGGTTGGGTTATTGCTACAGAGAAAGTTTTACAGCATCCTTTGCTTGTTGCTAAAGCTATTAAGAAAGATTTTGCTCGTATTGCAAAAGAAAATAATATCAATAGAGTTCAAACTGCTGTAAGAGCAAACTATACAACTGGCTTAAAATTTGCTAAATGGTTAGGATTAGAGGAAGAAGGATTAATGAAAAAATTTGGTTTTGATGGTTCAGATCAATATATGTATGCGAGGATATTCTAATGGGTTGGGTAGCACCAGTAGCATCTGTGGTAACAGCAGTAACATCAGTAGCAGCAGCTAGACAAGCATCAGAAACTGGTGCTTATAATAAGGCAATAGCAGATAGAAATTTTAGAGTTAAAGTTCAAGAAGCTGAACAAATAGAAAGACAAAAAGAATTTGATATTGCTCAATTTGATAAAAAATTTACACAACTACAAGGTCAAACTAAAACAGCTGTATTAAAATCTGGTGCAGAATTATCTGGTTCTGGTTTAAGAATATTAAGAAGTAATGCTAGAGAAGCTGAAATAGAAAAAGATTTAATAGAATATAATTCTAAGATAGCTCAATCAAGAAAATTTGAAGAAGCTAACTTTGCAAGAATGCAAGGAGAGATTGCTAAACAACAAGCTCGAACTGCTGAGTTTGGTTATTATGCTCAAGCAGGTACAAGTTTATTAAGAGGATTTGGAGAAGCATAATGCCTAAAATTCCTACATTTATAACTCAAGGTAGACCAACAGCAGAAGCACCAAGTGTCACAACTGGTATACAAGTATCTCCTACTGCTACACCTGCTGCTGCTTTAATTCCTGTTACTCAATCTATTCAAGATTATTTTATTAAACAAAGAGATAACAATGAAAAATTAGAAGCAAGAAAAAAATTTTATGAAATAAAAGCTGAGTCTGATAAAATTATAGAAAAGTATAAAAATAATTCAGATGAGTTTGCGTCTGTAACTGGATATAATGAAGAGTTTGGTTCTTACAAAAATCAACAATTATCTCAAATAAAAAATAAAAGAGTTAAAAAAAGATTACAAGATCTATTAGATATAGATCATTCTGAAAATATTTATAAAATAAAAGGAAATTCTTTTAATGCTTTTGAAACTGAAAGTAATCTTATTTATGAAACTGCACAAAATAGTTTAGCTAATGAATATAATTTAGCAGTTGATCCAGAAATAAAATTAAAAAAATTAAATGAAAGAATTAATCTTGCTAATGAATATGAAAATATGCACCAAATGGGTAAAGCATGGTTAGATTCAACAATAAATAAAATAAAAGGAGATAGTGAATTATTTGATGTAGAAAAAGAAATAGCAAATAAAAATTATCAAGGAGCTACAGAATTATTAAAACAATCTAAAAATATAGATCAAGATGAATTTCAAAAAACTTTAATTAAAATACAAAAAGAATCAGCAGAATATAATGAAACTAATTTATATGTTAATGAAATTTTAAAAGGATCTAATCCTTTAATTGGTGCAAGTTTTAAAAATACTTCAGAAAAAAAAGTTTTAGAAACAACAGATAATGTATTGTTTGCACAAGCAGAAAAAAATAATTTAAACGAAGAACAAACATTTGCTTATGTAGATCAAATTTATTCTGAAACAGGAATATTATCACCTACTTATAAAGATTTATTTGAATTTGCATATAATACAGGATCAACAACTACATTTGATTCTGATGCTGATATACCTCAACAATTAAAATTAGCAGTTAAATCAGCTGAGATAGCAGATAGAACAGGAAGATTAAATGTTTATACAAATCCAGAACAAGAAAGATTTTTTAGAAATATAATTGTATTAAAAACAATAAAAGGATTAGATGATTTTCAAGCTATAAAACAAGCTAAAGATTTTGAAATAAATTATGATCAAGAAATAATTAGAGGTGCAAATAAACAAAGAAATAAAATGTTAGATAATATAGAAAACAGTAAAAAATTTAAAAATTCTAAAGCAACTAATATTGGTGAGGTTAGATCTTATGCTAGTCAACTTTATAATATTTATATTTCTTTTGGTATTGATGATAGAAAAGCTCAAGAAAAAGTTATTAAAGATTTAGAAAGTTCTATAATTGAAATAGATGATCATGCTTATCTAAAAAGAGATATAGAAGTATTTAAATCAGTTGGTAATTTAGATCAAATTAAATCTGTAAAAGAATTAATAGTTAAAGATAGATTAACTGATGAAGATCCAGATGATTATTATTTAAGACACATTGGTGGTGGATTATTTGAAATAAGAAGAGAAGTAGATATATCTCCAGTATATGGTGATGATGATCAACCATTAATATTTTATCCACAAGATTTAGCTAAGATAATTCAAAAAACTCAAGAAGAACAAAAATTAAAAACTAAAGAAGAAGTTATTCAATCTCAAGAAAGAAAGATAGAAGCTAAAGAAGAATTTGAAACAAGTGGTTTTAATATAACAGGATCTTAATATGTCTCAAGGAACTAACTTAGATTTAATCTTGAGTACAGATTATCTAAGTACACAAGATGAAAAATTATTAAAAGCAGAACAAGAAAAAGAAAAAATATCTTTAGGTGAAGGTATTAGTCTTGCAATAAAACAAGAACAAATATTACCATCAATATTAAAATCTTTTTCTCAACCACAATTAGAACCAGATTACAATTTTAGAATTGATGATGAATTATTTGATGAATTATCAAAAGATATAAATATTGATTATTGGGATGAATTTTCAAATGCAACATCAAAAGCTCAAGCATTTCAAATTAGACAAAGAATTTTAGATGCACAAGAAGCTAATCAAAAATTATCTACTTTAGGATTTACTGGTACAGCTTTAAGAGTTGGTGCAGCTATATTAGATCCTGCCGCATTAGCCGCAGATCTTGTAACCTTTGGTCTTGCTCGACCATTTATATATGCAAATAAAGCATCAAGATTTTCTAAATATATTAGATCTGGTTTTGTTGGAGCTGGTCAAGCATCATTAGTTACTGCTCCTGTTGTAATGAATGATCCAACAAGAGATATGGATGAGATAGCTTATGCAGCTTTAATGGGTGGTGCAATTACTTCTGGATTAACAAGATTTGTTGGACCAAGACACCCAGACTTAAATAAATTTGATGCTAAAAGTAAAGAACTTGGAAGAGCTTATGAAAAATCTGTTCTTAAAAATGATGGATATAATCTTACACCAAAAGGTGAAAAATATTTTGGACCAGATAAACCGACAACTACATCTACATATACAGATGAAGTAGATAACTTATTACCAAAAGAAAAAACAATTAAAACTACTAATAAAAATAAATATTCTACAGCAGAAAAAGAAATAGTAACAAGTATAAAAAAATCTATTGGTGAAATTGATTTACCTATACCTACAAAATTTAAATCTGGTGATTCAATAAAGTTTTTTGATGATGATGGAAAACAAGTAGAAAGAAAAATAATAAGTGTTAGTAGTTCTGGAAATTCTGTAAAAGTTAAAATAGGAAATGAAGAAAAAATTATTTCTTTAGAAGATGGATCAAGTAGTTTTATTAATTTTAAAAATCCTAATTACATATTGAGAGCTGCTGGAACTAAATTTCAAAGAAGAAATATATCTGATTTAAAAAAAGAAGAGCTAGATGAATTAAGATTAGACTTACAAAATAAAAAATTAACATTAGAAAAACAGGAACAAATAAATCAAGGATCTTATAAAGATATATCTAAAGATTTAAAAGCTGTTGAATATTCTTTAAATGTTTTACCTGCAAGAAAAGTAGATGAAGTTGTTATTAATTTTTTTGATAGATTAGATATAACTCCTAATGTTACTTTTGCAAAATTTAGAGGTGATAAATCTTCTGTATTAAGAAGATCAGCATCACCATATACAAGGTCTATGTCTGAAAAATTAGCTGAAGAAGCTGTTGGTAATGTAGATAATTCAAGATCAATCATAACTGCTGACATTGCAAAAAATAATTATGCCTTTACTACTGAAACTTTATTTTACAAATCTTATGCTCCTGCATTTCAAAAATTTATGAAAGAAGTTAAAAATAAAAGATTTGGAAATGAATACAATGTTAATGATCGTTTAGAATTTTCTGATTTAGTTTCTCGTGGTGTTAGAGGAGAAATTATTGATGTACCTGGTGTTGCTGAAGGAGTGTTAGCAACAAGAAAAGTTTTAAAAAAAATATTAGATGATTTAAAAAAAGAAGGAGTAGAAGGTGCAAAAGAAGTTTTAGATAATCCTAATTACTTTCCTAGAAGATGGTCAATAGGAAAGATGGAACAAATACAATTAAAAGTTCCTCATAATAAATTTATTAACTTTTTAAAAAATTCTTTAATAAGAGGATCTAAAGATTTAAATGAAGCAGATGCTTTAAAAATATCTAAAGGTATTTATAAAGTTGTAACCACTAATAAATTTAGTGATGGTTTTTCAGTTGATAGATTATTATATACAGATGATGCAGATGAATTGAGAGCTTTGCTTAGAGATCATACAGAGTTAGATGATAATGAATTACAAAGTTTAGTAGAAACATTATTAGAACCATCAAGAGCAAAACCAACTGCTGCTCCAAGACTAAGAAGAAGAGCAACCTTTGATGAAAACTACGAAGAAAGTATAGATGGTTTTAAACTTAAATTTACAGATCTATTAGATAATAATACAGAGGGATTGGTAAATTCTTACATTGAACAAATGTCTGGTCAAATTGCTTTAGCAAGAGTAGGTATTAAATCAAGACAAGATTTTACTAAAGTATTTAGCAAAGTAAAAGAAAGTTATAATATTCCAGAAGTTGCAAAAGCATACACAGGATTAAAAGGTAGAGTTAGAAAAAAATTAGAACTTGATACCATTGAAACTATATATAAAAATATAGTTGGTATACCTACAGAAAAAAATATAAAAGGTGGATGGTCTACAGTATTAAGAAATTTAAGAAAATATAATTATGTTAATGTATTTAACCAAGTAGGTTTTTCTCAGATTCCAGAATTAGGAAATGTAGTTGCTAATGCTGGATTGAAAGGCATGATTAAATATATGCCAGATTTTAAAAAAATATTAACAAGAGCTAAGAATGGAAAACTTAATAATGAGTTTTTAGATGAAATAGAAACTTTAGTTTCTGGTACTGGTTCAAATAGATTAATTAATAGCACAATAAATAGAAGTGATGACTTTGCTGGAGCAACTGCAAGAATAGGAAAAATAGAAAAAACTCTAGATATTGCTAGTAGAATTACTGCTGATTTTTCTGGATTTCATGCAGTAGATACTTTGTCAAGAAGATTAGCTGCAATAACTGCATTTGATAAACTTGCAATGCACGCAATAGGAAAATCAAAAGTAACAGATACAGTTCTTAAGAGATATAGAAACATTGGTTTTAGTGATAGTGAATTACAATCTGTTTTTAATTATATTAAAAAATATTCTACATTTACAGAAGGTGGTTTAACAGGAAGAAAGATTAGACAGCTTAATGTTCATAAATGGGATGATCAAGATTTAGTAAATAAAATGTCTATCTATATGAGTAGACATTTAAGAAGAGTTGTTCAAGAAAACAATTATGGTGAAATGTTGGCATTTGGAACTGATAGTGCAATAGGTAAAACTATGTTGCAATTTAGAAACTTTGTAATTAATGCTTATGCTAAACAATTACTACACGGAATACACATGAAAGATTTTACATTTTTTGCATCGGCAATGTCATCTGTATTTATTGCTTCACTTGTTTACATGGCACAAACACAAATCAAATCATTAGGAAAATCAAAAAATGAAAGAGAAGAATACTTGGAAGAAAATTTAACTATAAGTTCTATAGGTAAAGCCGCATTCCAAAGATCAACATATTCTACTATATTACCTACATTTATAGATACATTGAAAGATCCATTTGGTGGTGAACCATGGTTTAATTATAGATCTTCTGGATTAGATATAAATTTATTAACAGGTAATCCTACATATCGTTTAATCGAAAAAGGATATGGAGCAGTTTCTGGTATTTTAACAGCTATTGCTGATGATGAATACGATTTTAGTAAACAAGATGCTTACAGATTAAAATCTATTTTACCTTACCAAAATATGATAGGTATAACTAATATTTTACAGTATATGATTGATGAATCTGATTTGCCAAGAACATCTAAATAAGGTAGACAACAATAAAAGAATTTAATATAGAGGAACTAATATGACAATATCTTCAACTACAGTAAAGAACTCATACGCAGGTAATGGTACTCTCGATACCTTCAATTACACCTTCAAGATATTTGCCAATACAGATTTACAAGTTATTATTAGGGATGCGACAGCTACTGAAACAGTAAAAACTTTAACTACACATTATACAGTTACAGGTGCAGGTTCTGCTTCTGGTGGAACTATTGTATTCACAGCAGGTAATATACCAACTGCTACTGAAACTGTTGTGATTAGAAGAGCTGTTCCGCAAACCCAAGCAATCGATTATATTGCTAATGATCCTTTCCCTGCGGAATCACACGAAGAGGGATTGGATCGTGCAATGATGACTCTTCAACAAGTACAAGAAGAGTTAGATCGATCTATAAAATTATCAAGAACAAACACCATGAACTCTACTGAGTTTACTGTAGGTTCAACTGATAGAGCTAATAAAGTTTTAGCATTTGATTCTTCTGGAGAGATTGCAGTAACACAAGAGATTGGAACTTTCAGAGGAAACTGGTCTGCAAGTGTTGCTTATCAGCAAAGAGATTTAATTAAAGACACAACTAATAATAATATTTATATTGCTAACACAGCACATACATCTTCTGGTTCTTTGCCAATCACTTCAAATGCAGATAGTGCTAAATGGAATTTAATTGTTGATGCTGCTGCCGCAACTGCCGCAATCACTACTGCCGCAGCTTCTGCTACTGCCGCTGCCGCTTCTGCAAGTGCTGCTTCAACTTCTGAGTCTAACGCATCAACTTCAGAAACTAATGCTGCTGCATCTGCTAGTTCTGCTAGTACCTCTGCAACTAATGCTTCTAACTCAGCTACTGCTGCTGCTTCATCTGCTACCGCTGCTGCTAATAGTGCCGCTGCTGCTGAAGCTACATTTGATAATTTTGATGATAGTTATCTTGGACCAAAAGCTAGTAACCCAACATTAGACAATGATGGTAATGCTTTACAAGATGGTGCTTTATATTTTGATACGACTAACAATGTAATGAAAGTTTATGATCTAGGTACAACTACCTGGTATCAATTAACTCCAACTGTTTCTAATCAAACTAATATTAATACAGTTGCTGGTATCAGTTCTGATGTTACTACTGTTGCTGGAATATCTAGCAATGTAACCGCAACTGCAAATAATAATACAAACATCACAACTGTTGCTGGACAAATTACACCAACCAATAATGTTTCAACAGTAGCTGGTGTATCAAGCTCAATTTCAACACTTGCACCAATCTCAAGTAACATCACTACAGTTGCAGGTATTTCTTCTAATGTAACCACAGTTGCAGGTATCTCATCAGATGTTTCTGCTGTTGCAGGTGATGCTACAGACATTGGAACTGTAGCTACCAATTTAACTGGAACAAACACTATTGGAACAGTTGCAGGTTCAATCGCTAATGTAAATAATGTTGGTGGTTCTATAGCCAATGTTAATACAGTTGCAGGAAATTTATCTGGAGTTAATTACTTTGGAGAAAGATACAGAGTATCAGCTACAGCACCTACAACTTCATTAGATGTTGGAGATTTATATTACGATACATCTACAGATGCCATGAAAGTCTATGGTTCATCTGGTTGGCAGAACGCAGGTTCATCAGTTAATGGAACTTCACAAAGATATAATTACACAGCAACATCTGGTCAAACAACTTTCACAGGTGCAGACAACAATGGTAACACATTAACTTATGATGCAGGTTACATTGATGTATATCTAAATGGTGTAAAATTATTAAATGGAACAGACGTTACAGTAACTTCTGGTTCATCCGTAGTCTTAGCTAGTGGTGCAACTACAGGAGATGTAGTTGATATTGTTGCTTATGGAACATTCTCTGTTGCTTCACTTAACGCAGATAACCTAGATAGTGGTACAATACCAGATGCTAGAATTACTGGAACATATACAGGAATTACAGGATTAGATATACTTGCAACTGGATATAATGCTTCTGCTATTTCAACTACTGTAAATGATTATGCTATTAAATTAGCTGGTGCTACAACATCAAGTTATTTTTCAAATGGTTTAATATTTTCTGAAGGAACTTTAGCAAGGTCTGCTATTGGTTCTTTTGATGGTGGTTCAAGTGGAAGACAAGGATTATGGTTTGCTACACATGATGGCACATCAATGGCAGAACGTATGCGTATCGACTCATCTGGAAATGTATTTATTGGAAAAACATCTTCATCAGAAACTCCAGGAATAGAATTATTACAAAATGGAACTATTGATTTACAAGCATCTAATTCTCTTTTAGCTTATTTTAATAGAACAGGAAGTGATGGAACTCTTGTAGAGTTTCATAGGTCAGGAGTTGTTAAAGGATTAATATCATCAAGAAGTGGTTTTATTGATATTGGAAATGATGATGCAGGATTACGTTTTGAAGGTTCTAATAATGCTATAAATCCTAGAAATCCAACTACAGGAGATAATTCTGATAATAGTTTAGATTTAGGAAAAAGTGCTTCAAGATTTAAAGACCTATACTTAGGTGGTGGTCTATATGTTGGTGGCACAGGCACAGCAAACAAATTAGACGATTACGAAGAAGGAACTTGGACACCTCAATATGTTAATGGACCAACTATAAATGGTGCTTATGGTGAATATACAAAAATTGGACAAATAGTTCATGTTATAGCAAAACTTTATAGAGATGATGCTACTGCAAATTCTAATACATTAGAATTAGGAAATTTACCTTTTGCTGTAGCTTATGATGCTTCAAATGGAATTGGTCATAGTGGTCTTGGTCATGCAAGTTCTTATGGTGGTAGTACAAATAGAAAACATGGAATGTTAGACCAAAGTAGTGGAAATGTAAATCTTATTAAAGATGGAACATTAGTTTATTCAACATATGATGATTTTCATTCTAATCAAAGATTTGCACTTTATAAATGGAGTTATCAAACAGATGCTTAATTTTAACAACAATAGGAGATAAACTATGGCAATAACTAAAGAGACACAGATTGGTAAAATCGAAGTGGTCGGAAAATACAAATCAGTTCAAGTAAGAACAGATACTGTAGTTATGGAAGACAACGAAGAATTATCAAGAAAGTATCATAGACATTCTTTAATGCCAGATGCAGACATCACTAATGAACATGAAGAAGTTCAAGCAGTATGTAATGCAGTATGGACACAAGACGTTAAAGATGCTTATGCGACTTTTAAAGCTAGTCAAGCAGAGGAAATATAATAATGAGTAACGCAAGAGATAAAGCTAACATACCTGCTCTAAACTTTTCATCTACAGGTATAGATGATAATGCTACAGGCACAGCGATTACTATTGATAGTAGTGAGAATGTTGGGATTGGTACAACTTCTCCATCAACTAAACTTCATGTTTATTCTGGTAATAGTGGAGTAACACCTAGTGTAAATGCTGATGAATTATTTATAGAAAATAATGGTGCAGCAGGAATAACAATTGGTTCTAGTACAAGTGAAAAAGGAAATATATTTTTCGCAGATAGTGGAAATGCTTTAGATGGTTATATTCAATATGCACATGACAGTAGATATTTAAGATTTGCTACAGCAACTTTAGAACGTATGCGTATCGACTCATCTGGAAATTTATTGGTGGGAACTACAACACAAGTAGGAGAAAATGCGACAGGTGGATTATTTAATCCCACATTATCAATAAAAGGTGCAACAAGAGATGGTTTAATAGAATTAATAAGTTCAAGAAGTGATAGTGCAGATGCTGGTGTAGGTAGATTTCAAAGTGTATTTAGTAATAATAATGCTAGTCATAAATTAGTTGCAGAAATTCAAACTGAAACAGAAGGTACTACTGCAAATCAAAGAGGTGGTAGAATAAAATTTAATACAAAAGCAGATGGTTCTACAGGTGTTATAGAACGTATGCGTATCACTAGTAATGGTAACGTAGGTATTGGTACAGCTTCTCCAGCAGATACATTAAATATTGGAGCAGGTACAAAATTTAGAGCAACGCATACTGGTTCTGTATATCAACAAATATATTCTAGTGCATCTGGAAATTTTATATATGCATATGGCGATAATTTGCAATTATTTGCTGATAGCGGAGCAATTTCTTTAAAAACAATTGCTGCACAACCAATGATTTTTCAGACAAATAATACAGAACGTATGCGTATAGACAGTTCTGGTAACGTAGGTATTGGTACAAGTTCTCCTGGTGGCAAACTTGAAATTGAATATCCAGGTTCAACACAAGTTGGATTTGTTTGTGATGATACTACAACAGATGCTAATACAAAAGCTATTCAATTTAAAAAAAATGGAACAGAAGTAGGAACAATTACATTAACTACTTCATCAACATCTTATAACACTTCATCTGACTACAGATTAAAAGAAAATGTATCTTATGACTTTGATGCAACAACAAGATTAAAACAATTAAAACCTGCAAGATTTAATTTTATTGCAGATGCAGATACTACTGTTGATGGTTTTTTAGCACATGAAGTATCAAGCATTGTTCCAGAAGCAATTTCTGGAGAAAAAGATGCAGTAGATGATGATGGTAATCCTAAATATCAAGGTATCGACCAATCTAAATTAGTACCTTTACTGGTTAAAACAATTCAAGAATTAGAAGCTAGAATAACAGCACTAGAAACAACAACACCATAATAAGGAGAAACAACATGATAACATACGAATGGTCTTTTCCAAACTTTGAAACAAACTCAGAGAATGTAGTTAAGACAATACATTGGAGATATACAGCAGTAGATGGAGAACATTCAGCTAGTATGTATGGCTCTTGTGCAGGTTCAGAAGGTATGGATTTTGATGCTATGACTAAAGAGCATTGTATTAGTTGTGTAACAGCGAATGACCAATCAGAAGCTGATATGCAATCTAATCTTGCTAGTCAAATAGAAGCACAAAAAAATCCTGCTACTGTGTCAAAAACTAAGGAGTGGTAATATGAACTTTAAGTTTGATGATAAAGACTACGATAGCGATAAGCTGTCGGAGCAAGGTAAAATATATCTTGGTAAATTACAAAATATTTCTGTAAGAAAAAATCAGTTGTCTTTGGATTATGCTGATTGTGAAGTATTGCAGAAGCATTATACTGATTTATTAAAAGCTGAACTGCCTAAAGAAGAAGTAAAAACTGAAGAAAAAAATGAATCTTCTAAAGATTTATAATGAAATTTATATTAGCCTTTACGATTTGTTCAGCAATCACAGGCTTTTGTAATAATACCATGACAATCTCAAAAGAATTTAATTCTTGGTCTGAGTGTGTCGGTGCAGGTGGAAAATTGATAGTT
>Ga0208644_1003691_pt1 | contig 11758 bp, 26 predicted proteins | sample VirMetDEL_Nov_18_FD_184517 | JGI IMG/M metagenome (GOLD analysis project Ga0208644, IMG submission 184517) | Aqueous microbial communities from the Delaware River and Bay under freshwater to marine salinity gradient to study organic matter... | ecosystem: Environmental > Aquatic > Marine >... | reverse complement strand
GGTTCGTCTCACTGTCAACGACAGACGGTGGCTGGTTGTTATCGCCACGAGCGTTACGAACCTTACGCTTGATCGTGATAAAGTTACCACGCTCATCACCCTTGTTCTTGACGTTAAGACCGTCGCCTTGAACCGTGGCTAGATTTTCGTCGTCAAGACATACATCAATCTGCCACACACCGTCTGTATCAAACGTGGTGTTAGGTGTTACAACTGATGCCCAGTATGCGGTTCCAGAAATTACAGTCATTTACTTTCTCCTTTGTAGTGCCACTCAACGGTGGCTGTTGATGAGGTATACATAGTACTCGTTGTGTTTCAGGGTGTCAACAGTTTTTTTTCAACCGTCGAATCTTGATTCATGTTCTCTCATGTTGTTTTCTCCAGTGAAGAACAGGTCGTATTGGGAGTAGCCGTCGTCATCACGAGTACGCCTCTTGTTCTTCATGTATGTCTTCAGGTTAAGGATCGTGTTAAACCATACGCCAATTAGCACGAGCGTCTCCACGGTTAGGATTAGGTATGACATCACTGTATCTCAGGCTTAGTCATTGGTTTCTCCAGTTGGTTGATAGCCATGTTGTAACAATCCGCACGGACGATAAACCCATTGTCACCATCCTGTTCCCCACGACGAAGGAACCGTGCGTCTTTAATATACTTCTTCTTGTCGTAATGCCCTAGTACCCATGCCTTGCTGTTGTCGTAGTGGACACGACAAAAAATGTAGATGTTACAATTCTGTCGTGTATTAAAGTTTGCCACTGAACAATCGTAGTAGTCCTTTGGGGCAGTGCTGGTTCGCTTTGTCTTGACATCAGCGGTGCGTCCATCAGGTAGAACCATGTCGTACTCGTAGGTATGGCTGATCTCGCCGCCGTAGATACGTTGTGCAGCGATCTCACCAAGGAATCCGGCAATGTTGCCACCACCATGTTCAATGGAGTTGTTAAGTTTTCCCATATCGGCAGACCTTTTAGCTGCTATGATGCGATCTTCGTCTGTGAGTTCCACAATCTGCATCAGTGTGTCTCGCTCCAGTTGCGTCCTATCTTGTATTCACTGTCCAGCGGACAACGAACCTTGAGAATTTTCTCTGTCTCTTTCATAGCTTTCTTGGTGATCTCACCAAACCTTTCTGCTTGTTCACGTTTGACATCGAACTGATACTCGTCATGGATACTGGCAACAAGGTTGGCATCTAGCTTCTCCTGCTTTGCCATCTTCACGATCTGTATCAGCCACTGCTTACATATAACAGCACCCGCTCCTTGGATCAAGAGGTTAAGTGCTGAGTGTGCAGACCTGACTTTGAGCCTACGCCCATCAAGTCCCGGTACGTAACCACGTTGTGCTGCCTGTTCAACACGTTGGCGTAGTGTCTTGAGTGCAGGTACGTTTGAAAGGAACTGGTCAATCAATCGTTGCCCATCCTTTGCTGTACCACCTACCACGCTACCAATCTTGGCAGCACCAGCGCCATAGATAAAGGCATAGATAAACGTCTTAGCTTGGTCACGTGTCTCCAGCCCTGCTGCGTTCTGGTTGGCGGTGTGAATGTCACCGTTAACAACCTCGTTGATAAACGCCTTATCATTCAGATAGTGAGCAAGTCCACGTAACTCAAGTGAACTCGCATCACAACCCACCAGAACTCTGTCAGGTGCTGAAGCAATCCAACACTCACGACACTCCTTGCCAAACTCAGAGTAGGAGGCAGGAACCTGTGCCATGTTGGGTGCATGGTGTGCCATACGCCCACTGACTGCCTTGAGTGTAAGCACCCTGCCGTGAACCCTACCATCGTCATCGTAGTAGTCGATCCACTGCTTGATCTGTGACACGCGCTTTTGCAGTAGCAGGTAACGTGCAATCAACTGTGCTTCAGGTATGTCCACATGCTTGAGAACTCCTTCATCTACGATGGCGTGTCCCTTCTCTGTGAACTTGGTAGGCTTCCAACCACGATGCTGTAGGTGGCGTACAATCTGCTGCCTACTGGCAAGGTTAAACTGTGGGAAGTCAACCACTGAGTGTTCACCACCAGCACACGGCCAGTCATCGCCAAGATGTGACAGCCCGACCTTGGATAGTGATCCATCCTTCTTGATCTTGGGTGAAACCTCTTTGATAAATGTAGGCAGAGGATAGAAGGCTTCTTGTACCTGTAACTCAATCTCACCTGCCATGTCAGAGAGGCGTGACATAAGTGCCATTGCCTTGGGCATGTCAAGTGTGAAGCCGTTCTTCTGCTGCCTGTCAATCAGGAACCTGATCGTGTGTTCCATTCTGACACTCTCATCGCTGAAGTTTCGTAACTCATTCTGGAGTGTGGCATACACTCTTGCCGTCAACTCCACATCGTTGATGCAATACTTTACCATCTCGTCTGAGCAATGGGACCAGTCATTGAACTCCGTTTTAGGGAAGCCAAGTGTCTGGCCCCATGCGTCAAGCGAGTGACCGTTATCACGCATTGGGTTTGTGATTTGAGACATAATCATTGTGTCTTCGATCTGCTCCACTGAGATACGTGTGCCAGTAAGACGGTTGAGAGCAGGTGCATCAAAACTGATACCATTGTGCATCACGTAGCTTGTAATGTTTTGCTTGGCAAAGCTAGGCCAGTTGTTAATGCACTCACCCTCTCTAAAGGTGTGAACCTTTCCCGTCTCGACATTCTTTGCAACGATGCAGTGAATGGTGGACGGCTGTAATGAGTCAGCTTCAATGTCCACCACGTGTTTCATTTAGATAGTCTCCGCTGTAATGTCCATGTTCTTGGGTTCATCTGGATTGTCGCCAAGGTTTTCAACCTCGTGCAACCTGCCTGTTTCACGATTGAAGTACAGGTGACATGCAACTCCTGTCTCTCCAGCGTACCTGTTCTTGAGTACGCGAATGGTAGTTGTGTTTGCAGCATTTTCATCCTCTGCCTGTTGGTCACGCTCCATTGCAACCACTGCATCCGATAGCTGTGCGATTGCTTGTGAGCCACGTAGATGTGACAAGCTTACAGCTTTTCCATCCTCATGTCCACGGTCTGAACTTGATGACCGTCGAAGGTGGCTGACAAGTAGCAATGCACAACGTGTCTCCTCGACCAGTGACCGTAGCTTGGTCATAAGCTGGTCGATGTTACGCCGCTCATCCTCACCCTCAAGACCTGACACAAGGATCGACAGGTGATCTAGGAACACCCACTTGCAGTCAAGTATCTTGACCATGTACCGTACACGGTTGAGGATTTCAGTGGTTCCAAGAGAACCAAAGTGGTCAAAGGCATAGAAGCGGCGAGTGCCGATTGTCTCCTTCTCCCATGCACGTAGCTGGTCTTCAGGAAACTGCTCACGAACCTCACGAATGTACAGGCGTTGGTTGGCTTCGACCGACATGAGATGGAAGACTGTGCTGCGGGTGTTCTCTTCCAGAGAGATAACGCCAATGTTATCGTTGGTGTTCTTGAGAACATGGTGCATCAGTTCACGCATCACACTGGACTTACCTGTGCCAGTGCCTGCTGTCAGTGTGACAAGCTCACCAGTACGGATGCCATACAGGAGATTGTTCAGGCCCTCGAAGGGATACATGCAAGTCTGTGATTGCTCCTCGTCGTACAATGTCTCTGACATATCGGCAAGGTTGATGATACCTGCTGGTGTGTAAGGCTGTGCGTTCCACCATGCACGAGTGAACTCTTCAGCCTTGTTCTGTTGGAGATACTCGTTGGCATCCTTCAGTGTCAGCTTTGCAATCTTACACTTGTTGGGTTCAAACAACTCAGCAACTGCTGATGCTGCTTCACGTCCCGGCTTGTCATTGTCGAAGCAAAGCACGACAGTCTCAAAGGAATTGAGGAAGTCGAAGTTTGCCTTCACATCCTTGACTGCACCCTGTGCACCAGTCTTGAGTGACACACACGGCCACTTGCTGCCCGTCATCTGGAAGACTGACATTGCGTCAATCTCCCCTTCAGTCACGGTGATATACTTGCCACCACCACTGAATAGCTGCTGCCCAAACAGTCGGGCTGAAGTGAACTGGCCCTCGATGTAGAAGTCTTTCTTCTCACAGAGGCGTGTCTTGTAAGCAAGTAGGTTGCCGTCAGCATCGTGATACGGGTAGAAGTGTTTGTCGATACCATTGTTGCCAATGGTTGCAGTCACACCATACTTGTTGGCTGTGTTCTGCAGGATGTTGCGGTCAGTCAGTGCCATGTTGTTGCCACGAAATGCATGTGACAAAGGCTGTGTTTTGTTTTGATATGCAGTCACTGTCATATCGGTGTCCTTATCTTTTCGCTTGTGGTAGTTGCAGGAAAAGCAATGCCCATGCCCATCGTCGTACTCAATGTACGCATCACTTGACGTACATGAAGGACAGGGGCCACGCTTTACCTCTTTGGTTTCAGGGAAATCATCAGTCATCGTCAGCATTATACACCTTTCATGCTGGTTGTCAATGTAAGATAAACATCCAAATCTTTCATATCTGAAAGTATTTGGTGTTATATCTAAGCAGTTTCGTAAATTGAGAACGTGTTCAGAACGTGGCTGTCGTCCGACACAATCAAGTCTGTCTCAGTCGTGTACTCCCACTTGCAACGTAACGCATCTGCAAGGCGTTCAAGACTTTGTAAATGTTCGACTGCCTCTTCCTTGGTGTAGAAGATGCCGCTCTTTTTGCCTTGTGCATCTGATACGTAGAACATTAACTTCTCCTTTACCAGTCAGGTTGTTTCGGTGTGATGTTTTCGTCTAGCTTATAGCTATCTTGAACTATACGCCCCACGTTCTCACGAAGGATGTCTTCAGATAGTGGCTCTGGGTAGTAAATTTCAAGAGCCTCTACATCTGAGACAGCTTTGAAGTAGTGCTTCTCAGTTGGGCTGACCGTTGTGTAATCACCATCCGTTAGATACGTGATGTCCTCAAGTGCATATTTATTTTTGGTTACACGTATCTCAAGGTTGCCCTTGATTACATAGAACATATTCCATTTGTGAAGGTGTTGGTGATAGGAACATTGCCCACCCTTGTTGATCTTGATGTGATGCACCTCAACGAAAGGTGTCTGGAGTAGGGGGCGTGTTGTCCCCCATATCTTTCCGTACTTCATTCGTCTTCATCCATTATGTCGTTCACAAACATTTGGTCTTCAGCCATTAACTCATCTGCCTCTTGCTTTGCAAGACGCTTGGCCTCTTTGTTACTGTACCCTTCCTCAATGTAAGTGGCGTACAGTTCTCGAAAGACAATCTTTCTGTCTTTTACCCAAAGGTTTTTCATCACTCCTCACTGGTATCTTTCTCTAGTTCTTCCAGCATCTTATCAGATGCACTGCCCATTAACTTTTCCTTTCGCGCCTCCTTGATTACATTGTCAATGTACGCATCTTCATCTTCGATGCCTGAGATGTCCTTGACAATATATGTACGTGCAATCTCATATCCTTCAGGACCAAACTCATTCTGAATAATCTTCAGAATGTTTTCCATTGACCAGCCACGAATGGCACTGGCTTTGCCAAGGTCCATTAGCTGATCGACACGATAGGTGATTTCACTCTCGTTCATTTTATCCTCATTTTTATGCGGGTTGATTTGGGTTGGTTGGGTCGGTGTCATCTTCGATAAACTCTTCATAGATAAGTTTCCAGAACTCAGTCAGGTCGTCCTGATCGTTGGGGTTGTATCCCATCGCCATCATTTCGATGCGGACAAGGCGATGGAAGTCAACCTTGCCCTTATAATACATACGTTCAACAGCCCAGTCAAACGGTATTACCTGCCCTGTCCCCGGTACTTTTTCCATGATCGCCTCTTGTGTTTATTCTTTGGTCGGGAGTTGGCTGACTGCCCGATAGATGTGCGTCGGTGTTGTTCAGAAGGTGGCTTCTCATTGCCACGTAGTGATTTAGCCATTGGCTTCTCCAGTTAGTGTCTTCCATGAGTGAGGGAACAGGCGGTTAGCATGGTAGCCAATGCCTTTGGCAACCTCACCTGTCTCTCGTTGTGCTGTCTCCTCCATGCGTAAGTTATACACACGAGAGAAGGCATACAAACTTCCTGACCAGTACCATTCGGTAAACATCCCTTGTGGTAGGACGGCTCGTGCTTGTTCAGCACACACACCTATACCAATCATGCTGTTGTAGGCATCAACGGCATGGCGTGTTGCGTCTTCATACATATGGACAGCAAGGCTTGGAGATGTTATCTCCTCGTCCATTGAACCTTGCTTCAAGTTCTCGTCCTGCTTACGCCACGTCTCAGGCAACCACAGATCAGGATCATAGGTAACGTAACGCCTACTGATTTCATTCCATGCCAACCCAACCTGATGCTTTGCAAGTTGCCTTGCAACAAAGATTGGTGCCGCAATGCGTACCGACATGGAAGCATGAGAGAAAGGCGACCAGTGATTGTGCTGCGCCAGATACTCAATTAGTTTCTCGTCTTTCTTTCGTAACGTCTTGGTTTTGCTACGATTTTTGTCGGGAGAATCCCAGTCAGATTGCTTGTTGAATGACACACGTGCAGCGTTGACCACTGAAAGATCACTTCCCATGTGGTCGATTAGTTCGACAGTCACAAGGTGATTGAATTTATATTCCATTACAAATAACGATGCCCCTCACTTGTTGTGTAAATTACGTTCTTGATTTCAAACTCTGCTATGCAGCGGCGGCAACCGATACATGGCTTTGCCATAGCCCTTTCATATCCGGTTCCGTTTATGCTGCGAACTCTGGCAATGTAAAGAGTGCTTCTCTTTAGGATGTCAATCCCGCTCCGCTTGATTGCGTTCTTGATTGCATTGACTTCAGCATGGAGGTGGATAGCGTGGTCGTTCTTGCCCCACCTCGCCTGAAATGGGTCAGTTTTGTATGAGTTGGCTCCAAACGAAATGATTTCTTTTTTATAGACAACAGCAGACGTGAGCCTGTAATTCCTGACAGGATCAGGAATGTCAACAGCAGCTTTCGTAAGTATGTCCAAGAACTTTTCATTTCGTTTGAAGACCGTCGAGCCTTCTTCATCCATGTTACTCTACCGGGAATATCTCTGTTGCGTCAGGGTAATCGAGCCACGCATCAGCAAGGGTGTCATACAATTCCTTGAACTCTATGTACCCTTCGCCATCACACCAAGGACATACCTCTATGTCCTCACGTTGATGGTAGTAGGCAGAGACATAGTTCTCTGTAACACCGTCACCTTCACAGTCTGCACAGCAGACACGAACTATTGTGTTAGCGGTAGAAGACATGATCGTTAATCCTTATTGCCTTTTCCTTGGTAACGCTCCAGCTAGGAGCGACATAATCTGCATGATAGTACAGTGCACCATCTGATATGTCAACAGAGGGCATGTGCATAACATGCCATGCAAGATACTTTGCTTTGTCCCAAGACCTGTGATCCTTTGGATCATCTGACTTGCCGTCACAGTAGAAACTGAACTGGCACATATGCCTGACAGGTAAATCGGGACTGCTCTCGTAGGTTGGTCCTTGAGTTACAACGTCACAGACGTTATCAGGAAAGCCATCATCGTTGACACGATTGATGACAACCTGCGCCACTGCTACTTGTCCAGCAGTAGGCTGGTTCCTTGCTTCCCAATAGATAGCGAGGGCAAGGCACGTTGCCGGATCGGCAAAGATGTTCATGGGGTTAGTGTCCTAGATAGAGTTTACTTGTCTCTAGGTTGTAAGTTCCTACAACCTGTTTACCGTATTCTTGTTCAAGCCAGTCGGCAAGATAGCGGAAAGAAGTGATAACATCTTTCACCTGTTGTGCTGCTTCAGCGTCATCAGGCTTGATGCCTACCACAATCTCTCCGCTATCCATCTTCGACAGGGGTGACATGAGGCTATCTAAAAAGTCCTCCGCTAAATCTTTGTATGAAATTGTAATGTGACTGAAATCGGCCTCGTCCATTCGGAACGAGATACCAATGCCTTCCTTATCAGGAAGGGCTAATACCATATCACCCATGTCTCAGATGTTCCTTACCAACCGCTTGTTGTGGCAGAGTATTGTAGCGCAGGATCGTTCTCCCACTCCTCGTAGCCATTCATAAAATCATTGATATGGTCCAGTGGAATATCAAAAATCATGTCGGTAGCAGCCACTGTGAGAATATATGCCTCTACTGAGGATGGAATCTCTTCGTAGCTTTGGTAATTGTATTTGCTCATGGATCACTCTCCTTTCGGGGGGTAGGGGACTGGGCGTGGAACGACACACCCAGCCAACCCCACTATTTTATTACATCTATGTACGGATGTCAATTCCGTATGCCTCAGTCCACTCAGGCTCTGCATAAGTTACATGAGCAAAGGACAGTAGTTCCCTGATATACATATCACCAGCCTCAAAGGAACCGTAGGTCATTGGGGATTTTGCCCACACAAACCATCTCCCGTAGGGATTGTCCTGCTCTTTATCGGGACGCTGATATGTCTTACAGACATGGAACACAAAGTCTCCTGCCTCATAGATGGCATACGGATTGTTCTTGTCACGGCTCTTGCCGAAAGGGTTCTTGGTGGTCATTCGTCGTCTCCTTCTTCGAGCATAAACTCAAGCTTCTTGTCGAGTAGCGTTGTGATTAAACGCATGGCATGGATATCGCTAGGTGCATGGTCGAACACTGCTTCGATGGCACAAACCATTGCACCATACACAACTGGAAGTGCAAACTCAGTTTCATCCAGCAACATATTGATTTCAGTGGATAAAATCTCAACCACATTCTCCACATTGATGGAGGTTTCACGTATAATTTCTTTTTTTGAAAGAGCCATAGGCTTTCCTTTCCATGAGGTTTCTAAGAGAACCATCTTAGTCTCTCATATAAGAGAGACTAAGTGGTATCTCTAAGGGTTGCGAGGCTAACCGTGGCCCCGCACGTGCCTATTGAGCGGCAAACCTATTCCTTGAAAGGCACACCTATCCTATCGGATAGAGCCTCGATCTTATTCCAGACCTGTACGCGAACACGTGTACGGTTGGTGGGTACAGGGGACGTGGCTGACTTTACATATGCCCACTTCCTGCCCACATCTGCCTCGACAAGACGCCACCCACAACCTATGGTTGGCATCTCGTCGGCCAGATTTATCCAGCGTTTAGTCTTTGCCATTAGTATTCGTAGTCTTCGTCAGTTCCCCATCCCGCTGAAGCTAGTGCTTCATCGTCATAGGAATAGTCATTAGCTGAATACGGTTCTTCCGCATCTTGATCTGAAGGATCAAACCCGTCATTATTAAGATGGTAGTCCTCGTAGCTCAACTGATAGAGGTAGTCATCCGTTACAAAGTAACGAACATCGGCCTCAGTTGTGAACGCATCGTAGCGTTTCTCTAGGGCTTCAGCAATCCGCTTGTTAAGTTCAAGCCGTTGCTCGATGGAAAGGTCTTCGATGCTTTCATACTTCATTACTTTGCCTCCACTGGAAGTGCTGTATTCATTAGTACCAACATGAATAGACGACTGTCTCGCCACGTTCGATTGCCTTCATGGCCTCGTCGCAGAACCGTAGATCATCCTCTCGGTATTCTTTGACCGACTCGTCCTGAAACTCGTGGCCGTAAAAAAAGCCTCCTTCAGAGCGACAGTCCTTGAAGCCTGACAGGATGGCCTTGCGGAGTTCCTTGATGTCCTTCTCGTCGAGGTGCATGTCCTGACAGTTAAGGCTGTCGGATGATTGTCCTGTCCGATCTACCCAAAGGCGTTCCATGTACTCCTGTAGTGCGGCGTGTTTGCGCCAGTAGAATGTCTTTGTAGGTTCTTTGCGAAACTCTGCGTATTGATCCAGTCCCATTACTTTGCCTCCACTGGAAGTGCTGCCTTCATTGCTTCAATCCATTGTACCAGATCAGCAATAGCTGTGTCCAGATCAGATTTCTTGTAGGTCTTGCCAGTGTGTTCACCTGCCATGCCCAACAAGTCCTTGAGCCTGACACCACGATGGACTTTTAGTCCCACCTTCCACATCTTCAAGGCTCCCCTGATTTGGATGGCTCTAAAGAGTTGGACGGCATCCGGTCCAGCAAACGTAGTGCCTCCGGCACTGGTGGAAATATAGCTGTCAGTCATTGGAAATCTCCAGATCAAGGTTGTTTGTAAAGAACTTTACATCGTGTTCAACACCTTTCCCATCCGTTACCGTTACCGTAAAAACCCTAAAGGGTTCAAAGGCATAGTCTGGATCAGTATGTGAACGATCACTCATCTTAATGTCTGTGACATTATGTATGCTAAACTCAGCCATTGGTTTTTGCCTCGCTTCCATGTCGTTTCAAGTATTCTGTCACACAATTCTTGCTCATGCGTTCCAGAATTGCGTCATATTCACGCATAAGCTGGTTGTGATATGGGGAGCCGAACACATGATGTTTCATGGTTTCCCGAATATCATTCATAGCATAGCTAAGTTCGCTATCTGTCATGCGTTTAACCTTGGAATGAATATCCATAGTTTACTCCTCTTCATCTGAAAGATGGTCGGCAATCTCTTGCCAGTTTACATCGTAAAGGAAAGCAAAGGCATAGTCCATTGCCAGTCCTTCGGACTGTGACGCAACATGCTCTGTCACCAATTCCTGACAGTCAGCAGCAGTCATTCCTTTACAGGAATCCATGCCATCGAAACATTCCAGAGCGACACGCCAAGTGGCGTAGTTTGTCCAACCATTGTGCGTTGTGTTGTCCATGAGACAATCTCCCTTTAGTTGATGCCAAGTATGGCATCGGTGTGAAGGAATGAGACAGCGTTAGCATCGCTAAAGTTTTTGGGATAGCGGTTTGCCATGCCCTCACACCACTGGTTCCATAGGAACTCAGAGCCGCCAATGTCCTCACAAGTATCAATATACTTGGCAACCCGGATAAGATTGCCCTTGGTGTATTTGTTGTGGGACATCTTGAACATTGATTCAGAGAGATTATGCTCTCTGAGATTGTGGCAATCCAGACAACCAACCTTGCCTGTAAGGCACTGCATCAGGAAACCGGCTTTCACCAAACCAATGCAAGGAATACGCATAAACTCCAACAGGAGTTCGCTATCAGTCAATTCCTCATATTTGTGCTTTTCCACAATGTGAAACAGCCAGTCCTTGTTCTGTAGAACATAGGAACAGCCTTCCCGCTGCTTTGGCATCAATTCGCCAAGGCCAAGATACCCGTGTTTGCGAAACTTTGCCATGATAACTGGCAAACGAGTCAGCCTTGTCCGAATGGACGAGATAACAAATACTGCTACTGCAGCAGTATTCTTAGGGCTTTGCTCTGCAAACTTCTGGATGATTGCTTGGTCACGAACAAACATAGTTTGTTTCCTTTCAGTAGGCTCATCAGTGACGGCATTACCGCCAGACAGGGGTTTATCCCCTGTTTCGCCTTGTTATGCTGCTACGTTATGGCTGATACGAACCCGACGCTTACGATTGTTTTCAACAATCCAGCGTAGGCCAGAACGGCTAGACCGAATGGTCTTTTTGCCATCCTTGCCACCGTCAAAGACAGTCAGGCTATGCCAAGGGATGTCAAGCCGCCATCCATTGTTAATGGAATGGAAGCCGTAGCCATACTTCGGGGAACGGGCATTAACGCGGAGAGTCAGCTTTGCTGTTTTGGACATGGAAAATTTCCTTTTGGTTGGTTAAGAGAACCATCTATATCTCTCACAGGATGTGAGATATAGTGGTATCTCTAAGGGTTGTCAAGTGGCCTAGCGACGGCGGT
>Ga0208644_1003690_pt1 | contig 11762 bp, 12 predicted proteins | sample VirMetDEL_Nov_18_FD_184517 | JGI IMG/M metagenome (GOLD analysis project Ga0208644, IMG submission 184517) | Aqueous microbial communities from the Delaware River and Bay under freshwater to marine salinity gradient to study organic matter... | ecosystem: Environmental > Aquatic > Marine >... | reverse complement strand
TGAGAAATTTCGATTTCTTTGGATGATAGTTAGGAGAGACCGATGCGAACCAAGGGGATGACAGCGCGAGCGTGGGCGAAAGTCGATCGGCGTGGACCGGATGAGTGCTGGCCGTGGACGGGCTCGCAATCCGGCAACGGATACGGGCGCCTGGGAATCGACAATGGCGCCTCAACTGTACCCGCACATCGCGTCATCTTCGCCGCGGAGAACGGGTTCCTCCCCCCTGTCGTGATGCATACCTGCGATAACGGTTTGTGCTGCAACCCAGCGCATCTTGTCGCAGGATCACCACGGGACAACACAAGGGACATGCTTCAGAAGCGCCGTGGCAGGTGGCGGACGAAGACGCCGAAGGTGATTGCGGCGCTCTACTTGGCCGAGAACGGGTTCGGAGTGCAGGAAGCCGCCAAAGCATGCGGAGTCCACTACTCGACGGTCTACAGGGCCAAGAAGAAGTGATTGCTAGTTAGGGGCTCGCCGTGTCGCGAATAACCGTCGATTACGAATCGCGCGATCATTTGTTCCGGTTGCTAGACACAAACGGAGACGGAACTGGGACGAAGAACGCTAACGGGAACTACTCAGGCGCGGCTGATGACTTCTACATCCAGCCGCCAGCGGGCGAAACGTACGTCCTGTATCGGATGCTGGTGTTCATTGAAGACGGAACGTCCGCGTTCAGCGCGGACAATTACGGGGGTACGGCGAGCGCCCTGACCACCGGAGTCAAGGTTCTCGTCACCGACTCAAGCGACACGACGATTGTGGATTTGCTGGATAATGTGCCAGTCAAGTCGAACGCACAATGGAATGCGCTCTGCTACGATGCGCAGTTCGTGAGCTATGGGACTGGAAATAAATACCTGGTCGTTCGATGGACGTTCGAGAGGTCCGGCGTGCCCATTGTCTTGACCGACCAGCAAAAGCTGAAGGTCACGGTGAACGACGACCTGAGCGGCCTGGACACGCACCACTTTCGCGTGCAGGGCTTCAGGACAAGATTGTACAGCGGCGAAGCCATTCGATGAGCTTCGGAGGGTGGCAGGGGTGGAGCACCTCCGCCAGGAAGCAGGCGAAGCAGACGAACGAGGACCGCTTCTGGAAGCAGGTGCAGGCTCAGACGAACGGATGTTGGGAGTGGCAGGGCGCTCTCGACAAGGACGGTTACGGAGCGTTCAACCACCAGAACGAAGACGGAACGTGGAGTATCAAGAAGTGCCACCGGTACTCACTCGAGATCAAGCTCGGGCGGCAATTCGGAGGTCAGGCAAACCACACTTGCGACAACCGGAAGTGCTGCAACCCGCACCACCTCTATGAAGGAACCCAGTTGGAGAACATGAGGGACGCGAGGCAACGAAGCCGTATCGGCACGTCAACAAGGGAACGAGTTCGGGCGCTACTCATGCTCGAGCACGGCTTCTTGCAACGCGAAGTGGCGGAAGAGTTCGGAGTCGGACAGTCGACGATCTCGAAGTGGAGCAAACGCGATGGCAACTAGAGAAGCTATGGAAATCATGGCTCGCTGGGAGAACCAGAAAACGGTTCGGCAGAACTACGAGAACGCTTGGGAGGAGATCATCCGCCTCTTCATGCCGTTCCGGGACGACATCACGACCGTTCGGGCAAAGGGAGACCGGCGCATCCGTGGAGTGTTCGACACGACCGGCGTGATGGCCGCCGACAAGTTCGTGAACTTCATCGTCGGGGCGATCATCCCGGCGCAGAGCGAGTGGCTCCGGCTGCGAATCCGGGGCGACTACTCCGAAGACCTCCGCATCCGCAAGCAGCTCGACCGCGTCGTGAGCAAGACGATGTGGTGCCTCTCCGACTCGAACTTCTACACGCAGGCCGCAACCTTCCTGCGCGACTTCGCGATCCTCGGCTCTGCGGTCATGCTCACCAACGACCGAAAGGACCGAGCCGGACGCTGGCAGGGTCTCAACTTCACCGCCGTTCCGCCGGGGAACGTGTGGTGGGAGATCGGTCAGGAGGGGTGTCCGTTCATCGTGTTCCGGCAGATCGAGGTCCCGGCGATCGACGCCGCTCGCCACTACGGCTCGAGCGAGTACATCGCAAACGCTGCGAAGCGAAGCCCGATGGAGCCTATCTGTATTCTCCACTGCGTCTACCAGAACGAGGACGGGCTCCCTGGCGGGATCAGCAACCAGAAGGTCCAGAAAGAGTGGATCTCGGAGCACTTCGTGATCCCGGAAGGCGGTCCTGGGAACCCGATCCACCTCAAGACGGCAGGGTTCGACAACAACCCGTACACGGTCGCTCGCTGGGACACCGTGGACGGCGAGTCTTACGGGCGAGGGCGCGGGCACCTGGCACGGCCCGACGCCCGAGGGATCAACGAACTCAAGCGGCAAGTGCTGATCGCTGCGGGCAGAGACCTGAACCCGCCGCTCATGGTCGAGCACAAGGGGATGGTCAAGATGGACATCCTCCCGGACTCGGTCATGGTCGTGAAGCCGCCTTCCAAGATGGCTCCGAACTACCTGCGTTCCGGGACCGACTACAACGTGGCTAACCAGATCGGGGTTGAGGATCGCCGCCAGATCGAGCGTGCGTTCCTCGTTGACATGCTCGGGGACCCCGATACTCAACCGAGGAGCGCCGCCGAAACCCGAGCACGGCAAGCACGGGCGCTCCAGTCTCTCGGCAACGTCGCGCAGCGGGTGGACAAGGAGTTCTTGCGCCCCCTGGTCTCGTCGATCATCGAGAAGATGGAGAAGCAGAAGAAGGTGCCGGAGCTCGCGGAGATCCGGGACCTCACGGGCGAGGAGCCGAGCGTGGTCTTCCAGAGCCCGTTCTTCACGTCGCAGAAGGCTGCCTCTATGCAGCGAGTGGACGCCTACATCTCTCGTCGACTCCAACTCTTCGCGACGACCCAGGACCGAATCTGGCTCGACGACATGGACCCAGACCTCATCACAGCGTACGAGCGCCGAGTCGCCGACGTGCCCGCAGAGATTTTCCCGACAGAGGAGAAGATCACAGCGAAGCGGAAAAAGCGTGACGAGGAAGCGCGACTGCAACGCGAGCTCATGCTGGCCCAGGCCGCACAGGGTGGTCGGGCGCAGCCTCAACAAGACCGAGCCGGTGCTCCGCCTCGACCGGCTGAGGAGATTGAACAGGTGATCTGATGGAAGAAGAGGGGGACCAGTGGGGACTGATTCCAGAAGTGGACCCAGCGAACCTGACCATCCTGAACGACTACAAGGAGTTTTCAAAGACCACGCGCGGCGAACGAATCCTCTCTCACCTTCGTGACATGCTGCACGCGGGCGAGACGAAGACGGTCGAGGAGCAACTGACCGAGATGGGTCAGCACACACCGATCGACACGACGGCGTTCTTCATCCGCACGGGGATGCGGAGAGCGTGGTACTTGATCGACGCCCATGTGAATGGGCTGGACCGAATGGAAGCGATGAGAAGGGAGGCTCGCAATGACGAACCTCGCTGACTTGCTCCCGGAGGACTTCCCGAACCGGGAGTCTCTGGTCGAGCAGTTTGGGACCGTCGACAAGCTCGCGAAGAGCTACCAGGAGGCGAGGAGCGCGATCTCGTCATCGGTGCGAGCGCCGATCACGTCTGAGGACCCGGGCGAGTGGGCGAAGTTCTACCGCAAGCTCGGAGCTCCCGAGGAAGCGGAAGCCTACACCGTGCCGGGCGGCGACGAGCGGTTCAAGGCTCTGGTCGAGCAGCTCCGTGGCCCCGCGAAGGACGCGGGCCTGACCACGAAGCAGTGGGACCAGATCTTCGGCAAGGCGGCGGAAGCCTACTCGGCGGACCTCGAGCGGGTCGCGAGCGTCCAGGAGACCTGGCTCTCCGAGGCGAAGAAGAAGTGGGGGAACGACTTCGACGCCAAGAAGGAGATCGCTGAGTCCACCCTCGAAGACGTGTTCCCCGACGAGAAGGTGGTCGAGGGGCTGAAAGCCGCCGGATTGCACCTCAACCCCGCTTTCATGGAAGGACTCCTCACCTTGAACGAAGCACGCTCGGACGACTCGGTGCCCGGAGGGACCGGCGGGGCGAACCTCGGCCCGGATTACATGGGGATCGCCGCAGAGATCAGAAAGCTCATGGCCGAAGGGGTTTACAGCGATGCGCGGCACCCCCAGTTCGAGGAGGCGATGGGGAAGTTCATCGCGGCGACCAAGGTGCTCGAGGAGGGCGGGTTCGAGGGCCCGGACGACCCTCGCCTGATGCCTTCGTGGTATCCTAAGTAAGCAACCTGTGTTCGGGAAAAGCCTTGCTGCGGGTCTTGGCCCGTGGTAAGGCTTCACCCGAGCGAAAACTCCCTCCTTCTGGTCGGGGCCGCCTCATGCGAGAGGGCGACCCGGACTGGCTGGTCAATCGCCCCACGGAATCCTAAGTTCCGATCGAAGGGGCAATCATGGCCTACCCAGTTGTAGGTGCCGCGACTCAGTTCGCCGGCACCACGACCAACGCGGCTGATTACCGCAACCTGTTCAAAGTCGCCTACGCCAACATGGTGCGGCTCAAGATCCAGCAGGAGTTCTCGAACCTCCAGGACACCTGCCAGCAAGAGCCGATCATGGGCGATCCGCTCAACATCGACCTCTACAAGAACATCACGCTCCAGACCCGCTTTGCGAACCAGCGTCTCGGTGGCGAGACGGGGAACGCGAACTACGGTCAAACGCTCACCGAGCGGCGTCCGCTCACTCCGACGTACAAAGAGTACCCGGAGCTGTTCGACCGTCGTCACGAGCGCGCGTGGATGCGGGCTCTCCGCCCGGACTCGCAGTACGCTCGCAACGTCTCTGCGGCGTACAACAACTTCAAGGACGCCACGATCATCACTGCATACGACGCCGCCGTTACGCAGACCGGCGCGACCGACACCACCTCGGAGTCGCTCGCTACCGGCTCGACGGGGAACGTGATCTGGTACGTCGATGATCGCGTCTCGGGAACCAACACCGGCTTCAACCTCGGGAAGATCCTGCTCGCTTCGCGCCTGCTGAACACGGCGGGCGGAGTTGGCGGACGTCGCTACGCTGCGGCGGACCCGATCTCGCTCGAGGACATGCTCGGTCGCTCGACCATCACCTCCGCCGATTACAACTCCGTGAAGCTCCTGATGACCGGCCAGGTCAACACCTTCATGGGCTTCGACTGGCGGATCAACAACCAGATCGGCTCGCGGGGCCTCAAGGGCACCACGACGGTGAAGCACTCGTCCGGTTCCGCCACGGTCTCGACCGACGGATACCAGGCGTACTTCTACACCGATCAGGCGATGGTGTACGGGCAGACCCCGATGTACATCCGGTTCTCCGAAGAAGGCAGCTTCGGCTACAACCTTCAGGCGTACCACGACCTCGGCTGTGGCGCGACTCGTCTCGACGAGAGCGCGATGGTCGTTGTGCAGCACCTCTAAGCCATGCCGGGGTTGACGAACTACGTCCGCTCGAACGCGCTGAACGTACTTCTCGGTACGGACTTCGCCGGGATCACGTCGTTGTACGCCAACCTCCTCACTGCCGCACCTTCCGACGATGGGACTGCTGGGGGCACGACCGACGAGACCGAGTGGTCGTGCCCCCGCGTCCCGATCTACCAGAGCGTGCAGGCTGTCGACCCGTACTTCGTAGAAGAGGAAGACACCGAGACCGCCAACCAAGGCCGCCGTTTGCGAAGCGTGAACGAGGTCAAGTGGTCTGGCGCTCTGACGACTCTCTACCTCGGAGGCGGCGACGAGACGGTGGTCGCGGTGGGGATCTACAACGCATCGACCGCTGGGATCATGCTCGCGTGGGGAGAACTGCACGCGAGCCGCACGGTGTCGGCTGGTGAGGACGCCCTCTTTCAAGCGGGCGGTCTCCTGATTCAGAGTCGGAGAGACGTGTGAGCGAGTGGATCGATCACAAGAGCCCCATCGTCCCGGTGGGAGTTCTCAAGCAACTTCAGATCGAGTCGGTCAGCGAGGCTGACTTCCAGTCTCGCGTGCAGAAGTACCTCGACTCGCTGCCCGAGCCGTTCAAGAAGATGGGCGGCCACGGGGAGCTGAAGATCAAGTACCGGATCATTCCGAAAGGTGAAAACTGATGGCTTCAGGGAAAAGCACGGCGCGAGCGAACGTCGCGCTCGACTACCTGCTCGAGACGGGTACGCCGACGCGACCCGGCGCGACGAACAACCTCCGTATCGCGCTCTGCATGACCACGAACCCGAGTGCGTCTTCGGCAGCGACTGGTCTCACGGCAGGCTCGGGCTACACCGCTGGAGGCGAGCTCATCACCTTCTCCGCGGCGAGTTCGGCTTCCACGACCGGAGACCCGAGTTCTGCGATCTCGTGGACGAACGGATCGGGTGGCGACTGGACGATCACCGGGGCTGTGATCCACGACGCGGGAACGTCGCACCCGACCGCGTCTGACGTGGTGTACTTCGACGACGCTTTCGATGTGGTGGTTCCAGACGGCGCGACTCTCGAGATCGCCATCGATGGTGTCACCATCACCGAAGCATGATTACCAAGCAAACCACTCTTGAGCGGGTGAAGCCTGTGCCCGAAGCCTGATCGAACCGTAAACGGAGGCGTGATGGAACTGCTGATCATCCGTGGCGCCGGACGTGGGTTTGAAGGCGGCGAGATCATAGACGCCCGCCCGGATGGCTTCGCGTGGGGAGCCCAGGAGCTGGCCAACCCGGTTTTTCGTATCGTTCGCGTCCCCGACGCGGCGCTCGCTGGCATCGATCGCAACGAACTGCTCGCGAGCGTCGTCGACCCAAACGCCCCGGACGGCTCCGACCCCGTGGCCTTCAGCAACTCGCACCGCATCGTTGGTGCGAATCTACTCCGGCGCTTCATCGACAATAGTGGGAGGCCGCAAGAGCAGACCCGCGTTCCAAACATCCCACATGCGGACCTTCCTAGCGAAGTGAACCGGAGGCTAGGGTAGTGGCAACTGAGGTTATCAGCACTATCCAGCCAGGTGGTGGCGGGGACTACTCGAGCATCCAGGCGTGGGAGTCCGCGGGTCGTTATGACCTCGTGTCGGCTGACGAAATCTACGTCGGCGAGTTCGACTCCTCGGGAAACCTTAGCTCTGGAACCAACACCCGGATTGACATCAATGACGCCTCTTGGACAACGGACTCGACGAGGCGGATCGTCCTGCGCCCGCAGTCCGGCGAGGAGCTGACGGGGATTGTTGGCGAGCTGGACACCGGGCAGCCGTACGCACAGCACACGAGCGCAACCACGCAGATTCTATACGTCGGTAGCCCGAACGTCAGTATTAAGGGCCTCCAGTTCCATAGCGACACCAGCGCCGGGTCGATGGTCTTCCACTGGGTCGGTGGAGAGTCCCTGGTCGAAGGCTGCCTGTTCTATTGGGATCGTTCCGGGACCTCCACCGGTCTCGAAGGCCTTCTCGACATCAGAGACGCCAGCGTACATTACCGCAACACGCTAATTGTCTTCGAGGTCGCGACCGGCCAGGTAAGCGCTTTTGTTCTCTACTCGCAGTCAACGGACTCGTATGTTTGTATCGCCGAGAACTGCACTGGTGTTTTCGTTGGATCGCCTTCCTCCCCGTTCACCTATGGCGTGTTTGTTGTTAGAAATGGTGTGGTGGGGGACTTCACTAACTGCTACGCGCACATCCCAGCCGGATGCACGAACGAGTACCAGTACAAAGTGGCCGCCGGTACGTCCACTCTCGACATCACGACGAGCTACTGTTCAGAGACCAGTACCGAAGCGACGGTTGACGAGGTGGCGTTCAACACGTCACTTTTCGAGAGCGTGACCTTAAGCTCGCTGGACCTGACACCGGCCAGCGGATCCGATCTCGTCGACAACGGCACCACGATAGGCACGTTCAGCACCGACATTAACGGGGTTTCTCGACCGTCCGGGTCCAGCTGGGACATCGGCGCGATCGAGCTCGCGCAGTCCATACCCGTCGTCGTCGCAGGCACGTCGTCCATGACCGTGACTGCCGACGTTGTCTTCTACGAGACCTCGACGATTGCGGGAACATCGACCGCCGCCGTGGGCTTCGACAGCACGACGCTCACCGTGCCGTCCACGGTCGCGGGGACCTCCACGGTCGAGATCGCGAGCGGGGCGACCGTCACGGTGCCGAGCACGGTGGCGGGCACGTCGTCGATGGTGGTGACGTGGACGATCTCCAAAGACTCGTCGATGTCCGGTTCGTCGACCATGACGACCGTCCCAACGCTCATCGTTCCGTCTTCGGTTGCTGGCTCCTCGACGGTCTCGGCCAGCTACTTCGCAGGCGTGGAGCACGATGAGTGCTACGACATCACCAACAAGTCGAGCGTCGTCATCATCTACAACTCGGGGGACACCCACGCCGGGCAGTCGGTGGACGGCGACGGGATCTATCTGTCGAGGATCCGAGTCTGGATCGAAAAGGCGGGATCGCCAACGGGGAGCTTGACCTGCTCCGTGTACGCGCACTCGGGAACCTATGGCACGAGCTCGGTCCCGACCGGATCTGCTCTCATCACGTCCACGAACTCGATTGATCCGGCGACCGTCCCCTCGTCTCCGAACGAAGCGCCCTTCGACTTCCTGTTCGACGGTTCGTTGCAACTAGCGGTCGGAACACAGTACGTATTCGCAGTGACCGGCGTTACCAGCAACCTCTTCAACCGCGTTCAGCTCGAATCGGACAACACAGCCCCGACGCACAGCGGAAACGCATGGCATGGCACTCTTGGCGTTCCAACCGCCGAGAGCGGGCAGGACATCTGCTTCTGCATGTGGGGGACTCCGGTCTTCGCAGAGACGTCGGCAGTTGACGGAACCTCAACGGTAAGCGTCAGCGACTTCAGTCTCGCCGTTCCAGCGCAGGCAGACGGCACGTCGACCATGACGGTCACGGCGTCTATCATCTTCTACGAAACGTCGACTGTCGCCGGAACCTCGACGATGGCGACCACTCCGACGCTGATCGTTTCGTCGTCGATCGCCGGTACGTCCACGATGGACGTGTACGACTACACCGGCCAGCAGTTCGTGGACATCGCGGGCACGTCGAGCGTTTCGATTCTCTACAATCAGATCGTTCCGTCGTCGATTTCAGGATCTTCGACAATGGTGACGACCTCTCGCGTGCTGCACGAGTACGCGATGGACGAGTACCCCAACACGAACGCGAGCTCGTCGGTTGCGCTCGGGATCGCCGTCCTCGAGGTGGCGCAGTCGTTCACTGGTGACGGTGAGGTCATCAAGCGGGTTCAGGTCTACGGAGCGAAAATCTTCTCGCCGACCGGGACCGTCACTTGCGAGATCCAAGATCACTCCGGGACGTTTGGAACGTCGTCGGTCCCAGGAGGCACGACGCTCGCGACGGCGGTCAACACGATCGACGTGACGGAAATGCCGACGAGCCCGACGATCATGTCGATGACCTTCAACTTCCAAGGGTTCACGACGACGTCTGGGACGAAGTACACGTTCGTCATCTCCGGTGTCGTTGGTGCCGGTATAAACTTCGTGTTCCTGAACACCGACACCTCGTCGCCGAGCCACGGCGGGAACCTTGCAACGTCGGACGGCGCAACTTGGACAGCCGTCTCAGGAACCGATCTGACGTTCATCGTAAACGCTTCTTGGGGGATGAGCGTTGCCGGTACTTCCACAGCGGTTGGAACGAACCGCCAGTTCCGCGACCTCGTCTCGACGATCGTCGAGGAGAACGCACTCTACAACTCTCACCTCGTGGATTCGGAGGTCGTCGTGTCAGTCACCTCGATCTGGAACACGGCACTCGCCACGCTCGGGGTTGCTCGTGTCACTGGAACCTCGGACACCAGCCGCCAGGGCTTGCTCCTCCAGGCCGTGTGGTCCGACTTCCGCAAGCAGTTCCTTACCGAGCACCCGTGGGCAGGCTGCAAGACCACGCAGGCGCTTTCGCGGTTCCAGAACACCGTGACTCCAGGTGACGTGAACCCGAGCGGTACGCGGTGGAACTTCGCCTACCTGCTCCCGGACTCGTCGAACTCGCGTCCGTACCTGCACGCGCTCTACATCAACGGATACCCGAACACGCCTAACTCGACCTCCGGGAACTTCTGGGAGATCGAGGCGGTCGAGAACGACGCGGGGACGATCAAGCGGTGCTTGCTCTCGAACGCCACGACGATCTCCCTCGAGTACGTCTTCGATCCCGGGGACAACAACATCACCTTGTTGTCGTCGCTCACGGCGCACGCCCTCGGGTTGAGCTTGGCGTGGTTCATCGCGCCGAACTTCGGGAAGCCCGCCAACGAGAGGGAAGACCTCCGGCGCAGGGCCGAGCAGGCGATCGAGCAGGCCAAGGGGAGCGACGGGCAGGAGAGCACCTACCCTCTGTTCCAGAACACGTCGCTCCTCGACGCTAGAGAGCGCGGGTGGTTCTGATGACGATGTTCGTGCCCAAGGAGAGCTTTGGGGCTGGAGAGATCAACCCCGCGATCCGAGGGCTTGGCTCTTCGAGCGTCTACCAGAACGGGTGCCACACGTTCACGAACGGGATCGTGACCCGGCTCGGGGGAGCTCGCCGCCGTCCGGGGTCTCGGTACATCGGAAACACGGTTGCCGATCACCCGGCGATCCTGATCCCGTACGAGACCTCGGACGGGTCGCGCTACCTCGTGCAGATCAGCTCCTTCAACGCGACGTCGCCGATCAAGTACCGCTACCTCACCGTTCTGACCGGAATCACGCCGAACTCGCAGAGCCCGACCACGCTCCCGGACTACCTCGACTTCGCGGACGGGGCGGCCCACGCCGATCTCGTCGACACGACGACCGACCCGAACGGGACGACGCCCGCCGCCGCTCCGGGGACGATCCCGTCTGGCTCCGGTCTCACGAGCGCCAACTGCTACTTCCACCCGTACGACGAGACCGAGCTCTACGACGTCAAGTTCTTCCAGGACGGGAACACCCTGATCCTGATGCACGAGAACCACCCGCCCTACTTCCTCGAGAAGTTGGTTCTCCGGGACGGGACGGACTCGTGGCGCTACGGGATCTTCAAGCCGTACCAGGGCTACTACTCCCCGGTTGTGAAGTCGCGAGGACCGAGCGTGACGCTGACCGAGGCTTCGAGTGTTGTCACGGCCAGCGAGCCGTTCTTCAACGCATCGAACGCGAACGGGACGAGCACGATTTGGCGGATCGGCGGGAAGGCGACGGACCCGGTGGCGCACCCGTGGGGGGCCTGGTTCTCGAACGTCCAGTACACGACGTCGACCACCGCGAACTTGGCGGGCGCGTTCGCAGGGACTGTCGGTGACGACGCCACAGACTGGGCGGGCCCGTGGATCCAGCAGACCGATACTTCGACGATCCAGAAGAGCACGAGCCAGGCGCAGTACGAGACCGAGTCGTGGACGGTGACGGGCGGAACGGTGTCCGCGCTCGACCAGCGCTACCTTGGAGCGATCTTCCAGGCGACCGGCTCGGCGACCGGAACGTACATCGTCACGAGGATCACCTCGACGACCGTGTTCGAGGCCACCCTGCTGAACAACGTGACGGAGACGTCTACGTCTGGGCTGACCGCGACGTGGTTCCTGCTCGGAACGCTGGACGGGGAGGACAACCGCAACACGTTCGGCCACTCCTTCATGATGACCGACCCGACGAGCGGCGAGATCGTGGAAGTGAGCCCAGCCGGGAGGGAAGGGACTCTTCTCGGAAGCGGGCACGACACGACCTTCGACTACCAGAGCTCGACGGCGATCGGTGGCTC
>Ga0208644_1003689_pt1 | contig 11763 bp, 25 predicted proteins | sample VirMetDEL_Nov_18_FD_184517 | JGI IMG/M metagenome (GOLD analysis project Ga0208644, IMG submission 184517) | Aqueous microbial communities from the Delaware River and Bay under freshwater to marine salinity gradient to study organic matter... | ecosystem: Environmental > Aquatic > Marine >... | reverse complement strand
TATTAATAACAAGTGGTGTTTTAATTTTATTAGGTATCATTATTATTGGAGACTATTGGGTAGCTGTTAAAGAAGATAGACCTATAGATGACAGCATAATAGTACTTATGAAAATGTCAGTTACAGGATTGATTGGAGTAATTGGTGGTTATATTGGTGGTAGTAAATGATAGATAAATTTTTATATAAATTTTTTAGTGCAGTAGATGATATGTTTTCTTGGTTAGAAACTTACTCTGTTAAGTTTACTTCATGGTTATGGAACTCAAGAGTTAAGTTATTACATAAAAAAAGAAAAAGAAAATGAGAGATACTAAAGTATTAGAGAGTTTTTTAAAACATACACAGAAAAAATTAAAAGAAATGGATCTGTTTAAGTTTTTAAAAAAAGAAGTAGAAACGGGTGCTAATGGTACGCAGGGCTACATAATCAAAAAAGGTGAAAATAAAGGAAAGAAAGCAAATGTTAAATGAAGAATTAGTAATATTAAATAAGATACAAAAACACTTAAAAGAATCATATAGAGATATTGGAGATGCTATGATTGGTGGCGCTATTGACAATATGGAGAAATACAAGTATATGATGGGACAGGCACACGCCTATTTAAGAATATCACAGGAAATATCAGACCTGCTAAACCCTACTAAGGAGGAAAAAAATGATACTGAAAGAGCCGAAAACATCGTCGACTTCGAAAGACCCACAGATTAAATCTGCGCTATTAGATAAGTATGATGATGACCATAAAAAAGAAGTAGACGGATACGAACGTCTTAAAACAAAAGAATCAAATAAATTACCTCAACCCACAGGCTGGAGATTAGTTGTTCTTCCATTTAAAATGAAAGAGAAAACTAAAGGTGGATTATTCATTGGACAAGATACATTAGAAAGACAACAAGTAGGATCTACTTGTGGTTTAGTTCTTGCTATGGGTCCACATTGTTATGACAAAGAAAAATTTCCTGAAGGACCTTGGTGTAAAAAAGGTGATTGGATAATCTTTGCAAGATATGCTGGATCAAGAATACAGATAGATGGTGGGGAAATTAGAATGCTAAATGATGATGAAGTTTTAGCAACCATCGATAACCCCGAAGATATAGTTCATCAATATTAATAACAACATAGGAGGAAACTATGCAAATAGAAGAAAATAAAACAGTTGATTTACCTGATGAGAATTCAGGACCTGCTACTGAAATAGATATTGCTGATCCAAGTACTGAATCAGAAAATATAAAACAAGAAACTGAATCTAATGATAATGAAACAGTTGAAGTTGCAAAAGAAGAAATAAAAACTGAAGAAAAAAAAGAAGAACCTAAAAAAGATGAATTAGAAGAATATTCAGAAGGGGTTCAAAGAAGAATAGCTAAACTTACTAAAAAATGGAGAGAAGCAGAGAGACAAAAAGATGAAGCCTTAACTTATGCAGAGAGAATGATCCTTGCTAAGAAAGAAGCTGACTCTAGGATCTCGAAACTTGAACCAGGATTCATGAAGTCAACAGAAGACTCAATTGTATCTGGTTTAGAATCTGCAAAAGCAAAACTTGCTGCAGCTAGAGAAGCTGGAGACATTACTGCTGAAGTAGAGGCTCAAACTGCTATTTCTGAATTAGCTTACAAACAAGCTAGATTTAATGAATCTAAAGTTGAACTTGAAGATAGAGCTAAAAGAAAAGAAATAGAGGTTAAAACTCCTGAAATCAATTTAAATAGGCAACAGCAGAGACAAGATGCACCAGATCCTAAAGCTGAGGATTGGGCTAGTAAAAACTCATGGTTTGGACAAGATACAGCCATGACTTATACTGCATTTGACCTACATAAAAAGCTTACGGAAGATGAGGGTTATGACCCACAAAGTAATGAATATTATTCGGAAATAGATAAAAGAATAAGACTTGAATTTCCGCACAAATTTGTTAATAATAACAATACGGGAGAAGAAATACGATCTGCCCCAGTACAACAAGTAGCTTCAGCGAAGCGAAGTACAAAAACAGGTCGCAAAACTGTGAGGCTCACACCATCGCAGGTATCAATCGCTAAAAAATTAGGTGTGCCACTAGAAGAGTATGCAAAACAATTAAATATCACGAAGGAGGTATAAGCATATGGAAAATGATAATAACGATAAAAGAACCTCACGTGCGAGTCAAACGAGAGAAAAAGAAACTCATAAAAAAGTTTGGACTCCACCGTCAGCTTTAGATGCACCCCCTGCGCCAATGGGATTTCAGCATAGATGGTTAAGAGCTGAGTCATTAGGATTCAATGACACTAAAAATATTCAAGGTCGATTAAGATCTGGATATGAATTAGTTAGAGCAGATGAATACCCTGATTCAGACTTTCCAATTGTTGAAGATGGCAAACATGCAGGAGTTATCGGAGTTGGTGGCCTTTTGCTTGCAAGGGTACCTGAAGAGATCGCAAAACAACGTTCTGATTATTATACAAAACAAGCATCAGATAACGTTGAAGCAGTAGACAACGATCTTATGAAGGAGCAACATCCAAGTATGCCTATCAATATTGATAGACAGACTCGTGTAACCTTCGGTGGCTCAAAGAAAAGTTAATTTTTTAACGATTCCTACCCAACGAAATAAATATAAACCCGTGACTGGAGGTTCGTAAGAACAGGTCACATATTGGAGAAAAACAACATGGCAAATAAAGACGCAGCTTTCGGTTTGAAAGCAATCGGTAAAGTTGGCCAGAATAGAGACAACCAAGGTTTATCTGAATATAGTATTGCAGCAAACTCAGCAGCAATTTACCAATGGGATCCCGTTATTATGGCGGCTACTGGTAAAATTGAAGTTGCAGCGGCAGAAGAAGTACTTATCGGATCGCTTAATGGTGTTTTCTATACTGATTCGGCTAACTCAAAACCCACATGGGCAAATCACTTAGCAGCTAGTAATACAGCTACTGATATCGTAGGTTTCGTTTCTGACGATCCTTATGAGAGATTTGAAGTACAAAGTGCAGGCACAGTTGCAGCGGCAGACGTTGGACTATGTGCAGACATCGTGTACACAGCAGGAGCTACACCAGACTATATTTCTAAAGTAGAAATATCTGGAACTATGGCAACAACTACTGCTCAATTAAAAATAATCGGTCTATCTAAAGATATCGAAAATAATGATCCAAGTGCCGCTAAAGGCAACGTGGTAGTTATTATTAACGAACACTTTATGAAAGACACAGCCGGAATATAATAGGAGATTAAATTATGGCAATATCAAGAGGACAACTAGTTAAAGAACTAGAGCCAGGTTTGAATGCACTATTCGGCTTGGAATACAAAAGATACGAGAATCAGCATGCAGAGATATATGCTACTGAATCTTCAGACAGAGCGTTTGAAGAAGAAGTAATGTTATCAGGTTTTGCAAATGCTCAAGTAAAACCAGAAGGTTCTGGAATTACATTCGATAATGCGCAAGAAACTTACACTGCGAGATACACACATGAAACTGTGGCTCTTGCTTTTGCGATTACTGAAGAAGCAATTGAAGACAATCTGTATGACAGACTTGCGTCTAGATACACAAAAGCGTTAGCTAGATCTATGGCTAACACTAAACAAGTAAAAGCTGTTAATCCATTAATTAATGGATTCGGTACTTTCACTTCAGGTGATGGTGTTTCTTTATTTAACACTTCTCACCCAACTGTAGCCGGCACTGTGTCTAACACATTAGCCGTAGCAGCTGACTTAAACGAAACTTCATTAGAGCAATCTCTTATTGACATTGCAGCGTTTACTGATGAAAGAGGTTTAAAAGTTGCAGCTAAAGGAATGAAAATGATTATTCCTTCAGAGCTTCAGTTCACAGCTGAAAGACTTATGAAGACTGACCAAAGAGTTGGTACAGCTGATAATGATATCAATGCAATTAGATCAATGGGAATGGTTCCACAAGGTTATTCTGTGAACAATTTCTTAACTGATCCAGATGCGTTCTATCTTATCACTGATGTACCAAACGGTATGAAGTACTTTGATAGATCACCTATCAAAACTTCTATGGAAGGTGACTTCGATACTGGTAATGTAAGATACAAAGCTAGAGAAAGATACTCTTTTGGAGTTTCTGACTTTAGAGGTATTTTTGCTTCACCAGGAGCATAATAATTAATTATTTTGAGGCGGGACATAATCCCGCCTCATTATTAATATAGAAAGAACTTTATGACACATAAATACTTAGTGAAAATATTTACGAAATATCTTCAAACTAGTTTTGAAATTGAAAGTGAAAAAGAAATAAATAATACGGAAGAGCTAAATAAACCTATTATTGACTTTCTAGGAAAATCTGATATAAAATGGGAAAAAAATGATCTGCAGTATCACGGTACTGGAAATGATTTTTATATAACCTATGAGGAGGTTCAAAATGGCTCAGGACAATATGGTATTGTTCGCAAAGAAACTGAAACTCGAATCTAAATGGAACGAGTTATTTCTTGAGAACAGAGGAAAAATAACACCAGAAATGTCTGTTTTAGGTGATGAGATCAAAGTAGTTATTAGATCAATCATTAGAGAACAAGAGATCCAAGCTAATACGAATAGCAGAGATTACGAAACACATCTTTTTGCTGGTTAATTAGACTTAAGATCTATTTAAAAACGTCTTTTTTTCCTAGGGATTTCTTGCACTTTTTAAAAATTTCATATATAAATTACACACTATACATAAATTAATATTCTGCATGGACGCAGTATAGTCGACGGCCTAGAGACCATGTAGAATTTAACTAGGAGAATATAATCATGGCACAAACTACTTTTTCAGGTCCAGTAAAATCAGATAATGGTTTTCTTGCACCTTCATACACATTAACAGAAGCAGCAGCTATTGACAGCCCAGCGGCTGGTTTAGTTATTTACATTTCTGATGCAACTGGTTCAGGCGTTACTGGATCACTTTGTTTCTACAATGGAACTAGCTTCATCGACGTTACGACTGGTATAGCAGCAGTATAATTAATTTAATGTGGGCTTCGGCCCACATATAAAATTTAAGGAGAAAAAATATGGCAAGTAAAGGCGATATACAAGCGACAAGATCAGCGGCAGGTAATACAGGAACAGCTGTAATTTCACAACCTATTAGATTAAGAGCAATATCAATTGCATCGGATGGTGTTGGAGCAGGTGTTTTAGAATTAACTACAACTTCAAATACTGGAGCTACTTTGTTATTTGCAGATATTCCAACTGGAGATGTTTTAACTTTAAACTTTCCTGAAGATGGAATTTTATTTCCAAAAGGAATATTTTGTAAAACTAAAACAAATGTAACTGCTTACACATTATTTACTGACAAATATTCAGGACCTGGTTTAACTGCAGAATAGGGGCTAAATGGCTAATACTACTTCTGGAACAACAACTTTTGAAAAAGGCTTTTCAATATCAGATATTGTAGAAGAAGCTTTTGAGAGAATAGGTATTCAAGGAGTATCTGGATATCAATTAAAAGGTGCTAGACGTTCTTTAAATATTTTATTTCAAGAATGGTCTAATAGAGGACTTCATTATTGGGAAGTAAAAAATAATTTAATTACATTAGTTGATGGTCAAGCAGTTTATACTATGTATAGATCAACAGCTGATGGTACTTCAGATGCTACTGCAGTTTATGGTGTAGATGATATATTAGAAGCTTCTTATAGAAATGCTTCATCAGTGGATACTCCTTTAACTAAAATAAATAGATCTGCATACCAATCTCTTTCAAATAAAACTTCAGAAGGTCAGCCTACTCAATACTTTGTTCAAAGATTTATTGATAGAGTAACTATTACTTTATATTTAACTCCAGGAAGTGATCAAGCTGGAAACTTTATTAATTACTACTATGCAAGTAGAATTCAAGATGCAGGGGCCTATACTAATGATGCAGATGTACCTTACAGATTTGTACCTTGTATGGTAGCAGGACTTGCTTATTATTTAGCAGTTAAATTTTCACCAGAGAGAATTCAACCTTTAAAACTTTTATATGAAGATGAGTTAGCGAGAGCATTAGAAGAAGATGGTTCTTCTTCAAGTTCTTTTATTACTCCAAAAACTTATTACCCAAATATTTAATATGGCAAATCTTTCAAAAGGAAAATACGCAATAGCAATATCAGATAGATCAGGTTTGCAATTTCCTTATAATGAAATGGTAACTGAGTGGAATGGTTCTTTTGTACATGTTAGTGAATATGAACCTAAGCAACCTCAATTAGAGCCAACAAGATTTACAGGTGATGCACAAGGTTTACCTCAAGCTAGACCTGGAAGAATTGAACCTGCTACAGAAAACTTATTACAAGGTAATCCATTTAATATTACTTCAGGTTCTCAAACAATAATAGTTACAGAACTAAGTCATGGTAGAGCAAATGGAAGTACGGTTGCTTTTAGAAATGTAGATGGAAGTCCCGGAGGCTTGGCTTATAGTTTATATGAAAATGTTAATGGTTTTGTAATTAATGTATTGTCAGATAACACATATAGCTTTACATTAGGCTCAACACCTATTACAACAGAACAATCAGGAGGAATGACAGTTACAGCAGGACCTGTAACGTTAACACCGTAATATGGCATACACTTTAACAAATTTACAAGATGATATTAGAAGTTATACAGAAGTTGATAGCTCTGTATTAACTACTGGAATTTTAAATACAATTATTAAAAACGTTGAGAATCAAATTTATAGAGAAGCTGATTCTGATGACAATAGATTTTACGCAACTTCTAACTTAGCAGCTGGAAGTCGATATGTAACCATACCCTCTGATTTAAGATTTATTAGATATGTTCAATTAACAGATTCAAATGGAGAACAAACTTTTTTAGAAAAAAGAGATACTTCATTTATGGCAGAATATTATAATACTCCAGGTACAGCTTCTGGAATACCTAAATATTATGCTAATTGGGATGCTAATTACTGGGTCGTGGCTCCTACACCTAATAGCACTAATTTAATTACTTTAGCCTATACAAAGCAACCCGATTCAATAACAGCTTCACCAGGAAGCACACAAGGGACTTATACATCTAATAAATATCAAGATTTACTTTTATATGGATGTTTAGCAGAAACATATGGATACTTGAAAGGTCCACCAGATATGTTACAATACTACCAAGGACTTTATAAAAATTCTTTACAATCGTATGCGATCGAACAACAAGGTCGTAGACGCAGAGATGAATGGCAAGATGGAGCCATTCGTACTCCACTTAAATCTGAATCACCATCAAAATACTAAGGAGATAAAAAATGGCAAATATAGTACCTGACTCTTTTAAAACAGACCTACTTGGTGGAGTGTTTGATTTTGATTCTGGCGGATCAACTTTCAAATTAGCACTTTATACATCACAAGCTGGTTTTAGTACGGCTACTACTGCATATACAACTACTAACGAAGTTCTTTCGGCTGGTACAAACTATACTGCAGGTGGAAATACTTTAACTAATAATGGTGTAGCGATATCAAGTAACATTGCATACGTTGACTTTGCAGATTCTACTTTTAGTTCTGTAACGTTATCAGCAACAGGAGCACTGATTTATAAAGGAACAAGTAATGAAGCTGTATTAGTATTAGACTTTGGCGGAACAAAAACTGCGACTAACGGAGATTTCGTTGTTCAGTTTCCAACTGCTGATTCTACTAATGCAATCATTAGACTTGGCGACGCGTAATATTTATAAGGAACACAAATGGCGTTAGTAGTAAATGATAGAGTAAAAGAAACTAGTACGACTACTGGTACTGGCACGTTCACTTTGGACGGAGCAGTCACTGGTTTTGAAACTTTTTCTTCTGCTATTGGAAATACCAACACAACTTACTATGCAATATCTTTACAAGGTGGTGCAGAATTTGAAGTTGGTCTTGGAACCGTTGCGGCTGGAACATTAGCTAGAACAACAATCATTTCCTCATCTAACTCAGATAGCGTTGTTGACTTTTCAACAGGAACTAAAGATGTATTTTGTACATTACCAGCTAGTAAAGCAGTTTATAAAGACGCTTCAGGTGTTGTTGATGGAGTACCAAGCAACGGATTCGTGATTGCTATGTCAATCGCATTGTAGTATAAGGAATAAATTATGGCACAAAACTTTAGAAATTATTTAACAAGAGAAACAGGCGTAACCGCAGTAGATGCTTTAGGTGGAGCTGCTAATAGTTATGACACTTTAATTAGTGTTAGAATGGCAAACACTACTACTTCAACAATTCAAGTTGATGCATATATTAAAAGATCAGCTACAGATTATTATTTAATTAAAAACGCACCGATTGTATCAGGTGGATCATTAGAACTAATTGATGGAGGCTCGAAGATAGTACTTGCTTCAGGAGACCAGTTGTATGTTGTATCAGACACAGCTTCTTCTTTAGACACTGTCGTTGGCGCTGTAGATGATATAAGTACATAAGGAGAACCATGGCCTATTTAGGAAACGCACCGAAACAAAATTTAAATACCATGAACTCTCAACAGTTTAATGGTGACAACTCAACTACAAACTTTGTATTAAATCAAAGTGTAGCAAATACTGCAGAAGTAGAAGTCTACGTTGGAAACGTTAGACAAGATCCGTTTTCAGCTTACTCAATATCTGGTGGTACAACTTTAGCTTTCACAGCGGCCCCTCCAACAGGAACTGCAAACATCTATGTAGTGTTCCAAGGAAAATCTACTGGTAACATTGAACCAGGAGCCAACAGCATTGAAGCTGGAATGATTAAATCAATCAACGGTGGTTATAAAAATTTAGCAACAATTTCAGAAGCAATTACAGTTCCCGCAACAGATAATATGATGATGTGTGGTCCAGTTGCTTTCACTAATACAGTAACAGTTAACGGGACATTAACGGTAGTATAATATGGCAACATTATTTGTAGATAAAATAGACCCACAATCAGGAACAACTTTAAGTTTAGGAAGTTCTGGAGATACTTTACAAGCTACTGTTGGAACTACAAATAATTTAGGAATTTCAATGGCAGACCAATGGAGAATAACTACTAATTTATCTAGTAATGGAACTAATGTTGTAGGTACAAACTGGGAAAGAAATGATACAAATTTTGATAAAATTGGAACAGGAATGACAGAAAGTTCTGGTATATTTACTTTTCCATCAACAGGAATTTATAATATTATTTATAATGGACTTCTTTATGCTGACAATGCTGTAGCTTATGCTGGATTTAATTTACAACAAACAACCGATAACTCTAGTTATACTGATGCAATTTATGGTTATGGGGGAAATGCTAGTGCTGCTGGTCGTTATTCTGGTTTTTATGGTAATGGTATTTTTGATGTAACAAATACAACAACACATAAAATTAGATTAAGAACAACAAGTCCTAATACAGTTACATTTCAAGGTGATACATCAATTCAAGTTACTGGCATAACTTTCATACGAATAGGAGACACATAGAATGGATAGAGATTATTTACAAGAAGCATTACAAACTTTTAATGGTGGTAATTGGTATGGTTGGAAAACACATGATGACAATGGAAATAAAATTCCTAACTCTGAACGTATGCAATACCAATACATTAAGATTATTAAAAATGGTGCAACTATGCCAACTGAAGATGAAGTAAACGCTAAAATACAAGAACTAAAAGATGCAGAAACACAAAAAGAAACAGACGCATCGAATGGCAAACAAAAATTAAAAGATTTAGGATTAACTGATAATGAAATCCAAGCATTAATAGGATAATTATGGGAACAATTAAAACAACAAATATAGAACCAATCGCTGACAACGGCACAGTAACCTTGGGTAGTTCTGGGGATACGTTTACAGTACCTTCTGGTGCTACTTTAGATTTATCTAGTGCAACACAGACAGGGGTCGGTGGTGTTAATACTCCAGCTTTTTTAGCTTATAGAAGTACTTCTAACCAATCCATAACAAATCAAACAGAAACTCAATGTCAATTTCAAACAGAACTTTTTGACACAGATAGTTGTTATGACACAAGTACCTATAGATTTACTCCAACTATTGCTGGTAAATATTTTTTATTTGCTATGCTTCAAATGACTGGAACAATAAATGCAGGTGCATACTTTGGTTCTATTAGAAAAAATGGAGCAAGTGCTTCTTTAGCTGAAGTATATAATAGTACAACAACATCTATGTCTTATTCTTTAGCACCTCATTGTATTGTAGAAGCAAACGGAAGTTCAGATTACTTTGATTGTACTATTTATTATGCTGGTAGTGCATCATTTAGAGCAGGTATTCAATTTTCACAGTTTGGTGGATACAAAATTATAGAATAGGATAAATTATGGCATCAATTATAAAAGCAAATCAACTACAGGACTTTGGCGGTAACAGTATTATCACGTCTGATGGTGCGGGGAACGTGACTGTTAATGCTGCTGCGATGAAAAACACTCCAGCTTTTCACGTAAATTTATCATCCGATCAATCAGTTAGTGACAATACTTTTACTAAAGTACAATTTGATAGAGAAACATTTGATACAAATTCTGCTTATGATGCAACAACTAATTATAGATTTACAGTACCTAGTGGACAAGCTGGTAAATATTTTTTTTATTTTAATGTTTTGTCTGGAGGGTCTTTATCAGCAGTAGATCAAAATGCTGCTTCTTTTTATTTAAATGGTTCTAGTAGAGGAATTTATGGAGTGGATTTTAGAAACAATCCAGGTGTAGATCATATTTGTAATGGAAGTATAGTTTTTGATTTATCAGTCGGGGATTATGTTGAGATTTTTGGAAAAGTAAATTTTAACACAGGTTCAGGAAGTATTAAAAGTGGTGGGACATCAAGACCAGATGAGTGTTGTTTTGGCGGATACAAATTAATAGGATAAATTATGGCATTAAGTAAAATAGACGGAACAAATTTTATAGAAGGTACAGTACCCTCTACTGTAGCTCCTGGTAAAGGAAAGGTTTTGCAAGTTGTTACTGGAACAAAAACAACAACAAGCACAATATCTTCTGCTTCTGGAACAGACATAGGTTTATCTGCTAGTATAACTCCAAGTAGTTCATCAAATAAAATACTTTGTATTTGGAAAGTTATGTTTTCAAATTCAAGTGGAAATAATGGTGTTTTAAATTTACTAAGAGGTTCTACAAAAATAGCACAAGGCACAGAAACAGATGGTCATCAATCAACATCATCAATAGCGACTGCAAACTCAAATAATTATTGGAATTTTGATAGTAATGGTAATTTTCTTGATAGTCCAAACACAACTTCATCAACTACATATAAATTACAAACTGAAAGTAATGATGGAGCAGGACCTTTTTATATTAATAGAACAACAAGAAATGGTGCATCAGACCCACAAGGAATATCTGTAATAACTTTAATGGAGATAGAAGCATAATGATTGAACAAGCAATATTAAAAATTAATCCTAATGCAGAATTTACAATTAATGCAGATGACATTAATCAAATAACTTGGTTAAATGGAACAACACCTATTCCTAAAGCTGACATAGAAGCTAAGATGACAGAACTACAAGCAGAGTATGACGCTAATCAATATCAAAGAGATAGAGTTTATCCATCAATACAGGAACAGTTAGATATGCAATACTGGGATAAGGTTAATGGTACTACTAACTGGGAAGATGCTATCGCTAAAGTTAAATCAGATACACCTAAACCATAATGC
>Ga0208644_1003688_pt1 | contig 11765 bp, 9 predicted proteins | sample VirMetDEL_Nov_18_FD_184517 | JGI IMG/M metagenome (GOLD analysis project Ga0208644, IMG submission 184517) | Aqueous microbial communities from the Delaware River and Bay under freshwater to marine salinity gradient to study organic matter... | ecosystem: Environmental > Aquatic > Marine >... | reverse complement strand
TACCAGCACTGGCTGGCATAGCCCCATTAGTTTTTAGTTTGAAGGTATTAGCCATTTGTTTATCCCAATACTATTGCCAATTTGGTTGCCGAATCTTCTATCAACACTGTTTGAATTGTAGAAACATCAATAAACAATGTGTAATAAGATGAGTTTACGTTTGCTGTTAATGGCAACACGCCAGAAGATGTGTGAACAGTATTTATAATATAAATATTGTTATCAGTTGTATCGGTAACTGTGTCGCCATTCGAGTATGTTGTGCCAGCAGACCATGCGCCTTTGTAGTTACCAGCATTAGTAGTAACAATAGGAGCACCAGTAGAATCAAAAGACAAAAACTTTCCAGACCTGTCAGCCGCTTTTGGCAAAACAAGAGAAAGAGCAGCAGAAGGGTCTGAATCAGTAAGCCTAATAGTTCTGCTTAATTGTGTTTCAAGTTCTTGCTTAATTGCAAAAGCTTTGTCTAGCTCAGTATTCAGTGCATTAATATTAAACGGACCTGATGTTGGAAAGTCCGTGACTCTCTCAATAGGTATGTCTCTAAATATTGTGTAGGTAGTGTCAACCGCTGCATCTGTATCATGCAACTTAATATTACCACCAGAAAAACCATCATCAACGGCTTGACCAGTAACTGTAAAAGTTCCTGTTCCAGTACCTCTAGTAAGAATTGTGTCTACACCAGAAGACGTTGTTCTAATTACGTTAATTTCATCAACGTTAAAAAACGGAAAATCAATAGTAAGCTCCGTAGCCGCAGGACTAGGATCATTATCTATTCCGTTAACTGCTTGAGTGTATTGAACTCTAGCGTCATTATCTGCAATTGATATAGTAGCCATAATATCCCCTTATACTCTGTTGGCTTATCCTATTAAATTCACATAGTTACTATTTGTTTTGACCATAAGCCCAGTCAAAAAACGGATCACCAACAGGATGATTTCCAAATGGCTGCAAAAACCTAAGGCTATCAGCAGTCTTTTGATCTGCTTGCCCTGTTATAACATCTGTCATAATACCAGCAAGGTTTGTTATGTTACCAGCAGTAGGGCCTAGTGTAGCACTTAGCTTTGCACCTGTAGGCATAGGATATGAACGCTGATCTGTTAAAGATGGGCGTAATCCAAGACGATTGTTACTAAGCTTTTCTACAGCATTATTTACATCCATAAAGTAACCAGTAATACCGCTACGATCTATTGCATTGATAAGCTTTTCATCAAATGTCTCTTTGCGATCAATACCATACTGTTTGCGCTTTAACTCATTAACCATTGCGCCAAGACCTACAAGAAGAAATGCGCCTTGCCAAAAAGCACCATCACGCTCTTGTAAACCAGAAGTAAGCATACGAACATTAGATGCCTGACCATATGACTTAAACTGAGTAATCAACGAGCCAAACTCTGTTGATGTCCATAAAGCTCTATCACCAGCCCCAGGAGTAATAATAATACGCTCAACATTCTGATTTAATGCGTTCCTAAAAGTTAAACGCATAGTTGCATCAGTCCAAGAATCAGTATTAGGCATCCACTCGCCATCGAACTGTTCACCATGCTGACGTATCTGTTGCTGCATACGCATATGAGCTTGCTGATCTATACCATTCTTTAAGAACTTTTCTTTGTCAGATCTGCTTAGTCTTTCCCAAGGCTTCATTATGCCTTCTGTCATACGAAGCATTGTAACGTTTCCAGCAAATTCCTTTAAAGTCTGGTTCCAGATATTAAGGCCATTAAGCAAAAACATTACGCCAGTGCTTGCGTTTAACACACGTTCTACAGCAAACCTGTTTCCAAAAACGTCACCAAGATCCGCAAAAGCATGTGCTCTTAAACCAAGAACAGCGTCAGCAGCAACAGCAGCCTTTCTAAGCTCGTTCTTAGATAACCTGTTTATCTGAGTAGATTGCCTTCCAAAATGAACTTTAAGGCCCTTGCCATAAGCTTGCTCAAATCCTTCAACCATAACAATTCTTGCAACATCGGGTATTGATGACACCATCGCACCGCCCATGCCAACAAGAACATTAAATGATTTCATTGTTCTCACAAAACGACTGCTCATAGCATGTGGGTCTTTAGATGCTCCATATGTGCCACGCAATCTGTCACGCAAACCACGAATGTCTCGAAGATCATCGGTTAGCTGCTTTCTTAATGCTTGCTTTTCTGTAATATCAGCAGCTTCGTCAATTAAACGATTATATTCTGAGGTAACATTATCAATGACATTTCTCATATCAATGTCGCCAAAACGTCTGGCAATTTCAATGTCCATGCCCATTGTGCGAGTGTGATGCCGCAGCAAAACCTCAACGTCACTCTCAAGAAAGTCTTCTATAAGCTCATCTGGTATTTCAAAAGTACGCATCTTTGAGCTAGACGGAGATAACAAGTCATCAAGATCTCCTGTGTTAACATCAAGATATGGCTTGCTCTTTGTCACCGAATCAAAAATTTCATCAGCAACAGACTGAGCTTCTTCTCTGCTAAGACCCTTTGTTTCAATAAGCCAAGAACGAACTATTGAAACAAATGCTTGCGGATCTTTCATTATACGATCAACACGGTACAACCTTGGCAAGTAGCTTGCAGCTGTGTTTACGGATACGCCTTGGCTTTGCACCTGTCTTAGTTTTGCGGTCAAACGCCTTACCATAGCCTCATCGCCAGAAGCTCTTGCGTTGTCTATTGCTTTCTGGATTTCTTTTTGAAACAGACCAACTTCTTCCGCTTCTTTCTTAATAAGATTAAATTGCTTTCTTGCAGCAACAGCGGCTTGAGTAACAAATGGTGAAGCAGCATCGCCAATCTCATCAAGATCTCCACGACGCATTGCTTTGCCAATACGAACCCTAAAGTCAACTTCAGATAAATACTCTGATGTTCTAGAAAACTTGTCCTTAACCTGAGAGCCAAGTATTTGAAAAGACCTTACAATATCGCTATCGCTTGCAACTTTCCCACGATAGGAAAGGTAAGCTTCATCGCTTTTTCTAACGGCTTCCAAAAGCTCTGATAAATAACGAGTTCTAAATGTTGTTTCTACAGACTGCCCCATAGCAAGTTCCTCATCAACTCGCTTTGTCATGATGCCGCCCATGTCAACCATTTCACCAGCAAGCCCCCTAACTATAGGATTATTGCTTTTTAGCATACGAAACACAGGATTCCATCCAAGCTTCTCTAGCTTAACGCCTGTTTCTTTTGCAGCATCACGTTCCATGGTTGCGTAAGCTGTCTGCCTCGCTCTTTCTGGTGATACCGATGCACCAGCAGATTCATAGACATTTTCTGTATACTTGGCTTCATAAGAAGCCTCTCTTGCTGCTCTTCGCTTAGAGATTGATTTACCAACATATTTTCCAAAAGCAGCGTTTGCAGTACCGCCAATAAGAGAAGCCAAACTTAGTGCAACAACACTGTCAGTTAAGGTTCTGTCTTCTCTTGCTGCATTTAAAACTAACTGCTCAGGAGCTACAGCTGCCGCACTAAAAGCAGCACCGCCTATAAAACGTTTAGGAAGCGAGCTTGCTTGCATATAGCGAAGAGGAGCCATAGGAGCCAATGTAGATGGAGCTAGTAAAGAAGCAGTTAAGCTAGCAACACCTGAATCGGAAGAAGACAAAATGTCCTGATCGTAACGTTCCTTTTGAAGATTATCTACAATCCTATCAATCTCTTGAGAGCTTTTGGCATGCATAGCTCTCCAACGAAGCTCAGGCATTTCCTCAACTCTTGGATCCATAGCTGGGTCAAATCCCGGCTCTTCATAATCATCAACAGTAAGATCCATAATGTAGTCACGAAGCGCAACAACAGGATTGTACTGGCGCATTGCTGCTGCCCATATCTGAGATGAGTTTTCATTGAAGTACAATGGACTAGCTTCGCCAAATTCGTTCTTACGAAGAGTCTCAGCAACAGGCCCAACTTCATCAATATCACGACGTATAATCTCGGATATATTAGCTGGATCATAGCTAGTTGCTGGCTTTTCTTCAGGCAGTATGCCTTTAGGGCTTAGAGGAACGTCAGGCTCTTGATTAAGCTTTAGGGAAGGCTCTTTGCCCATCCACCAATCAGGAACCTTAATTTCAGAATATGGCGACTCTATTTTAGTCTTTTTTTTTGATTCATAATACTGTGCTTCGCTTCTGCGACGAGTTGAGTATCTGTCTCCAAAATCATTTAAGTTGGAAACAGCAGACTCCCAGTCACCAGATGTAACTTGATTCCAGAAGTTAGGAGTTCTTGACTCAAGATCACCATACTGAAAGGCAACCGAAGCAATTACAGTGGCTTCATTCATAGGCAGATCATCAAAAGACTTGCCTGTTTTCTCTTGCCACTTTTGCTTTAACTTAGAGAGTTCTTTGCCTTTAACAAACTCATTAATAGTTCTTGCCTGATCTTCATTAATGTTTAATTGGCTAGCAATTTCTGAAGCAGAAGCACCCTTAACGCCCAAATAAGGCGTTAGGGTTTCAATAATATCATTAGGCAAACCCTCTAAATCAGAAAGGTTTCTTGCCCCAAGGTCAAAGCCACTGGCAATCGTAACGCCAGAGTCAGAGTTTTCTGCGTCAGGAACATAACCCTTTGTCTTAAAACCTTCTTTGCTTAGAATAAAGTCCCAGTCAATATTACTCACTTAAACTCTCCTGCAAGGCTTGGTTGAACAGTTTCTCGCTTGCAAAATCACCATTAAGCCAAGCACGAAGAACTTTAACATCATCTGCATCTACTTTTGGGTCAATCACATAAGACTTTCCTGTTAACCAACCAACAACAGGTTTAGCAGCATTAAGCGCATTAGTGAGAAGCTCCATTGCACCAATAAACTTCTGAGGCTCATTAAGACCAATCAGATTCGCATCATCATTATAGTCATTAAGAATATCTTGATGAACCCTTTCCAGCACAGAAGGCTTTATAACACCAGCATGGCTTAAAAAGTTTTTCAGTGTGCTATTCTTGACTCTGTTAACAGCTGTCTGCATAACGCCATAATCCAGAGACTTTTTATAATCATAATGAAATCCGCTAAGAATCTTTGTGTTAACACCTTCTTCGGATTCAATATAAACGCTATAAGTCTGTTCAGCACCGTAGAATTCATCAGGATAAACCTTGATAACACCTTCATCATTCTCAATCATATCTCTAATACGCTGATCCAAAACAACATCAGGACGTAAGGCTTGTCTGCGAATTTCTCTAAAGAATGAACCTTCAACTCCACCCGGAACAATTTGAGCATCAGCACCAAGACTTGCAGAAGCTTGCTTATACCAAGTGTTTATTCCAATACTAGGAGTTCCATCTTCATCAAAGTTAATGCCTAGATTTCCAGCAATGTTTACAATTGCTTCCCTTGTTGCAAATTGAACATTTTTTTCATTAAACTCATATTGACTTTTAATCATAATAGAAGGGACAGCCACCCTTAAGTACTCAGAAAGACGAGCATCATTAATAATAATATCTGTTTCATCAAAAGATTTACCTTGAGGCCCAGACTCAAGAAGCTGGTCTATAACAAACAATGCTCTTGGATCTCTTTCGCTTTCCCAAAAGGTGTTATTAAGCAAAGTTTCAACAACAGCAGAGCCTTCTATTGCCTTACCAATATTTGAGTTAATAACAGTAGTAATGTCTTTGCCAAAAACAGATTTGAAGCTATTTTCAATTCTACCACCATTAGTAACTTTTGATTTGCCAGCAATCCAATCTTGCCAACCTTTAAAAGAAAGGGTTCTTGCAATAGCATAGTCAGAAGGATTAATCCCGCTTTTAGTAAGCATTGATTCAACAATCAAAGATGGAGATCCTGTTGTGCCTTTTCCAGAAAGTGAATCAAAAAGACTTTTGTATAATTTGTTAAATAGCTGAATAGAAACATCAAATGATCTCTCATCAGATATAGAATTATACATACTGTTCATTGCGCTAACCATTTCTGGATGAACAAACTTGTTAGAGAGAGTGAACTGAACTGCTTTTTGAAAATTTTCTTCACGAATGTCAGGATCTGAATGAAAGAATATGCTTTCATTTGCGGGATCTTTTTGAAATATAACTTCAGAAGCTTCAACTAAAAGAGACTGATCTTTAGGACCTAGATCAGTTCCATTTTCAGCTTTTGTCTTTGCCGACATTGTGTCTCTTCTTTTCTTGTCAGCAATCGACCAGTTGTTTCTGTATGATTCAACCTTGCTTCTCCAAGAATCAAGAGTAATAGCACGACCTTCTCCAATAACCTTTTCGGCTATGAGTTGCTTTTCCATTCCAGCAAAAACAGAGGGGTGAGTTACATAATTGCTTGCTTTTGACATTTGCATGTCAATGTTTGCAAGAACAGACCTACCCATTCCCTTAATAGAGTTTTTTACAATAGTATTCTTTGACTTTACATAGGTTCTCCATTCAGCAGGCTCTACCAAGCCATTTGTATACATTGACTCAATGAATGAAGAAGCAGAGTCTCTTTGGCTTTGAGATAAAGACTCATCAATAAAAACATTGAAGTTTTTATCAAAAACCTCTTTATAAGCATCCTTCAATATTTTGTCTTTTTCTTTGGCTGTCTTTTGAACCGCAGACACTTCAGAATCATACATATTAATTAGCGAAGCCTTTATACCATCATCGCTAATGTTCATTCCCATAATCTCTTCACGAGAGATTTTGGAAACATCAGAACGAATTCTTAACTCGGCTTCCCCTGATATGGCCTTATCAGATTTAACCGATTCAGATATTTTTGATTTTTCAATAAGCTCTAAGCTAGAAATATGCGCTAGCATACGTTGCTTAATCTTTTCACCATCAACGTCTGGACTATTTGCAAACTGATCCTCAGCTGCATGAGCAGCTTCGACAGCAGCAGAAAGGCCACCCTCAGGTGCGTAATATATCTTTTCTGCTATAGATGTTGAAACCTTGTCAGCAACTCTTGTTGCTTCAGCAACCTTCAACTTTTGAATTTCAGCAATGCCGTATTCATGAACTTCTAAAGCTTCATAAATAGCTTCATTTTCTTCTCTAAGCTCAGAGATACGATCAAGTAATTTAGCATCTTTAGAATTATCGCCTGTTAGTGCAGACGACAGAATCCCTATCTGATCTACATTGTGATTTAAGGCTGTAACGTTTTCTACATTTGCTCTTTCATTAGTAGCAATCTGTTGGTTAGCAAACGCCTTGTTTTCAGCAGCTCTATAAGCAGAAGTAATTTTAGGCTCAACAAGCGCATAAAGAGTTGGGTCTAGAGTTCCTTGCAGAGACTCTAGTTTTCCACTCAATGCACCACGAATAGCATCTGGGTCTGTTTTGTTATCAATAAAGACCTTTGTTGCATCAGCAACAGCATCATTGCCCACAGAGGAAGCATATGTTTGAAAAGCAGCATCACGCCATACTCTCTTAACATCTTCCCTTTGTGCATCAGTCATAAAGCCATCATTGGCTTTTGTGTAATCTAGGTTTACAAGAGGTTCTATTTCATTGGTTTCAGGATTACGGACAACAGCATTTGTCTTGCCATCAGCTTCAGCTTGACGCACAGCTTTATTGTAATTGTCATCTGCAATCTTATCGGCAACCTTAAACGAAGCTTGAGTAATGTTTTCACCCAAACCTTGAAACGCTTTTGCCATAGCAACTTGACCGCTAATGTCAATAACGCCATATTCTCTAGAATAATACTGTCTGCCTTGAGTTGGTTTAAAAACCATTATTAATACCCCTTACCCGCCGGGTTCGTAAGCTGTGTAACTTCCTGTATATCTAGAGCTAGTGGTTCTTGTTCCATTTCCACTATAGCTGCTAGAAGAGCTAGTGCTAGGCCCTCCGCTGCTGCCGCCACCAGAAGAAGGTTTTCCAAAGTACGACATGGTTTGACTAAATGCCTGACCATAGCTGTTAATGACAGCTGCTCTACCCTTAGTTTTAGACATTGCTGCGCTAGTAAGAAGATTTCTACGCCTTCCAAGACCCATAAGTTTAATTGATCTTATATCATCTTTTGCTAATTTTCTTTCACCAAAATCAAGAGCAGAGATAGAACCAGAAGTGCCAAGTGCAACGCCTTGTCCAGCCATGGAAGCACCCAAAGAAGCCAGCTGTCTGCGAAGCTCTAGGTCACGTTGAACCATTTTCTGATCGGCTTCAATTTTAGCCATATCAGCTTGTTCACGATAAGACTGTTCTTCAAGCTTATAGGCATTTTTCTCCATTTGCCCACCAGCAAGAGTTGCTAATACGTCACCCATTATATTTCAACCTCAACTAAAACTCCGTTTATAGATAACGGCAGTGGTTGGTCTTGACTAATTGTAACCGTACCTTCACGACCCCAACCCAAGAGATAAACTTCTTTTTTCTCAGTTATAGGGTCAGGCTGCAATGCAAAGTTAGCATTTACCCTTCTAATGAGAATGTTACTTCCTTGTACTTGAACATTAAGCGATTCATTCAAATCAAGCAATGCTCTTACAACCCTTCTCTTTTGACCGACAGAAATGCCATCTTGCAATTGAAACTCAACAGGAAGAGTTGTCATAACGGGAGTGTAGTTAATTCCTATTTCAACTTCTGTTACATCATCATTAAGAGTTATGTTCCCAGAGCCATCAGTTGTAAAAGTACCTAAAGCATAGTTACCAGACTTTACCTCAACCTGAGTGTTAGGCAGATGACTGATAGTCCAGTTTTTAGTCGCTGTAACAGATGTGTATTTATTAGCACTATCTAAGTGATACTCATTGTTAAGTAGCTCCAATCTTAATTGAGTAACACCATCAATAATACGCTCACAAATAACGTAAATCTTTCTGTTAACATTGACTACATTTTTAAAGCTGCCTTCAGTAGAATACTTACACCAGCCCTGAAGTTTTTCTTTACGGATACTTACAAAAACAGGCATATCACCAGTTTCGTTAATAGCGTAAAGATAACTTTCAACCTGATCGGCTGCTTCACGCTGAACTTCAAGATCAACAGGAGTGCCTACAAGGTGACCAGCAAGAATCGTAATAGCATCAGATTCATATGCTTGGCTTAAATCAGAAAAGATAAACTCTCTAATTGAGCCTTTTGATTTTGTTATAAACAAAACAGCACTATCAAATTCTTTAGGCTGAACAGAACCAGTCCCAAAAGAACTTTGCCTTTTAATAGTAATTGTTGATGGCGTTAATGGACGCTCATCAACAGTAGGCACATAAAGCTCAGACTCAGAAGTAAAGATAGCTAAGTGTCTAAAAGAAGCTAACGACTTAATCTCGGAAACTTGGTTTTCCGCAATTTGAACCTGAATTGATTCATCATCAAGACCAATCCCAACATCAAAGTTAAAATACTCACCCACTTTTGAAAAGAAAAGGTGATTGGGCAAGCTTTTAGAACCGCCAAAAACCAATCTTTGGTCATGGAATATAACAGACCTTGCCCATCCACGACGAGTAGAAAACACTGACTCTTTCCAAGTGTCTCTAGCAGTTGTATTAGATATACTTTCGCTTAAATTGCCAGTTACTACTGTCGGAGATACATAGGCTGTTATAATAATATGAACAACCTTATCTGCATCATCTGTGTATTGAAGGTGCTCTCCAACCCAATCAGCTGAAAATATAGCACTACTGGCAGTAAAGTTTTGGGAACCCGGATTTGGGTTCTGGGGAGTTAATGTTATAGACGCAGCAACAAATTTGTAAAATGGCTCATAGTGAAAATTTCCATTATGGTCAAAATCATAATCAGTCACAGAAAATGTTGTTGCAGAAGTTCTTGTTATTTTCTGCATTTCCAAATCAGGATGAACAACAATCATTGTGTCAGAAGACTGAGCAACCTTTAGGCTGCCAATCATGCTGGCTGTCCATTTCTGAGATGTTAATGTTTGTAAAATTAATGTTGGATTTAAGGTATCAACAATCTCCAACTTTCCATCACTGAAAAGAAGGATGTAAGATTCATCTTCATCGTAAACATAAGGCTCTGTTTGATATTGAGACTCTGAAAGAGTTTGCAGATACTGAAGACCGGGGCGACGAGTTACGCCACCCTGCGCTTTCATGCGAAAGTTTGTTAGTGTCTTTAAACCATTACGATAAGCATCTGAGTCAACACGAGAGCTTAGTAGCGGTGAAATTTCACCAGCAGTAAAATTTGTATAGAATTGACGTACAAGAGCCATTCATTACGTCCCCTCTATCTCTTGGTAAATAGCGTTTCCAAGGCGAACACGATGATAACGACTTGGGCGGAATCCCTGAGTTGTTACCTGTTGGCTATCTCTAGCTTTAGCCCTTCTGAACTGAGCTTCCGCAAGATCAGTATATGACTTTGCTATATCGCCCTTACGAGTAACGGAAAGAGCAAATACAGAAGCCAATCTAAAAATTGCCCACATTGTAAATGCAGGAGGCCAATATCTTGTTTCTGGCCTAAACACATAATTTAAAACAACAGTATCGTTTACTTCAGCGTTAATATAAATATAACGCTCATATATATCATACTGCTGAGGTGTGTCATTAATGGTAACAGTAAGAACCTGAACTACGTCAGGGCTTGTTGGCAAAGCGTATGCAGCATCCCATCTGTCAACAGGTGTAGCAGTAAGTCTGCTCAAAACCTTCTGACCAGTAGCAAAGTTCCAGTTGTGCTGTGCCAAGCAATCTTCAATAACATCTTCATATATTGTATTGGCAACCAAAGCTTCATCAGTCTTATCGGTAAATGAAGTTAATGGCTCCAAACCAACAAGAACCATAGCCTTTTGGGCTACCTCAATATCTGTTGAAGGTGTAGATGGCATTTATGTGTTATACTTTCCACTTGGGTTGCTTGTAGTACGCTCTGTATTCATTGGATGATTTGGATTTGTCTTACCCATCTTCTTTGAAGATTTCTTTGCGTTTAAACATTTGCCAGCACTGCGACACTTAGCCGGAGTTGGACATGTAGCACAGGTTTTCATTATCTAACCCCTTTTGCGCCACGAGGATTATTGCGACCCTTTGTAGCATTTGTTTTTTCAGATTTAGACAAATTGCCCATATTTTTGTAATTATTGCTTGTGTCGAGAATCATTCTGGCAATACGACTGCCTATGTCGTCACCAACATAACTTTTTTTAGTTGGCATTTTATAATTAGACATCACTTAACACCCTTACCTAATTTAGCATTAGGGCCAATCTTACGAACATAACCCTTACGAGTCTCTTCTTTGGGAGAGATAGAAGGGGCAGCTTTCGCTGCCACCTTCATTGTTGGTTTCTTAGCCATTAACGGCTATCTGTTGTCATGCTAACGATGTCGCCAGTATCGACTACACCGCCAGTGTTAGACACAACAGTTGCAATGCCGAAGCCATTTGAAGCATTGATGAAGATCACATCACCTACGTTCATCTCGCTTGATACGCCGTTAAAGTAAGCAGCTGTATCAATTGTGTTCAGAGCGTCTGTGGTTGACTTGTAATGCCAAATATGGAAGCCATTGCCTGAGTAGTTGACCAAAGAAAGGTCTGCTTTAACTAATGCCATTGTAAACCTCCCTTATTTCTTCAGTAGAAGTTCGTAACAAGCGTTCGCATCAATCAGTGTTGCGTTCATTTGCATCTTGTTCAATACAAAATACGCATCTTTATCGTTGTGATACTGCATGTTAGATGAAACATCTGCACCGATTGCGTGACCAACTGCTGACTGATGCCAAGCAAAACACTTGCGATCAA
>Ga0208644_1003680_pt1 | contig 11788 bp, 11 predicted proteins | sample VirMetDEL_Nov_18_FD_184517 | JGI IMG/M metagenome (GOLD analysis project Ga0208644, IMG submission 184517) | Aqueous microbial communities from the Delaware River and Bay under freshwater to marine salinity gradient to study organic matter... | ecosystem: Environmental > Aquatic > Marine >... | reverse complement strand
CAACCTCAATATCCAGAACTGCTCCGCCAACTTCCACTCTGGAATAAGGCGTTGTCAGCACCCAACAAAGCGTCTCCTCCGGGTTCATATTGCAGGAGAAGGAATTTGTTGGGTGGGCAATCTTAAACGCCACCTCGCAGCGCGCCAAAGCTATCTGGGCTTCGTTGTGAGTAAGGTCAATTTTTACATACTGCCTCATGACGTTGGCCTCAGTATCTGCGTTGGAGCGCCGGAGATAGTCGCATTGCCACCCGTCCCCTTGTTGTCTGCGGGGTTACCATCAGGGTAATAGATAATCGGCTGTGCGCCGGGTGCTGAGCCATCCGCCCCTAGGTCCGCAGGGGTTCCATCCGGATTCCTCCAGACCGTCAGATTTGTCACCACGTCATAGCTGGTGTTGTCGAACCACCACTCCCACCACACCCCGTCAAACTCAAAACCACCAAGTATGGCGATGTCCATGTCGCCGCCTAGAGCGGCAATATCATTTGCAGTTGGGTAGGTCGTGTTGACGTAGGTCGTCCCGTCGATGACCAATTGGACGCGGTTAGCCGTCCGCCCGAAGGACATTATGATGTGGTGGATGTTCCCATCGTCAAGATTGCTTGGCCCAACGTTGACATAGGACAGGATAATGCCACCTGCGCTGTCCTTGACGATAAAGTTCGAGAAGCCGTTGTTCCTGATGACAATGTAAAGATTGCTTGATGATGGCGTCCCAACTATTCCGTGGAAGGCGACGGCGTTTGTCTTGTAGAAGAATGAGAAGGTTATTCCATCCTCAGTCGCGGAGAGGCCAGTTGGCCCGCCAGAATAGGATGCGCCATCATTCGTGCCATCCCACTCCGTTGCATACTCCGGCGGAGGTTGTGTTGGGTCTAGGCGCGCAATCGTCGCCATCTCAGCTATCGTTATGACATGGGAGTAGACGTTGAAGGCGGGGTGGACAATCGGCTGATTCCGCGTCACCAGACCATAGACCATCTGCTTCGCAAGGTGGATGGTGGAGGCGGGATTCAGGACCACCAGCAAGTCGTCCGCCTTCCCGTGGCGGCGAAGATCAAATGCGTTGTTGAGCATCTCATCTTCATCGAGAAAGTTTAACCGGATCGTCGCCTTGTTGTAGGCATCTCTCTGATCCGCGAAAAGTGCGCCGCCCTGACTGCGCTCAAGCCTCGCATCATCCTCCGGCCCGTACTGGAGCGGGTATTCCATGTTGATCGTTGGCTGCCAGAAGTTCCCGACCAACAGCCTCCCCGCCGTTAGATCGCTCGCGTTGTCGGTGTCATAAAGATCAATCCGGATAAAGCGCGTGGTCTGGGCGCTGGTGAGGTGAAGGAGGCCATGACGGAGCGCCCATGACTCCATGTCGCTCTCCGCCCAGAATGTAACCTCCCCACTGTCGTAGGTTGCACTCCCACCGGACAGGTTCCCCTCAACATCATCCGCCCGGATGCGCCAAGTCGCAGTGCTTGTCGCATTGACGTACATCAGAGCGACGGTGGTCCACGCGGCGGCGAAGCCCCGGTCAACCGTGAAATAGACGTTGCTCAGGCCATTGGATTTCCAGATGCGGCTGACCTGCTGCTTCTGGAGGTTGGTTCCGGGAAAGGCGCTGCGCTCATTATTGGCGGTGATGGTGCTCTCATCGCTGAACTCCGCCCGTCCGATAATCACATTTGACATATCAACCCCAACAGGTAACTTCGGTGGTCCCGCCGCCGGTCTCCGCAACGCGACCGATGATAAGGTCTTGCCCGGTGGTGACCCGCATATCCGGATGCGTCACAGTTATCGTCTGCCCAGCCTCCAATCGCCACGCCCAGCCGCGAAGTCGCATATTGTAAAGATCGCGCCGCGTCCCGAGCAAGTTTAACTGACGAGTGGCTTCTGCGGAAGCAACCGCGCTGCTGTCGAAGAAGGTCTCCGCCTCCCCGTCGCGGCTCTCAAGAAGCTCCTCCTTTACATCAAGGTCTTCATCCGTCTCAAAGCGGAACTCCTGCTGGACAAAATTCTTGCGCGCATCCGTTGCCGCGCTCTCATCAATATCATCCTGCGGTTGGACGGTCCACGCCTTGTCATAGGACAACTTCCGCCTCCAGAAGGCGCGCGGCGGATCGGAGCGCTCAAGCTCTATGACGTCTTCAAACGGGATTGAATTGGAAGGCGTCTTGAAGCGGAGAATGTCCACCTTCAGCTTTCCCGCTTGCGTCACCGTAAGGTATCCCCCGGCTGCGGCCATAAGGCGCGCGGCCAACTGCTCAATCGTCACCCCGGCATCAACTGAGTATAGGCTTATGTCCCCGCCTTGCCGGAGGTTAACATCAGCGAAGGATGCCGCATCAAGATCATCCGGATCAACCAGCGGCGCATCCGGCGATCCGGCGACAATCCACCGGACAACATCCGCCGTGGACTGGAGGAAGATCGTCCCATCTAGATCGCCCTCAACGTCTGCGGTCAACGTCCCCGCTGGTTCTGCGCCCGTCCGGATAAGCCCCTTCTCAAGATCGGTGATGTACTGCCCCGCAACGGGCGTCCAATCGCGCACATCAGCAATCCCTAGATCGGTTATGTCATTGGCGCCGCTATTCGCAGGAGAGATTGACACCGCCTGATCGAAGACGTCAATGACGGCATTGCTGGCGCGGTCGTTGAACTGGAAGACATTCTCCGCCCGCTCAACCAGAACGGGCGTCACATTCTTCGGACTTCCCAAGGCGCGCGGCTTAGGCGTCCCCTTGATATCATCACCGCCCTCATCACCGCCCGTCCCCGCGTAAAGCGTCTCCTGAAAGGGCGTATTGAGAGCGCCAAGGCGATCCGTCAGGTTGAAGGCGATGCGCCCGCTGGTCCACCGGAGGCTTTCGACTACGCCAACAACGACAAGCTGGAAGTCGGAGAAGTCAAAATTTCTCCCGCCAAGATAGATGCTAACATCGCGCCGATACCACTCAAGATCGCGGAGCGCATCAAGCTCCCCGTCCCCGTTCGAAAGCTCAATGGGGGAGAAGGAGGGGCGGTTCAGCCCCCCGATTATCTCATTGGAGAAGACGCGGGTGTCAATCTCCGGGTCTTCCAGCAGCCGCGCTTCCCATAGCGCCCCGTCATAGTCCGGGACATTGCTCCCAATGCTGTAGCGCTTCGTATCAACGGTTGGGCCGCTGGTATCCCGAACAATCGGAGACATCTCAACCAGATATATCAGATGCTCCGATCCGATGTTCTGAAGAAATTGGCTGAATGTCGTCGGGACTGAGAAGTCATAAGGGGAGGCGGATACGGGAAGTGACGAAAGTGGCGCTCCAGCAATCAGCATTACGCCCTCGCCTCAAGAGATTCAAGCCGCCGGTTAAGGCGGTTCTGAGAGGCAACAAGTCCTTGAATTGCCTCTAGAATTTGAGTGCTTACATCATTTCCTTGGGTGATCTCTATTCCGATTGCCTGAAGGAGACTGTTGGATTCAGCGCCACTTCCGCCACTTCCGCCATCCAGAACGGAAGCGATCCCGGAAAGGACTGTATCCCGGCGGCTGAAGAACTCTGAGCTTGATGCGAAGCGATCCCGGAGGAGGTCAAGCAGGTTGTTTGCAGCGCCACCAAGGTCTTCGCGCGCTGCGGCGTCTCCACCTGCGGCCTGTCCCAGAAGCTGGTCAAAGCGAGCCTGCGCATTTCCCAGTGACTCGCTCAAGGGCAGTGGGCTGGAGGAGGAAGCCTGCTGGCTGATAAGGATCGCCTCAAGCGTGTCATTTGCCTGACTTCCGAATTGCTCCACCACGCGCGCCCGCTCCAAGGCGTTTAACCGCTCTATCTCTACCAGCGAGACGCCAAGCGCTTCCGCCGCCTCAATCCGCTCCTCCTGCGCCCTCTCCAACTGCCGAAGCTGGAGGGCCAGCGGGTCTTCGAAAGCCAGAAGCTGGTCCTGAATGCTGGTCACAAATCCTTCGGTGAAATCGGTTATCGCCTTCTGGCGCGCGGCCTCAACCTCCGAAAGGCTGCGCCCAAGGAATTCCGCCTCACTCGCCAACTCATCAAACGCCTCCCCGATGGCTTCTAGCGCGCGCTCCGCCTCATTTACATCTTCCTGCGACCGCGCCAGCGCCTCTAGCCCCGCGTTGAACTGCTGGCTCCGGGAGATAAGCTCCTCAAGGTTCTCAACGAAGTCCCCGGTTCCCGTCGCCGCCAGCTCAATCAAGCGACGGTTCTCATCGCTTACGCTGATGACGCCAGTGGAAAGGGCATCATTGATGAAGCGCTCAAACGCCTGCGAAAGCCCCGCTTCCCCTTGGCCGAACTTTACAACATTCCGTCCATCGACCACGCCCGCCTGCTGGGACTTGAGGAAGGCGGTATTTCCGCCCGTCCCGGTAAAGCCAACGCGCGCAAGGTTCTGCCCCCGGAACTGGGGAGCGACTTCTGCATCAAGCGCAATGAGCGTATTGGCAAGCGCCTGCGCGACAGCGGTTCCCGTCTCCGCGCTTCCCCCTGCCTGCGCATCGCTGAAGATGCCAGATAGGCCACCGCTTGCATCAGCAACGAGCGCTCCAGAGCTATTGACATTTGGATCCCCTCCACCAAAGAGACCGCCGAACAAGCCACCAGCAGCGCCGCCGATGAGTCCCCCAATAAGCGGCCCACCGAAAAGGCTTCCAATTGCCGCGCCCCCAAGCGAGCCAATCCCTGACCCAATCGTTCCGCCAAGCGGGTTGCCCCCAACAAGTCCATTCAGGAGGCTTCCCGCCGCGAAGCCTGCGCCAACCCCTCCAAGGAACTGGGTGAAGGTCGTTGTCCCGAAGATTGATCCAGCGGCGGGAACTGTTCCCCCCGGTCCTGCTGCGCCCGCCGCGCCGGGAAGGATCGCAGGAGCGCCGGAGGAGAAGCCGAGATTTGCCCCGAACGCATTAAGCCCACCGCCAATCCCGCCGGTTCCGAAAAGATCGCCCCCAAGGCTCTGGGCAAGGGAGAAGACATTCTGGGAGATGCCGCCGCCCGATCCGCCGCTGAACAGGCTTGCAGCGGCAGGACTTGCGGCGGCTCCGGTCGCGGCTCCGGCTCCGCCAATTGCGGCGGCGACAACGGGCTGGATAATGGGGCGGATGACTGCGGCGGCGGCAAGCTCCGCCAGCATGCGAAAGAAGATGCTTTTCATTCGGTCAGCAAGATCGGAGAAGCTGCTGACGCCCTTGTCGAAGATGTCCGTCAAGGTATCCGCGAAGGCGTCCTGAATGTTGTCCGCTGCGCGCTCAAATGGCTTGGAAAGCTCCTCCGCCCGCGCTTCCGCTTCCTCTGTCGCGCGCTTCCGCGCCTCCTCAACCTCCTCAACCCGGTCCTGCTCCTCCTGCTGCTTCCGGAGAAGATCATCAAGGTTGGCGATCTGCTGTTCTGTAAGCTCAACACCCTGCGCTTGCGCGGCAAGCTTCTGGCGCTCGATGAAAAGGATGCGTTCGCGGGTATCTTCGTCCAAGGAGAGGAGAGAAGTGGACAGCTTTATGCCCTCAACCGTCCTGCGGTAGCTTTCCTCCACGTCTAGGCTGGCGCGGAGGTTATCCCCCATAGCGGTGGCCCACTCCTCCTGCACCTCCACTCCTTCAACGCCTATCTGGATCGCGCGCTTCATCGCATCGGTCAGCTTGACCGCGTTGTTTATGTCATCATCAGACGGGGCGATTGGGCTCCTGCCCTCAAATCCCTGCCCCAGCGCGTCCGCGAACAGCGATCCCTGTATTGTGGCGATGCGCCCCTCATTCGCGATCTGGAGCGCCTGCAATCTTTGGAGCTCAATTACATCAATGCGCGGCGTGTTCGCGCGATCCCTGCCCACCAGTCCGGGGATCAACTCCCGGTCAGCATTGCGGCGCTTTATCATCTCCTCCCGGATCGCAATTGATGCTGCCAGCGCCTCCCGATCCGCAAGCGCGGCCTCCAGCGCGGCCTCCCCCTGCTCCCGCAAGGCAGTGCTCACTTCGCTCCCCTGAAGCTCCCTATCCAGCCTCTCAAGAAGGTCCACAACCCGTTCGGTGTCATCGGATAGCTGCGAGAAGGCGGCGGCGGCGCCAATGGCAGCGCCCGCGAGCGCTCCCCAAGGCCCAAGAATGGCCCCCATCTTAAGGCCAATTAGCGCGCCCATCGCCGTCCCAACGGTGGTGATATTCTCGCCAAGGAACAGGAGCGCGTCCCCAAGCGCCTTGGTCGCGTCCCCGAGATTGTTGGCAAGCTTTATCGCGTCTTCGGATCGGGCGAACTCAGTAAGGCTGTTGGCGACGTCCTGAACCGCCTGTGACAAGCCTTCTTCGCCCATGACAAGGACAAGCTCTTCTGTCGCGCTGACAAGCGTCCGCATGGCGAATTCCATTGCGCCAAGGCGCTCCTCCGCCAGCCGTCGCGCCTCCCCCTCAAGCTCCCGGAGGTCAGCCGTCAACTCCTTCGTTGCGAAGGCTCCGCTCTTGAGGACGGTGAAGGCGGGGCCACCGCGATCCCCGAAGATTTCAAGCGCCAATGAGGTGTCAATGGTGCTGCTTGAAAGCTGCTCCATTACCGCGTTCAGCCCGTCCGCCTCAAGCGTAAGTCCGCCCATGAAGCGCCGGAGATCATCGCTTGGGTTCGCAAGCTCCGTCATCACCCGGCGGAGACCTGTACCCGCCAGAGTGGCCTGAAGACCCGCATTTGAAAGCGTCCCAATCGCGGCGGTTGCCTCCTCAACCGATACGCCGAAGCCTGCCGCGATTGGCGCAGCGAATTTGAGGGCGTCTGCAAGCTGGCTAACATCGGTGTTGGCCCGGACTGCCGCGCCCGCCAGAACGTCCGACACGCGGCCCATCTCCGCCGCCTCTAGGCCAAAGGCTTGGATGACGTTGGAGGCAATATCCGCCGCGCGTCCCAGATCAAGCGAAGCCGCTGCCGCAAGGTCAAGCGTCCCCGGCATCGCCGCCATGATCTGCTGGGTGTTGAATCCTGCGCGGCCAAGGAATTCCATACCACTTGCCGCCTGCCGCGCGGAGAAGACGGTTGTGGCGCCAAGCTCCCGCGCCTGCTTCTCCATAAGCTCCATCTCTTGCGTGGTGGCCCGCGTTACCGCCGCCACGCCCGCAATCGCGCTCTCAAATTCTGAAACCGTCCGGATCGCGGAGGAGAGGCCAATTCCGACGCCCAGCGCTGCGATTGCCCCTTGGAGGCTTAGGACGCTGGAGCGGACGCGGTTGAACGCCTGCCCCATCTGCTGGGCGCTGCGCCGCACTGGCCCATCCGCGCGACCGATCTGGCCCAGAAGCGCGTTGGCGCGTTCTAGACCGCTGGTGTCTACCCGGAAACCAATGTCAGCAATATCAGCCATCTACTTCCGCGTTTCCTTCGCCCGATGCTTCAACCAGCACATATCAAGCCGCTTTATTGCCTGCACCTCCCAGCTTGAAAGCGGCGTTCCCATTAGCCTAGACCATGCTTCCATCTCAGAAAAGCTAAACGGAAGTGGTCCGGATGCAGAAGCCTGTCGCCCAAGGGAAAGCTCAAGAAAAGACCCCCAAATATGGCTGACTTCTGGCGGCGGCGGAGGATTGAACAACTCATCTGGCGTCTTTCCGGTTGCGTCTTCGACACGCTGGAAATGCTCCCGGCGGGTTGTCCCATCCCCCGCATCCTCATTCAGCCAGAACTCTTTTTCCGCCCAGACTTCGAGGCGGTCGATGAGTTTCCCAGAAAGCTCCGCCGGTCGTGGACGAAGCGGTCAACCTGCTCCCTCACCCAAGGGTATGTCTTGAAGAGAGAGACTGCCGCATCCTTGTTGCAGGGAGGGTTGGCAGAACCACCGAGGGTGATGCGCCAGCTGATGACGCATTCAGCCAGAAGCTCAAGCGCATCGCGCTCAATCTTCGCAGCGGAAAGCGGAGCGCCCTGACGACGCTGCGCCGCCTGAAGCCGCGCATCCTGCTGGCGGTGGGCGACCTCCTTGTAGCGCGGACTGTCCAGCCCCGCGACGGTGATGGTCATCTCGCTTTCATCATCATTCACCAGCGGCTCTCCGCTGACCGGGTGGACCAGCGTCATTTCAGCGGACTCAACCGCCTGTCCGACTGCCTCATCAATTCCGGGCATTCAGCATCTCCTTTGTCGGGTTCGTCGGGTGGGGCGGCAATGCCCCGACGAAAACACCACCGCCCCTGTGGACCGCGCGGCCCGCCTCATTCCGGCGTTAGCCAGATTTGGTAAGCTTGAGGTTCGTCGTTTCGTTGGCGTCGTACAGCGCCGTGAAGGGAAGGGTGATGACGCGGGACTGCGGGTTCTGGACGGGAACGGATGCGCCCGTGTACTTGATGTTCGGGAAGTCCCATGTGTACGTCCGCCCGGATACGCCATCATCCATCACAAGCTGAAGGCTGCTTTCCGTCTCGTTGAGGAACTTGTTCAGGAGCGTTGCATTCTCAAAGTATGAGGTGATCTGCCCCTGAACGACCGCCCGCCCGAATTCAAGCTGGGGCGTCGTATCCGCGCCGATGACGAATGTCGGGTTGAGCGAATTCTGGATTGTGAAGTCAAAGCCGGTGACGGTGGCGATGGGGCTTCCGCCTTCCTGAATGCTCCCGCTGTAACTGTCAAACGGCTCCTCATCCTCCGCCGCCGCTGGCGTCCCAAGGGTTGACGAGGCCACCTCCATGTCCTTCCCGACCATTGAGAAGACGGTCTCCACCATGTTGTTCGGAGACATTGCGAAGCGGGCCTGAGAGACGGCCATTCCGGTGAACTGCCGGAACTGGGTGATGTCCAGCGCCGCATCTTCGATGGTGAGGAACTGCGGGGTGGTCCCGATGCTCATGCTCCCCGCGCCGGATGCGAGGGAGGAGAAGAACAGCGATTCCAGCAGCTCATCATAGACATTCGCCCGAAGGTCAACGGTGATGTCGCCAACCGCGTTCCGGTTGCCATGGCGAAGGATACGCGGGATGCGATCCGGGAGGATGTCATTCCCTTCCAGCGTCTGCTTGGTGAGATCAAGCGTCTGCGAGGTGAAGGGGAGGGTCAGCATGCTGGGGCTGGAAGGGGTTGCGCCAAAGGAGCTTTCCACAACAAGTGAAAGCCTTGACCGCGAGCCTTGTGCGAAAGCCATTTTTGGCTCCTTTCAAGTTGTCAGCGTCCTGCCAATCAATCCTATCGAAGATTGGCGGACAAGTAAATCATGCCCGGTAGGTGTACCAAGATACTTGAACTGGGACATGATACCAAGGCGGATCATTTCTCCCCGCCAGTCTTTCACTGAATCTGATTCGAACAGTCGTTGAGTTGACTGTAAAGGAATCATCAACAGTGAATGCGTTCCGAATGTTGTCTGCCAGAAGGTCCGCCGCCGCTGGTCCGCCCTTCGCCGGGTCGAAGACGTCAATCTGGAAAAGTCCATTGTAGAGAAGCTGCGGGGCTGGCCCCATAACGGAAGGGCGCTGTGGCCCCGGAAGCAGCGTCATCCGCACCCAAGCGCTATCCGTTGGAGGGTTGAAGCGGACATTCTCCCAAGCGCGATTTCCTGCGGAAGGAATTCCGGAGACGCTTGCAATCCTGCCCTCAAGCGCGGCCCTGATGTCGTTGAACGCGCTCATTGCGGTCGTATCCGCGCTGCGGTCCCGTCCGCGATCCGGGAGATGTCATTCAGAACAATCCGGAGGAAGCCTTGGGGCGCTTGCTTGCTGTTCCCCTCCTCCAGCGCGCGAATATACTTCGCCCCATTCAGGACTGAGATCATATCCCCAACCTTAAGCTGGGCAACGTCCACGCTGATCTTGGCGAGAGTGATTGACCCCTCCTTGTCTTCAATCCCCGATGGACCACCGCCTGCCCCGCCAAACTGCGCATACCAAGAGCCGCGCGCATTGCCCGTCTTGACGGGCGTTCCGGGATAGCCAGCGGGGCGATTGTTGATGGTCCCGATTATCACCGCCTCCGCAAGATCATTCACAAGCTCCTGCGCAACCGTCTCAACCTTCCGCTGCGACTTCTTCGCCAGCGCCTCTAGGTCTAGCGTTGCCATCCTATGCCCTCACCTGACACTGGTAGACGATAGCCGATCCTCCCAAGCGAAGCTCGCGCGCATTGACCACATTGACGGTATCGTTGACGCCAACAAACTGGTCCCCGATCTGCGGGACTTTCGAGACGCCATCCGCATTCAGCAGCGCCATGCGATCCCCGCGCTGGATGAAGCCATCGTCAATCTGGTCATCGCGATAGTCGATGAAGGAGACGGTTACAGTCTCATCATTAGTCGTATCCCCGGAGGTGGTCCCGGCGGAGGGGTCATAGCTCCCTTCGGTGACGCGGCGGAAGGTGACACTCTCCCCGCGCGCCGCCAACAGCGCCTTGTTCGTCCGTTGCAGCTCATCGCTCAATAGGCTCATCCGTGCCACTTCCCCGGATTGATAACTGCCTGCGCCGCATCGCGGTTAAACGGGAGGCCACTCCACTCGACAACCTCCCGGAAGCCATCGACCTCAATCCCCGGCCAGAACTCAAGGACGCGCCCCGGCATCGCCGCCTTCATTTCCTCAAATCTCTCAACATGGAAGTCATGCCAATCGCCCCATCCTTCCCGGCTGCTCCCGAAAGCGCGCATGAAGCTGGTCCGGATGCAGCTATCAATTATCTTCTCCCGATCCCGGCGGATGATGACCCACTTCGCCTCCGGGAAAGCCGCGTTCCATACCTGCCACATCAAACACATTTTCGCGCCCTTATAGGCCCAAGGCTCCTCCGGATGGCCTAGACCCTCCAGAACCTTCTCCCTCCAGCTAGGCGCTGGCTCTCTTTCGACGTCGCGGGTATCCGGGAGCGGGAACTGGCCCAGTGGGTCCGCGCCAATCGACTTGAGATATGGCTTCACCAGCCCATCCCGGACGTCCACCGCTTCGTTGAGAGCGTTTACGCGACCGCTCCCCAGCGATGCGCCGCAAGCGTTGATGATTCCAGTTGTTAGCGATGTTCCGCTGCGCGCGCACCCAGTGATCAATATCATTCGAAGCTCCGCCAGAAATCTCCCCGGAGGATACGTTGAAACGCCAATTCGGGAAAGCCCTCAAAAAAAGTTGAGATAAGGGGTTTACTTCCCCGGAGCGGGCGGATAATATCATCTTATCGAAACCGAGAAAATGGAGAGCGAAAATGACGAACGTCCTGAGCATCGCCGCCGCGAAGTCCTACAAGACCGAAGCCAACCTCGACAAGGCGCTGGAGCGCACCGGCCTCAACAACGCGAAGTTCGACGCCAACCACACCCCCGTCCGCTACATGAAGGTTCGCAACGCGGAAGGCCGGTGGACTGCGATCTTCCTCGTCACCGAGTATCTCGCCCACAACAAGACGGGCGGCTATGTGGGCTTCGCCTCCGACCACGGGTTCATGAGCATTTAATCCCCCGCCCCGGCGAAAGCCGGGGCATCCTTCCCAACCTCGCACACAGGAGAGAAACATGCGAATTTGGATTGAGTTTGACGTCGCAGGCATTGATGCCGAAGTCAAGGAGCGCCGGAAGAAGGTGAAGCCGGAGGATCGCGGCCCGATCTTCGAGGTGGTTTGGGCGGAGCATATCGCCCGGATGAACCGCTGGCTGACGGAGACGCAGAACTATTCCCCGCGCGGAGACGGGGCCATCTGGTGGAATTCGAAGCGCTGCTGTCCCTGCATCACCACCGATACGTCCGGGACTTTCCTGACCATGGACGGGAAGCCCTTCGGAGGCTTCTGGCTCAACCTCCCCGCCTAGCCAGCCCACCCCTGCCCCGCCCTGACCGGCGGGGCTTTTTTTTCATCTACGG
>Ga0208644_1003678_pt1 | contig 11791 bp, 25 predicted proteins | sample VirMetDEL_Nov_18_FD_184517 | JGI IMG/M metagenome (GOLD analysis project Ga0208644, IMG submission 184517) | Aqueous microbial communities from the Delaware River and Bay under freshwater to marine salinity gradient to study organic matter... | ecosystem: Environmental > Aquatic > Marine >... | reverse complement strand
ATCATTGGCTGATGGGGGCCATCGCCCCCACCGTTTCACTCAACGTCGATCATCTCGCCGTAGGGGGCCGTTGCACCCCAGCGGTCGTATGTTGCCCAGAGAAAGGGAACGCCTGGGTCTTCGCCATGATCCCTTGCACCCATGTCGGTGAAGTAAATGATGGCATCAGGGTCTGTCTCAAGAGCCCTGTCGATGGCTGGGCGGAAGCGTGTGCCGCCACCACCCTCAGCCTCCATGCGGAAGTCGTCGCCATGTTCGAACTCTTCGACACGCTGCACTTTGGTGTCGCAGTAGATCACGGTGACGTGCTCAGGCTTGATTTCCTCAACGATCTCTCGCGTCTCAGATGCAAACGCCTCAAGCGCTGGCTGGCTGATAGACCCTGACGTGTCAACGCAGATGGCAATGCGACCCACGTTTTCCTTGATGACCCCAGGCATGTAAGAGCCTTGGCTCAAGAAACGCACGTCAGGTTTGTGCCAGCAATAGTCAGTCGGGATCAGGTTAGACGCGAAGGTCCGGAGAACCTCACGCCAATCCTGCTTGGCCTCGTCAGACGGAACAAGCTCTTTGATGCAGCCAGGGACATGGCCTTGCTGCTGAGCAACCTTGACGGCCCGCTTGACGGTCTTGGCGGCTTTCTCTTCCGCTTCGATTTGCTCTTCTGTGCTCATCTCGTCGGTGCGGTCGATGACATCACCCCAACCCTGTTCCTTCATGTCTTCGAAGGGGTTGCCGCCACCTTGGCCTTGCTGTTCGTCGCCGTCCTGGCCATCGCCTTGACCTTGGCCTTGACCATCTTGCTGGGCATCGTCGCCCTCATCTTGGCCTTGCTGCTGCTGCTGCTCTTGCTGGTCTTTCTTGAGCTTTTCGTAAGCAAGCTCAGCGGTGTAGCTGCGAGCCCAGGGCTTGTCGATGCCATCTTTGGGCATGACGGGGTCCTGAAACCCATAAAAGGTTTCATTCAGGTTGGCATTGATCACTGCATCTGCAGCAATGTTCCAGCCCTTGGGGTTGCGCCATGCGCGTCGAAGGTGGTGACGTGCCGCAACGTGATAGGCCTCGTGTGCCATGACAAAGGCCAACTCGCGAACGCTCAGGCCTTCGATGAATGACGGGTTCACATAGAGAAAGTACCCATCGACTGCCATGGTATCGACCTTGTCAGTGACGGTTAGGCGCAAGGTCTGGATGATGTAGGCCCAGGCCTTGGTGGTCGAGCGTGAGTTTAGAAGCGAGTAGGCCTTGAGCCATTTGCTTCGATCAATGATAAGCGTGTCGTCGTTGGGAAAGATTGGCTTCAACATGTTATCTCCTGACGTGTCAATATTTGTTGCTGAGGCGACCAGCCCTAGAAATCTAGGGCCAGCATGCCTTCAGTCATTGCGTCGATCTCAGGCGTATCGACAGCGGTCACATCTGCGAGCTTGCGGGCTCGCTTGGTTGATGCGTCGATATCGATGAGGCCCATGTCCTGCATCTGACGCTGGAAGTCTTTGGACGCCTCGCCAGTTTCCTCGCGCTTGTGCTTGAAAGTGCGAAGCCCTTCAGCATCGACGGGCTTGAATGCGTCAAACACCGACTGAGCAAACGCCGCAAGGTTGCGGTCAACGCTCAGGTCGAGGTCGATGCAGTCCTCTGCAGCCTTCCAGACGTTGTCCACCTTGCTATCCCGGAACGGGTTGAGGCGGCGCTCAATCGTCTTGTTGTTGGGGCCTTGCTCTTTGACGACAGCGAAGCGGTCCATCGCCTCAGAGAACTCAACTAGAGCATCGTAGAGGCGTGGGGCCAGAGAGCCCTGAGCGATCTCACGCAGGTGATCGTGGGACTTTGAAGCTTCCAAGGCGATAGCCTCAGCAACCTCCTCAGGGAACCCGATAAGTGACGGACAAGCGTCAGCGAGGGGCCTGAACTCTTTGCTTTGGCGATACGATGCGCGAACTTGGCCCGGAGTAGGTAGCTCCCGGTCATCAAACGCATCGCCAAGATAGTCCTGAGCCAGGGCCAGGAATGCTGGGAACTCAACATCACAAAGCTGATTGATCAGGCTTGTGCGCTCTTCGAATGCAGCCTCAAGCTCAGGTGAGAGCTTGCCAAGGGCACTGGCCGTCACCAACCGCACGTTTTTAATCGGCGTGGCAATCGTGCGCCGATATAGCAGGTTGTTGCGGATTTTTCCGTCCAAGGTCTTGATGGCCTTGAAGCTTGGGCAATGATGATCAGACACGAGCCGCTTGGTCACGCTCAGCGCACCGCTCTTGGCTCGCTTGCTCTTGGTGATCTCGTCAGATGCTGACACGTCGAGCTTGCGCCCCTGCCAACGTCCCAGCGAGACGGTGACAAGGATGCAGGTCTTTGCAAGGTTGCGTTCTACAATGTTTGCCATTGTTCTACCTCCAGGTATGGGTTGCCCCAGGGGATTATTCCCCCAGGGTTTCTTGTTTCAGTTTCGTAAGCTCAGCGGTCAGGAAGAGCGCACGGTTTTTCTGTTCAGCGTACTGAACGAAGGTGGCTTGCATCTCCGGCTTGTAACGCTGGACGTATGCGACAAGCTCAGCGGCCTTATCGGCTGGACCAGCGCTTGCGAGGCTCGCCAGCAGCAGGAACTGGTCACCCGGATCATCGACCGTGCGAGCCCGTGACGGGTCTTTGACGATCTCTTGAAGGCGGGGAAGCTTGGTCATGCTGTTGACGAAATTGTCAAAGCCCTCAGCCTCAGCCTTGCCGATAGTTGCCTGGATGCGCACGTTGCGCACGTCCGGATCAACGTCTGCGTCCATGACTGAGCCCACCTTTTCCCAGCCACGGGGAGAGGCGTATAGCTCAGCGTTGGGGTCGAACGTGGACAATTGATCGGAGCGATTTTCAAGGTAGGCCAGGACGATGTCATTCTTGTTCGTCTTGACCCAGTAGTTTTTGAAGCTCGCGAAGTCCGAAACCACGTTGTAACGCTCAAGTCGGCCTTTGATGTGCTGAGGCGTCGAGTGCGTTGCTGCGCGGTGGCTCTTGAGGTTCCCGGTGGTGACGATCATCCAGCCATCCGGGAGGGTGTAGGAACCCATGCGACGACCCCAGATGAGACCGGACAGCGCAGCCTGAACCATTGGCAAGCACTGTGGGAACTCATCGATCAGCAGGATGCCACGTTCGCCATGCGTCTCGACACGAGGCCAGCGGGCATCAGTTGCCCACTGCAAGATCAGCGTGTCGATGTCGGTGACGGGGACGCCTGCAGACGTGGCAGGGTCCAAGAGCGGGGCCGAAACCAAGACGCAACCAATGCCAAGCTCTTCAGCAACCTGGGGAGGGATGGCGGTCTTGCCAATCCCAGGCTCACCCTCAAGCGAAATGGTGGTCTGGCAGTCTGCATCAGAGACGTATGCAGACTTGATGATGCCGGGGATTTGACCCACGGTGATGGTCGGGACGTTGTGGATGGTTTGCGTTTCCATTGAGAAATACCTCCTGGTTGGTCAATGGTTAAAACAGAACGAAGAGAGCAATCACGAACCCAGTTACTGCAGAGGCCAGTGAAGCGAGCGCCACTTCCCAGGCGCTCATTTGTGCTTGACCTTGCGTGTGTATTTGGTCCGGTCCCGCACGATGCGGGGCTTGTATTTCGGGGACCGCAGGTCGCGGCCCAGTGCGCGGTTGGGTTTCATGATTATTCCTCTCTTCCGCCCCAAGGCAGCGCAGAACGCACCCCTGGAAGCTCGCTTTCGTGAACGACATGGATTGTGCCAAGCTTGTAACGGTCCATGAGTTTTGATGCCACGCGCTCAGCACGTTTGCTTCCGGTCTTTTCGTCAGCAACGTAGGCTTGGCCTGGGCTGCTGTGGAACCACTGCCATCGACGGCGCTGATAATTCCAGATGTCACCCTGATCGTTCAGGATGTAGTAGGCTGCTCTTGCCATGATTTACCTCTTCACAAACGGGGTTGCGTTGAATTGCAGCGGGGAAACGTCTTCCCAGCCACAGGCCAGCAGATCATTGGACTGCACTGGCCTAGCGCCAGCACCCAGTGACCATGTGATATGGAACGTGCCGCCGTCAGGACGCCGCACAGAGCCATTGACTGCGACCACCAAGGCCTCGACCTCAGAACTGAACGCATGGCCAACCACGGCCAACTGAGCGGGCGCTGGCTTGATTGCATCAGGTCCGAATTGAAAGGTGATATGATGCGCCACCGTCCTGGGGTGGAGCGGCGGAAAGATGCGCAACAATGTTTCGCGTGCAAGCGGCGTGATTTTCCAGCCGGAATAAAGCGCGGGCTTGGTGATGGTTGTCGTCATTTTGCACCTCAGAACAGGGGTTGAAGGGTCTCGCCGTTTTCGATGCGGCGGGTTATGTCAGCAATTTCGCGCTCGACCATATCGGCCTCGTCAATGCGACGATGCCATTCGAGGTCGGATGCGCGGGCCTGCAGTTTTTTGCGATATGCAATCAGGCACATCAGGTTTGGATCAGCCATCATGCACCCCCTTGAGTTCGATGATGTTGCCCGCTGTCGAGACGTAGAACGGGACATGCACAAACGAGACACGAGCCTCGCACCCAAGGTTGCGGCGGATGCCAGCGGCCCATTGCTCAGCCCTGCATTCGCCCAGGTCAAAGGTTTCTTCCTGGGTTTGCCCGTTGATTTCTGTGATGTCGATGGCTGGGAACGTAACGTCCGTTGACCAATCATCACTTGGTTTTATGCGGAACTCAACGCGCCATGCGTTTGGTTTGTTTGCCATGTTGCACCTCCTGAAGCATTTCTATGGCTGTATTGATTTCGTCCTGAGCGGGGTCGATGTCGTCTAGCGACACAGCCCCGTTTAGGATTGATTGCGCAGACTGCAGACTGATCAGCGCCTGATTGAGTGCTTGGTCACGGGTCATGCGAAGTCGCCACCCTGGGAAAACAAGGTCTCGCCTGTTTCGCGGTCGGTGACCATGACCCAGGCCGTGCCTTCCCACTTGGTCTCTTCGTCTGCCGCCAACAATGCAGCCTCGCGGCTGCGAGTGTAGACGGTGCAGGTGGAGCCGTTCCGCTCTGTCACCGCCATCATGTAGCGAGCGCGAGTTGCTTGGGCCATTGCGTCAACGGCCTCTTGCGCAGTTTGTGTCCCGGTCATCATTTCCCCCTTGCTTGTTGGAATGCCGCCATGCGGCGTTTCTGTGCGTTGCTGACAGGCTCGCGTGATGATGCCGCTTGAGCCTTTGTTACTTCGATGGTCGCATGCCACCGCATCAGCGCCATCTTTGCGACGACGATGGCCAATGATCTGCGTGTGGGCAGACCACGATCTGCCAGTGCCTCTTGGGCAACGTCAGCAATTTCGCGGATTGAAGACTGCGAATGCAGGATGGTTTCGAATGATGACTGCATGTCATCAGCGATTTCTGCGAGCTTGTCGTTTGATACAAACATAGGACCTCCAGGTCTCTAGGGTTGGGCTGGTGTTCAGCCTTGAGCGGAGCGCTCATGACTACCCCGGCGCAAGACCGGGGCAGGGATGAATTCTCAGTCAGCGTGCTCGACAATGACGCGCAGGGTGACGCTTTCGATGTCGAGGGGGATCGTCTTGCCGTTGGCTTTGACGTGCGTGTCAATGCCCAGGTCTTCCAGCATGCCATCCCAGAGGTCCGGGTGCAGCGGGTTGTTGAAGTCTTCACGGTACAAGGTGAGGGTTTTCATTGCGCTTCCTCCTGAGGTTTATTGCGCCGCCACCAGCGGGATGCTTGCAGTGCCCATCTGGCTTTGGTTGGAAAGTCGATGCCTGGCGAGACGCCGATGACCTTGAGCCCCTTGTCGGTGGTGCGTAGCTCAAGGGACCGCGACCCTTCGCGCACCAGCACGATGGTCAGGCCGTTGTGGTTTTCGAAGGCGGATATGGTGGGCTGTGTCATGCCGTGTCCTTTCAATCGGTGAATGCGCCAGTTGCTGCGGCCTCTTGCCAGATGCCGCCCTCGCCAGTTGCTTGGGTCAGCAGGTCGAAGCCGTCACTGTAATCGACGATGACTTTGACCACTGGACCGTATCTGTTGAAATCGTCCTCAGCCTTGCGAGCCAGCGCCGCTTTTTTGGTGCGCTCGCGGATGCTGTAGCAGTCGCTGTCGGTGAGGTGCTCAGCGTACCAATATGTGAGTTTCATGATGCGTCCTTTTCAGATGGTGTTGGCGAGAACTTTGAGGATGGCTTTTTCGGGGCTGTCGGCATCCCGTGACAGGGTGTCTTCGGTGATGTCTTCGCCGTCGAACGCCGTCCATTCGGGCGTGTTCCAGTGCGGCTTGTCGAGGTGTGTCGTGCGGGTTGCAACCGCGACCACTTGATCCGGCCAGCTTGGCGAGTAGGCCTTGACCAGTTCGAAGACCGTGTCGCTGATCTCTTCGCGGGTCCGTTCAAGGCTGAATGTGTAGCCGTTGAACTCGAAAGTGTCTTTGTCGCTGATGGTGACGGTGATGGTCTCGCCGGACCAGTTGGAAGCGTTGGTAGTAATGGTCTGCATGTGTACCTCCAGGTTTGTCATGCGGTTGATGGTCTCGCTCATATCCCGGCGCAATGCCGGGACATAACAGAGACCACCACGCTCAGAGCCTTGCTTAGGGGCTCGTCTTTGCAATGGTGGTAGTCTGGTTTGGTCATTACAGCGCCAGCCTCAATTGGGTTGTATTGGCTGGATGATCCCGGCAGACGGGCTTGACGTGGGCAGTTGTGACCTGCTGGCCTGTACCAGCTTCGCCCGGGTAAGCGTGGCGTCTTGATGCGCCCTTGCGGCTCCGGTGCTAAGCGACCCCTGCTTCCCGGACGGTTCGCGCTGTTCCCGCGCTCTCCCCGTGTGGCCCCCCAGTTGGCGGGGGGTGGGTCGGTCAGTCGTTATGTAACGACAATCCGGATAATACCGATTTCTAATGGCACGTCAATAACATTATTGACGGTTATGTAATTTATTTTCAGAGGGGCTCTGAGCCTGGGCTCCAGGGGTTGTGCCCGTGTCATGTATATGTGTCAGACCGTGCAGGTTGCGCACTCATATATATATACAGAAAAAAATCTGCACCTGATGACAGGGTCCAGGTGGGTTGAATGTGACCAAAACTGGCATGCCTCCAGGATGGCCTAGGATGGCTCAGGAGGGGCCATCTCTGTTTTCGGCACCCCTGGCCTAGGTTGGGTCTGAGTTCGCAAACGATCACGATTTGTTCGCAAATGTTCTCATTTTCGTGTGTTGACTGGTCAATATTTGACTTCGACGGGGACGATAACCTGGATAAGGTGGATAAGGTGTATAAGTTGGGCCTTGGCTATTTGTTCTCTTCGGTCGAAAGCAGCGCAGCCGACAGGCGAGCAGCGCATGGATGTGTGCCCATTTTGGTCATGGTCCTAGAATGCCCTAGGATGGCTCAGGATGCGCAAGTCGTCTGAGGTAGGGGTTGGGTAGGGTAGGGTCTGAGTTCGCAATTGTTCTCTATCTGTTCACATTTGTTTGCGCCGTGGTATATTGACGGCTCAATACACGTCAACAGGATAGGACCCTGCACCATGAGCGATAAAGATGACAAGAATACAACCGACACAGGCGCACCCTCCAAGGCAGCGCAGCCGACAGGCGAGCAGCCAGACAACGTGATCCGCATAGACGGCAAGGGCAAGAAGCGCATGGGCAAACCATACAGGGGACAGACACAGGACCCTGATAGGCCTCTCACACCAAAACAGGAACGGTTCGTCAGAGAGATGCTGGAGGGGAAGAACCCAAGTGATGCATACCGTGCAGCGTACAACACAGAGAACATGAGCACTGGCACACTGCACACTGAGGCATCAAAGCTTGTTGCGCACCCTGCAATAGCCAAAAGGCTGAGGGCCGGGATGCAGAGAAAAGAGGAGGCGGCATTGCATCAGGGCCTCTCTTTGCGGCGCTTTGTTCTCGACAGGCTACAGCACGAGGCACTGCATGCAGACAGCGACAGCAGCAGGGTCAGTGCATTGGTGGCTCTGGGCAAGGTGACGGAGGTGGGGCTGTTCACTGACAAGCTAGAGGTGGACAGCAAAGACAAGAGCCCGGAAGAGGTGCGGCACCTGCTAGAACAGAAGCTCAAGGCTGCGTTTGGTGATAGCTAAGCCCTTGATATCACTGCATTCTAAAGTCGCATAAGATATATTATGGAAAATGCCGGGGCTCTGCAGTGCATGCAGGGCCCTCAGCATGCCAGGGAATGGCCGGAGATTGACGGGTCAGCATTCAGCAGTTCCAGGGCCCAGCAGAGGGGTACTCTGCCCTGTGCGGCCAGTGGACGGAATCATCAACCCCCACCCCCGCAAATAGTCAGCGGGTCCCTGCATGATCAACCTACATGGCATTCCACTCATTCAGTGACCAACATTTGCCAAACAGCACATTACATATCAATACATAACATTATTGCTACATATAATTACATAGCATTATTAATACATAAAATTACATACAATTATTGCTACATAATATTATGCAAAAATATTGCTACATACTAATCAATACAGTTATTGCTACATAAAGTTACATAACTTTGCTTGGGTCCCATCGGGTCCCATAAAATTTGCATTATGATGTTGCGCATTGCAGTGTAAGAGCATATAAAGAACACCTGTTCCATATCAAAGGAGGTACTGATGAACTTATCATTGTTTAAATTCGGGGATGGCGACCGCTGGGGTTTCTCTCTCTTGGGCTTCATTTACGATGGCGCTAAGCCTGTCTGGTTTGATTTCTCTGTGGTCGAGCTTCACACCTATGACTGGACGCGCTCTCTCTTCTCTGTCGGGTGGGATCACAATGGTCTGCACCTTGATTTTCTCTTCATGCATGTTTCTTAGATGATGCTTGAGGTTGAGGCCGTGGGCCATCGGGAGATGGTTGTCTGGTGGACGAACGAAAACACGCACAAGATTTGCTCGTTCTATGACTACCGTCTCTCTGAGCAGCGCGTAGATGCCATCGTGAACCGAATACTTGAGATAGAGGGGGTGAAGGATGTTGGAAACTAAGATCATCGACAATGTGATCCATTTCTTTTGGAAGGGTTACGCAATCGGAACGGCCTACACCATTTCAGCCAACCAGACGATGGTTAAAAAGCCATTCCCTGATGTGGTTAATAAAATTGTGCAGCAGGTGTCGATCACAGAGGGTCAACATAACCTGAGGTTGCGCTGGCTGAAATACAAGACGGACATCAGATACGGCATGCATGTTGTCACGTCGTCGAGGTATTTATGAGCGAGTTTGCGAAATGGCGAAACCGGACGGGTGGCAAAAAGCTCTCTAATACGGCGCTCTTTAAAGCATCCCGTTCGGCCTACGAGGCATGGTGCCAAGCACAGAACATGGACCCAAACTGGGGCAAAAGCGGGTTCAAGGCTCAAACCATGGAGTGGGAGTGGGTGGCTAAGGCTGTCCTCTCAGCCTATCATGAGGCTGGGTACATCGTTCTGCATCAGGCCCTGTCAAAGGCAATGCGCAACCTTGCAGATGAAATCGACAAGGAATTGGAAAAATGAACGTGCCGCCGTTTAAAAGAGCGGGATTGCCTGTTCGCGGTTCAATAATCAACGACACACTCACCAGACGGGGCGCAGAAGCCATCGCCAGGGAAATCCGCTTCCGGTGGAACGATGCTGGCTATAACGTCAATGTGCGGGTCGAGAGGGAAGGCAAAGTGTATTGCGTGAGGTCAAACCTCGTAAACGGTCTCCCACCAAGGGATGCAGCGGCAAAAATCAAGCTGGTGGTGTGGTGATGAAATGACGCCCGCACAATGCAGAGTTCTCCACGCTGGGTCTATCGGCCTTAAGGTTTTCCGCTCTAACAGGCGGGCAGCTCAGGCCAGCAAAACCACTATCCTGGTGCCCAAGAGAACAATCGACGCAATGGTGAGAAAGGGCCTCCTGCAGCATGCAGAAGGCTTCAACGAATACGAGCCGTCCAATGATGGGCTGGATCGCTTTGTGAAAATGAGAAAGGATTGGACCTATGAAGCACTTACTTGACCGATACTTCGGCCCCAAGCTCGACGCCTACCACCGCCTCAAGGAAGGCGAAACCACCGTTATCGACCGCGACGATGTGGCCCTCGTGCTTAATGGCAATGACAAGTTTCAATTCTTCGTTCGCGAGGACCTGAGCCTCAGCGAAAGGGGCATGGCTATGGTCGAAATATACTTCCGCATGGTTCAGGACCCGAAATTCGCGCAAGAGATGATCGATGCGGCAAAAGCAAGGATGTGACGGCTTCCGTTTCAGGATGCTTGTGGAGGAAGGTAGGCTATGATGGGCAAGGGTGGAGGATACGCCGGGGTGGCAAAGATGGCTAAGCATAATAAACTGCATGTTAAATCAACAGGGAGCCAAACTCAGGTCGATATTTCTGCAGATGTTGTCGATGGCCTATACGTCACGGGATATTCCGTTGCCGTCGAATGCGCATCCGTTGCATATCGTGAGCATATAAACACGGCTCTTCAACAACCAATCCACCTCGCTGACCTTGGCATGGCGCTAACAAACACGCTAAATCAGCACCTAAACCATGTAAAATGCCTGATAAAAGCCAACAAAACAGCGAAAAAACAAGGTTTCTAGTATTATGTCAAATAAGCCTCCGGTGAAGATGTGGGACGAAGACCCAGCCATGTCGTATGTTGACTTTCTGGAAAAGAAGGTGAAAAACCTAGAGAACATGGTGAGAACATTGCAAGCACAGCTTGAGACAGAGAAGAAGAGGCCGAAATGACACCAAAGCAAAAGCGCGTTCTGGACTTCATCAAGTCGTACTGGGACGCAAACGGCTACGCCCCCAGCTACCGTGAGATCATGGATGGTGTCGGCATGAAGTCTATGGCCCACATCTCAGGCATGATCCGTCAGCTTTCGGAAAGAGGTTTTATCGTCAAGATGCCTGGAAGGGCCAGAAGCATTCGCGTCACTGAGTAATTATTGACACGTCAATAGTTGCAGCGCATTCTCAAACAATGCTGACCGCTAACGAAATCGGCTCTTTCATATCGCGCCTCCATGAGCTTCCCATTGAGGAGCAAAAGGAGATATTAAAGCTCGTTGAAAGCTATGAAAGCAGCCAGAAGATTATTGATGCAAGGCAGAGCTTTTTGTCTTATGTCAACTTTCTCTGGCCAGAGTTCATCCACGGGCGTCACCATGAAATTATGGCAGAAGCTTTCGAGCGAGTGGTTAAAGGCGAGCTCAAGCGCCTCATCATCAACATGCCACCCCGACACACAAAGTCGGAGTTCGCATCAATCTACATCCCGTCCTGGTTCATGGGACACCACCCCAACAAGAAGATCATTCAGTGTTCAAACACGGCTGAGCTTGCACAGGGGTTCGGTCGAAAAGTCCGTGACATCGTCGGGTCAGAGCAGTTCAAGGAAATCTTCCCAGGGGTCGAGCTAAAGGCAGACAGTCAGGCCGCTGGTCGGTGGGCCACAAGCGGCAGGGGTGAGTATTTCGCTATCGGTGTCGATGGTAAGGTCACTGGTAAGGGTGCTGACCTGTTAATCATTGACGATCCGCACTCAGAGCAAGAGGCAAAACAAGCCGCCCGCAATCCAGAGGTTTTTGACAGTGTCTATGAATGGTACGTTTCAGGCCCGCGCCAACGGCTTCAGCCTGGGGCCGCTATTATCATCGTCCAAACGCGGTGGTCTAAGAGGGACCTTACGTCCAGGGTTCTCAAGGACAGCATTGAAAAGGGCGGTCACAGCGAGTGGGAGGTTATTGAGCTTCCTGCCATCCTTCCGT
>Ga0208644_1003675_pt1 | contig 11792 bp, 21 predicted proteins | sample VirMetDEL_Nov_18_FD_184517 | JGI IMG/M metagenome (GOLD analysis project Ga0208644, IMG submission 184517) | Aqueous microbial communities from the Delaware River and Bay under freshwater to marine salinity gradient to study organic matter... | ecosystem: Environmental > Aquatic > Marine >... | reverse complement strand
TGCAACAAAACAGCGCATGGAGTGTGCGCTGATTGTTTACTCTAGCTTATGTATCTTGGCGGTGTATAATGCAATCAATTCAATCAGCTCATTTATTGTGAACTGTTTTGTGGTTTTGTCAAGTCTCTCTAACTCCTTAACATATTTTTCTCCGTGTATCGCTACTAGTTTTCGGTAGTAGTTGAGCTGGTCGCCATGCTTCATTACATTACAACCGTAGCATTGCGGGCGAATATTACGCTCATCGTATAGGATTGCATTGTGCCTACCACCGATAAAATGACCTGCCTGTATCTGTTTCCAGTGATACTGCCGCCCGCAAGTAAAGCAAGATACATTACCTTTCCAATCTGAATACTTACGGCGGATATATTCCGATACAAGTTTCCAGAGGGATTTTTTCAGACTGCTGACTGTTGGCTTTTTCATTCGCTTATATTGCCATAGAACCACTTAGAAATTATACGCTTACCGCCTTGCTCCAATATCAGGGTGGTCATATTAGAGTAGTATCCGTTCTGGTCTGACCTTGCTTGTACCCATTTCGGCGTACCCTCTATATCCTTTACCGCAAAGCCGTCTTCCTTGATAGATATTGTTTTGTGAAAATCTTTCAAGTCCATTGTTGGAAGCTCCGTGCCTACGGGTAGCTGCTCAAAGTCCAAATAGTTGCGAGCGCAACAATCTACATCTCCTTCGCCTATTACCTTCAATCCGTTGTCAAATTCCAACAACGAGTCTTCTGATTTTATTACTTTCATATATTTATTTCGCCTCTAGTATCCTTGCTATATCTTCAAAGTTTGCGAGTGCCTTCGCCATAAACCTGTCGTAAAATTCCTCCTCTTCTATCTCAGGGTATTTATTCTGCCTGAAATAGTTTACCATGTTGCGGAACTTCTGGCTGTTTCTTTTCTTGTCCAGCGACTTGACAGTTTTACCTTTTGGTGTTGTTATGTGCAGCAGCGTGGGGCGGAATTTGTATACAGCTTTTGCCGTACCATCATGATTTGGCTTTTCGGTAATTCCGTCAACTCCGCCCTCGATACCGAGCATATAATCAGCTCCGTTTTCAAGAGGTGCTTCAATGTTTAACTCACCACTGAATTTTATTATATGCTCGGTGATTTCCATGTTAGTTAGCCATTACGTTTAATATCCACTTACCCGTTCCCCTGTGCCACTTGTAAACCAATCCGTCCTCTCCTAGACCGATTACATCGGTGCGCTGTTTTCCGTCTTGACCAATCCAAGAATCTGCTATAATCTGTTTAATTATTATATCCATATTAGAATCCAAGTGAACTATTAATCTCTTCATCTGTCAACTGAACTCCTACATGCTGTGCTATGCGAAGCAACAGAGCGTAATTTCTGTCAACCTTTTGCTGCTGCGGTATCGGATTTATAGGCAATCCGGTGCTAGAAATCGGCATGGCTGGCTGAGGAAGTTGCTTCGGAACATAAAGCGGCGGTAGTCTTTCGATTGTAGGAGATACCACAGCACCACTATTTGCGTTTGTCTTCAAATCCTCTACGGCGAAATTCATAAAGTTTCCATTTGGAATCTCTACGATATTAACCGTATCACCAGCTCTCCAATACAGAGCCTTGTCATCTTTGTCAACGAACTTGGTGAGCTTCTTCTGACCGTGTTGCGCCGTGAACATCTCAATCTGCTTGTAGGGCTTGCCTGTTCGTGGAGAGGTCTTCGTTATAACTTCAATCTTTTGAATGTTTACTTGCATATTAGGATACAAACTTACTGAATGATTCCTTCATCTGAGCCTTTGTCTTGAAAACCATCTTCTCTAAATTATCTGCATACACTCGCTCGAACCACTCTGGACTCGCCTCGATTATTTTTGCGTTTATGTATTCATTTGGCACTGAATCGTTTGCGTTCCATATATCCTCAATCGGCATATATCCGCCTTCACCATTCCCAAGGTCTTCGCCTAGTTTCAAAATAGCACCCTTATTCCAAAGAAACGTGTCTTTTACAACTCTGTAGTATTTCATATTTATTAAGACTTTGCCTTTTCGTCTGCTGCGAGAATCTGGTCTACTACCTCTGTCTTGAATTCTGACTGGAATTTAGCCAGCAAGAACTCATTGAATAACTGCTTTCCCTCTTCCGTGAAGTTCCCGTCAATATTCGCTATACCTGCTTTCACGAACGAACGCTGCGGCTCTCCCATCTTCAACAGTTTGAATTTTTCGATAATTTTTGACATAAATGTTTTTGTTTTATTGGTTTTTGGTGTGTAATACTCGAAATCAATATCATTAAGACAACTGAAACATGACTTTATTTTTTCCCCTTCGCTATCGTAGGCGGTATAATAGTAGTATACCCCGGTACATTCGTCTATAATAATAAATTCTATCTTTTTCCCTTCTCTAAGAATATTATTGCATCTACTATTTCCTGAAACTAATTTTACTTTATCACCTTCCTTGAATTTCATTTTATGTTTTCCATTAGTGGCTTGACGTGAATGTTCCAACGATGGATTTCCCTCATACGCAAGAATGTATCTATATCAAACTGATACTCAGTAGGAACTAGAACATCTTGCACTGGCTTCCCGTCCTTTGGAACTCGTATGATTCTTCGACCTTTGACTTCTATTGAATTGTCCATCTCTGTTAGCATCATCTGATATGCGGCTGTTTGCAGAAAAGCATCTTCGGAAATCTGATTAGAGGTCTTGAAATCTACCACCTCTAAATTACCGTTGATTACAGCGAGTGCGTCCATCGTACCAGCCAACTGATACTTCTCCGAACATACAATCAGCTCTGATGCAATCCATATTGGCTTTACTTTGGCTTCCCATATGATGAACTGGTCGAATCCTTTCTTCGCCTCCGCCGTCAACCCTTCTGGGATTTTACCTTTTTTAATGTACTGCTCGATTGCATCGTGTACTTCGTGCCCTACGTCTTTAGCTTTGCCTGACTTCTTGCGTGATGCACCCTTGGCTTCTTCTAGGGTCTTGTAATACTGGTCTGGGGTCATTCCCTTAATCTCGTTCAAGCGATGATATAGGAACTCTTCACCGACTTTGATTACATCTTGGGATTCTGGTAGATACTTACCACCTGCATAAATCTTTTTATCGTAGTATCCCAAATCCTTGACCGCTTCTTTAGCAGCCCACGCTACAAGGTAGGGCTTATCCCTTACTCCAAGAACAGTAGAAACTCCCGTAAGAAGTTTGCCGTAAAGTTGGTAAGTGTGTGATTCTCCTTCAAACTGAACTGGGTAATTGATGACTTTTGTTAGGTTAATCATTTTATATTATTTTAATTTACTGCTGGAGAGGTTTTATGGTTTGACAATTTCTTTTCAGAAAAAGGGCTACCATACTAACTCCCCTCCAGCAACAAACTACGCAAGGGCGAGAGGGACTGAACTACCTCACTTGCCTTTCGGCTGTGCGTCTGGTTTATTACACCATCGCCCTGTTAGAATCAGTATATCATACCTATTTTTCTTGTCAAGTGCCTATGTGTGGATAACTTCGGGGTGTAGTTTCATGGGGTCGCAAATTATCCCAAGGTTAAAGCCTCCTTTACTGATTCCAAAAACTTTCCTTTCTCAATTAAGTGTCCGTTTATATCAACGCAATCACCACGACACTGGTTTTTGATAGATGATATTTTTGATTTTAGTTCACTCTCTGCACTTTGTCTGCCACTTAGTCTTGCAATCTCTACCGCCTCGTTATATTGCTCCGCTGTGTAGCAACCGAGTTTTTTTATGAGCCACTTCTTCATAAGGTGTTTAATGGGTTAGTAATGGGGGTTAGTATTTAATGTCAATAACTGGCGGACTTTGCCAATTTTTACCGCAATCACATTTTCTGTCTACTTCAACGATAGATAATTTTTGTCCGCCGTAATTTCTAGGCTCCTGCCATTTTCCACGGCGAGCGAAAGTTTCCACTTTGTGCCGTAGGACTTTTTCGTGATAGTCGGGCGAATCGTATTTCATACCTTCTTCTCTTTAATGGCTGATTGGACGATAGACAATACTTTCTTCGCACCCTTCCATTCTTCGTCGGAAAATCCTACAAATCCGTCTGCCAAACTCGTTCCCTCAACTATCTCTATCACTTCTTCTAGCTGACGGGAGAGGAGGGTGGCTATCAGCTTCATTACAAAGTCTATCCGCTTGTCGTTGTTTGCTTGCCGAAACTCTAAGGTAGCACCGCTATCATCATCTAGCTGATATACGATATTCATAGCGACGTGCTCTATATCCTCTCTCCAGTTCTGTGTGTTTGGGGGCATCTCTTTATGTTAAATTAATTAATAATCTTCCGTGGTGAATATCGTTGTGATGAACCTTACATAGCCAGAGAACCTCTAACGGTTTGGAGTAGTCTGGGTGATGACCATCTACTCTTTTTTCGCCGCAAACTTGGCAACTCTTTCTGACTAACAAACCATTCTTTACAGCATCTCTTGCCATTCTCCTTGCTTTGTCTTTAAGCGGATACTTTTTGATATATTTTTCTATGTTCGGCTTGTTCACCCCGTTCACGCAATTCTTGCACTGACTCCTATAATATCGCTTACCATTTTCGGGGTTATACCAAGAGCGTTTAGTGTAGAAAGAAGATAGTGGCTTTTCTAAACCGCACTTTTTACAGCTCTTCTTCATATCTTATTTATTATTTAAGTTGTCGAGGGGCGTGCCGTTCGTCGAAGTCGTTTATGAGCAACTGAGTTATCGTGTCATCTATCGGCAAGACGTGTCCCGTTTCACGCCAGTATTCGCTCATCGCTTTATTAAATGCTTTTGCGAATGGAGTATCGCCGTGCATAATCGGATAACTCGGGTCGCTGTAATTCTCTTGACATGTTATCCTATTTTTCTTCATATCTCATTTATCTTAATTATCTTTAGGAGCTAGGAGGTTCAGGACTTCGGAAATTGCGGTATTGTAGCCAGTCCTTGTTATGTTCCAGTCCGACGGGTTTGCTTTTAGGTCGTTCAGCTTATCGTTCGTCGGCTTTTTCATACCCTTCACCTCCTCCGCTATCAACTTCCTTTCAGCTAGGCGGGCTTGGGTGATGGTTTGCTTGATTAGACTCAGTATACGACCACCTACACCCCTGTGTGCCAAGTCCGCAGGTTCAGCAAGCTCATAGAGTAATGACTGCACTTCCTTCTCCCACTCCTCTTGCGCCTGAACAGGTGGGGTTTGTGGTAATTTTACTTTAGCGCCGTTCGCAATCATTTGGACTGTCACAAAACACGGCTTATCACAAACAGCGCAAGTACGAGTCATGTTCCCGTTCATGTCTATGTGAGTACTTATCTTGTTCATATGGCAAGCCGACAGTTTTTCTTCCACTAATTCCACCTTCGGCTTCTCGCTTTGGGTGGGAATTTGTAGCCCGTTCCTCCTGCCGCAAGCGCACCATTGCACCAGTTCAGTTTTTCCAAGGTTGTCTGTAAATCCACCCATTTTACAGGTTTCGGCGCACTTCTCGTTAGATACGGTGGAGGGGTGGCTATGCTCAAAACTAATGTTATCCTCTTTACAGTAAGGGCAATAATCTCCCTTTGGGTATTGCTTGTACTTCTCCTTCGCTAACATCGCATCACACAGGCAGCACTGAGCGTGAGCCTTCTTGCCGCAAGGTGGGTTGGATTGGTTGAAACAGTGGGTGTGGCTGATACGTTCGTAGTTGGTCATATGGGCTAGAGTTCTTTAGTAAAGAGCTGGAGAGCAAGTATTCCAAATGCCACAAGCAAGAATATGACTCGTGTAAACTCTGTTGCACCACAGTTAGCGATTATTAGAGAAGCCCAGAATGATATTTCTAAGTTGGTCATATAGGTTATTTCATTCTCTTAAACTTAGGCGGGATTTCTTCTTCTCCAAAAAACTTGGCAATCGCCATGTATATTGCTTCGCTGCTTGGAGTGATGAAAGAGAGATACTCGGCTCGTTCCTTGTAATTTTTATACTCTTCTTTTTTCATATAGGTTATTGGTTATTCCAAGTGCTGAGTGTAGGGGGCGAGTCGGAAAGTACGAGAACCAACTCACTTTTATTTTCTTTGTCGTACACCCCTACGTTCAACACTCGGATTTTGATAACTACTCCTCGCTCTTAATTACTGCTTTATACTTCTTGCCACCTATCTCTACTGTTGCTTCTTGACCTACCAGCGATTTTACTTCTGGCTCATCTGTGCCGATTTTTACATCACCTTTAGAGATGAGTTCGTAGTCGTCATTAACGGGAACATATTTGATTTCTTCTTTCTGGTAACGAATACCGAAGAAAAATCCCGCCTCTAGTTTCAATTTGCCAGACACCCAAGCGTTGCCATACACCCGAGCGTTGCCAGACACCCGAGCGTTGCCATACACCCAAGCGTTGCCAGACATACTCAAATTACCTTCTTTCTCAATCCAACCGCCTAAATCACCCTTGCTTACACTACCGAAAGACATTAGAGCCTCAATCTGAAACAGTTTAGCGCCGAAGTAATCCTTGGTGTTCTTGGTGAGTTTGTACTTTTTGTTTTGCATATATATTATTTATTAGTTTACTTTTCTTTACTCCGCACGCATTGAGTTGTGTGCGGAATGAAGAACTCAATGCTTAATTCGACCTTGAATACAGTATAAATCAGAAAGAGCCTCTTGTCAAGGCTCAATCTGTGGATAACTTTTATAATTCTGCCCTAACCCTTTCTATTATAGAAAATCCTTTTCTATACAGTATTGGCATATACTCAGAAAACATCTCTAAGCTTAAATTATTCTTAACAGAGTTTATAAGTCTTGTGCAAAGAAGAATATTTCCTGCTTCATATCCCTTAGAATTATCGAATCTGTCAAACGAAAGGGTTTTATCGAGCAATCCCTTACCAGTACTTATCAACATCTCTTCTCCTGTATATGCACACATTCCTCCTTGCAAGTCATATAACTTTTTGATATAGTCCAAGTTCACATGAAATTTCACACCCCTTTCCTTCGCTCTATTCTTCGAGCCATTAAACCTAGAACGAATATATGCATCGAAGTTATTATTCAAGAATTTATTTCTTGCTTTCCAAGCACAAGAATTACAATACTTTATTCTATATGGATAAATACCATTCGCCCTATTAATTCTAAAATGACTTAAATCAAGCCAGATGTCGCATCTTATACACTTTCCCTTTCCGTCTTTTATCATCAGTTTTTTGCCGCTTCTCGAATGTCCGTTTGCCTTAAGTCCATTCTTTTCAAGAATATCCTTAATAAAATGATGGCTTTTTGCGGAAACCGAAATAGCTATCTGACGATTTGATAATCCTGATTTATGCAACTCTAATACTTTTTCTTCTAACTCCATATAACCATTATACCATACTATTGTCTAAAAAGCAATACCTTTAGTATATCAGAATTCAACCCCATCTCCAACATCAATAACCCTGTCCTTACCAAGCATTTCAATCCATTGCCTTACAATTACTGGTCTATCATCATACACTCTTTCTATTTCCATTCCGCTGAAGTGTTTCTCAAACAACTCCTTCTTGACTTCCGTGTCTTGGCGTTTGTCACCAGTACGCCGCATCAAGAGCGATGTATATGGTACTCCATTTTTCTCCATCCACTCAATAGTCTGCTTTTTATACTCCTCTGGTCTGCCAGATAAAAGCCAGACGTTATACCCTTTGCCCCAATACTCTTTCAACTTAGAAACTATTTCTTCTCTTGGCTTATCCTCTGGAATACGGGCGAAGAACTCTTTCCATGCTTTGCTAGACTTATCTGCCACTAAGTGCTTACGAGCGGAAATATCACACAGCGTTCCATCTACGTCGAAGATTACATTTGACTTTTCGCTTTTATATATCCCGCTCCGTAAAGCCATGTTTATGATTATTTCCTTGCCTACGGATTCGGCTCTTTCGGAATCTCTCTTGATGCACTCATCGAGCGGCGTATCCATCGAGATTATTTCAAAATCTAACTTCATGTTATCGGCTATTCCCTTCCATCTACTGACAGTTTTATCGGAAAGGTTTGTGTCGTCGATGATTACTCTGTATCCAAGATGGAGCATGGCGATTGCCAACTCTTCTTCTGCCTCGATAGTTGTTCCTTCGTTCCGTGGAGTCCACTTATCAAAGTGGAGCATCTTTCTAAGAAGGTCTCGGTTGAGACGGATTGTCTTACCTCCTTGCTCGACGAGTTCTTTAGCCTTGGTGGACTTTCCTGAACCAGGAAGCCCGCGAAGGATTATTAATTTACTCATCTATTTCATAAACGTCGTTAATTTTCTTTACTGGGGTCAATACGGAAAGATGAACCACGTCCCCGTTTTCGAGAGTGCAGTACGAGTACATACCGTCTAGGTGGTGAAAGGTGATTACCTCACCATCCCACTTTATCTTGGCTCCGCGCTCAATCTCAAATAGCTTCATGTTGTTCTAATGGTTCTCCGTTAATGTCTACGTTTAATTTATCCATCAACCTCATTATCGCCGCTATATTGAAGCACACGGCGGCATGATGAGCCTCATCGTCGTCGCCTCTGATGAACTGGACAAAGTGCCGCCACGCAGATGCCTTGAATCTCTTAAGTTCTGCGACAGTACATGACTTTTTCCAGTTCTCTGAATTTTCGTCGCGTTTTATAGAATTATCTTCTTTCCATATCCTAAACTTAACTATATCACAAACTGTTTGAGGCGATATTTTGAACTCTTTAGAGAGAGACATGGACTGTTCGCCACTGTTCACCCTTTTTCTTATTTCTTGGGCTATGGCAAAGTTTATTTTCCCATAAGCCTGAGACCTGATTATCCTTCCTGCTTTGAGTGAGTGCTTTATGTTGTCTTTGGCGGAAAGATATTCAAGGTTATCTATTCTGTTGTTGCCCTTATCGAAGTCTATGTGGTTTACTTGTAGATTAGAGTCACCAATAAACGCCTTAGCGACCAGCCTATGAACTTGATGATGCTTTTTCCCTTTGGAAGCAAGTGTTACTAATTTATAACCCCACTTGTTTGTCCACTGGGATATAAGTCTACCGTTTTTCTTCACATTACCAAAATTACTAACTTCTACATTAGGAATATGGGTTTGTCGCCACTCCTCCATCTCATCACCATACTTTTCAATACCTCTAGCCATAAGATGCGCCCACTCAGTGAGAAGAGGCTCATAAACTAAGTCATACCTTGGCTTTCCCTTTTGGGAGTCTCGAATCATTCCAGTAACGTATTTTACTCTGCTACCTGAATCTTTTGTCTCGAATTTAGTCTTCATCATATTCGTCATTATCAATTACACATTCACAAGTTATTCTTACTTCCTCTGGCTCTCCTCGGTGGTCTGGTCTTGTTGCGGATACATACCAACCTACACCGTCACAGTTCGGACAGATATCTTCAATTGGTAGACTCATAGTTAGAAAATGGTTTTTGATATTTAGGTTTCAGTTGTCGCCAGATGATTGATGACGGGTTTTTATTGTCTAACACAGCGAAGCATATTGGGCGAAATTCTGGTTTCATTTTTAATATTTCTATCGCCTTATCTTTCCTGCTTCCTGACAATCCTTCGACGGCAAGTTTTGAGTATCCCCACAGCATATGAAACTGATTCATTAGATTCTCTCTTGTTTCATGCACCCACTTGTAAAACTCATCGGGAACTCGCTCCAACATTTCCTCTATATCCGTACCGTCTCGTAAGCACTCCCAGATACTTATAGAGGAAAACTCTGTGAGTAGTTTATGGAGTCTCACATACTCTGCATATTTAATCTTCAAACGAAGTCCGCTAGATGGATATAAAACTACAAATCCTTCTTCGTTCTCCTGTTGTAAGTCCTCACTCTGTGGCAATTCGCACATACAACCTCGCACTTCTTCATTTCCTCTATCGCTTTCTTGTAGCTTTTTGTTAGTCCAATATTCATCAGTTTCTTTCCCCTCACATGGTCGAAATCCATCGCAGAAAAGTGATATTTCATTCCGCAATCCATACATGGAACATTTTTCGCAGCCTCTATAACGCTCCTTATTTTTTTGTACTCTGCCTTGTGGTACTCCAGTGACTTCCTCCGATTCTCTGGCTTCTTGTACCAATTCCTTGTGTTGAGATTTCTGGAATTTCTGAATTTCTCTCTGTCCCTTTTGAAGTTCTCCGACCTGCAAGCCCTGCATATTTTCCATCCCTTGCTTGGTAGTATGTATATATTCTCTAAAGTCTTTTTGTGTAAGCCCCTCCTGCAGTATCCTGGCAAGTTTTTGTAAATCAATATCTTCATAGTATTCAGTTTTCTTTATTCCTAATTCTGGCAGAGGAAAAATATCCTTACCTGTTTTAGTTTCTATTACTGCTAATAAGATAAGACCTTCAAAATTATAATCTACAACTATTCTATTTTCTTTGAAAATTATTTCGAATAGATACGTTTTGTCTTTATCAAAAATAGGTTTCTCTTCTATGTAGAACTTTTGAATCCAAGACGTAGCCCATGCTGCTTGTTTAGAATTAAACGAACCTCTTGTGGCAATACAAGGTAGCTTTCCGTTCCAATAAAGTACCCCCAAAGAACCGTCGTATTTTTTTGTTACTATCGGCTTATCTTTTGGTATAATTAAGTCTTTTTGTTCTCCTAAATTGAAGAATTTCTTGAAAGGACGTGCGACTATGTTACCTTCTAAGTCGGTAATTAAGCCTCGGCACATCATCGTATACTCATCCCACGACTTGCTGAACTGGCACATTTGCGTGTAGTTCCAAATCAGGAGCGGAAGCGTATCGTGCTGCTGTACCGAAATAAGTTTTTGCTCTACCCTTTTGTTAAGTTCTTGTATCATGTAATCAGTATAGCAGGTTATTGTTGTTTGTCAAATAGAAACTGTGGATAACTATTTAGCAAATTGCTTTATTTTCTTAGTCCTGAATTTCCAAGAATGATGTTTTTTATAATGCTGACAATATTTTTTTCTATTCTCTCCTTTGTTTGGTTTGCAACGAGAACAGGATAAAATCTTTTTGCGCCTCAGCTTCCAGTCTACGCTCGGATTAGATTCATAAATTATTTGTTTCATGTCCGCCAACAAGGTTACGCTCCTCGGTTGTCCGTGTATAAGACGGCTGTTCTGCTATTGAACTATTGGCGGTTCTTCGTATTTAGTACCGTACTTCTTTACTCTCCACATGAATAGTGGAAGTTCATGATGCTCCTTCTGTGCTTCGATAAAAAGTTCTCTCATGCACCATGCCCCGTTTCTTTTAATCATCGACATAATTGCGGGGAAGGGAAGTTTTTTACCGAAGTGATTGTATATCTCAACCGCTAACTCCCTGTTCGGGTTGGATTTCACGACCTTTAGTTTCTGTGTGTAGTTGGATAAGTCCATCGCAGGTACAAGTATAGTTTGTTATTATTTGACACCAGACTGGATTCATTTCGTTAACCTGTGTCCATTCTTCTTGCGATTGTTTGTATGTCTTTCCTAATGCAACGGCTAGTTGTAGACAATCATTGTATTCCATATGTTTGTTAATATTGATATTCACTGAGAGCTGGCAACAATAACAAGGATTTTAAGATTACTTTCAGCAACGAAGAACCTTTGTATTTATTTCAACCTGACTTCATTACCTAGTTACCAGCTTTCAAAGAACATCAAATACAGTCTAGCAAATAAAAAACCACCTGTCAATAGGTGGGCTGTGGATAAGTTGTGCTGTCTCTTAGAAAGAGTTAGAAATTTTAATTGCATTCTATTGTTATCTA
>Ga0208644_1003670_pt1 | contig 11802 bp, 22 predicted proteins | sample VirMetDEL_Nov_18_FD_184517 | JGI IMG/M metagenome (GOLD analysis project Ga0208644, IMG submission 184517) | Aqueous microbial communities from the Delaware River and Bay under freshwater to marine salinity gradient to study organic matter... | ecosystem: Environmental > Aquatic > Marine >... | reverse complement strand
TTCGATATAGATGGTACTGTACGCAACAATAAGTACGCAAATGTACCAATTGCCAATGAACGCATCAGAACACTCCTAGTGACTCTAGCAAGCTTCAAGAATACTAAAATCATACTATGGTCAGGTGGTGGTGAAATCTATGCACGGCAGATAGCTAATGCGTTTGGAATAACTAAATACATTGATGAGTACGCAGATAAACAATGGCGCTCAGTCGATAGCTGTATTGGCGGTAATGGCGCTGGAGCTCAATGTATAGATGATTCCCATAATCATTTTGGTACTGAACTACAGCCAGATATAGCAATTGATGATATGCAAAAGTTCAACCTAGGCAAACTTAATCTTATAGTCAGGGAGAAGTAATCATGAGCCTCACACAAGACGAAGCATTAGAAAAGACAGTAGACCACATATATAACATAGGTCGATTAGACGAAAACGGTTTTAATGACTTCAAAACTCTTAAAAAGGGCATCATGAAATCTTTAGTGCAGTGGAGAGATACCGCAGTGAATGAGGCTAGGGTAGATGAGTTACTAAAGCTTGACGATAACAATGGCGGTGTTAAAGCATTAGACGACAATTACCATAAATATCTGATTAAACGTTTTGAGCAGCTTCAATCAAACATAACTAAGAAAGGTGAGTAGATGAAACCAATAATCTACACCACACCAACATGCGCTAGCTGTCACATGGTAGAAAAGTACTTCAACCGCATCAATCAAGACTTCACAAAGATAGACATATCAGAACTAAGAGACTTACAACAAGAGCTCTTTACTAAAGTCGGTAGCCTCAGAGTACCTATCGTTCAATATGGTAATAAGTTTACTGTTGGATATAATCCAGGCGAATTAGCGAAACTACTCACCAGTTTTCAGGCTTAGGCAAAGTAACTACAAACTGCTCACCTTTCACATTACGGAGGGTGACTTTTGTTTGTGTACCTACTTTATTGATATTAAGCAGCGTATAACCCATGTACCGTGTTTCTTTTGGGTGATCTATGAAGTATTGGGCTATTTCGAACATAGTTTAATTTAAACATAAGCTTTACAGAATTGTATATTATTGCATAGCATAGTATAATTAAAATACTCAACCTGGGAGGTTGAAACAAAAATAATAAAACAGAAGGAGACGTATGGTACATATAACAAACCTTACTAGTGTAATAAATATCGATAATCAACCCGAACTTTACGGTCTTGATGAAGCTAGTAACGTATTCAAATGGAACTATAGTGCTGGTGAATGGGAGCTGTATAGTCAGCAAGAAGCTACCAAACGAGCCGAAGCTTATTTAAAAGATACCCCAATTGTAGCCAGCGAGTTTTTTGATTCACCGAAGCAGAATAATCAATAAGCATTGACTTAACATAAGCTTTGTAGTACATTAATTGCAGAGGAACTGTCTTTACGGCAGTTTTTTTGCGTTTCAGGGTATTTTGTGTAGGGATCTGCAGCCTACATAACTTCGCTCTGAAGTGGTCAGTCTGGACACACCTGTAACTCCTCCACGATTTACACCCAGACTGCCAGCTTTAGGGCAAAGACATTAACAAAAGGAAATGTGGGATGTTTTCAAAAACGAGGGAATGTTTAATCTGCGGTGAACAGTTTATAGCATATAGCGCTAACGGGCGTTACTGCTCAAAGCGATGTAGAAGCAGAGCAAAGATGAAAACCGCAAAGTTACGTAAGCAAGGTGTGTACGACTATGACTTTATGCGTACCATACAAAAAGCATATCAGGACTACCCTAAGACAGAACTCACTTCAGAAAGCTACTTTGTTAGTAAGTTAGTAAATAGAGCAGCAGTGCCAAGCGGTGAACCAACACCAGTACCTGATCTTGGTTTTAAAGTCTACACAGAACCTAAGACAATTTTAGTTCTTAATCATAAAAGAGATGAAGAGCGATCATCATGGAGGTAACACAAGTACTTCAGGTGTTACCAGCAAAACCTATTGTTGCAGAGCCTTTAGTAGAAGAAGTAGTCGAAGTGCTAGTGATTAAGATCCCAGACTTAGGAATACCAAAAGTTCCATGTTCAAAAGAGTTAGCAAAATACCTAGATAGTTTAGAAGATTTACGAGAGGAGTGGTGCGAATGAAACGGCTTGATGAAGACAGTAAATTAGTAGTGCAGTTCGTGCTCGCTCTTTCGTTTGCTACCACGTTATTGATTGTTATGAGGTTATTAAATGGCAACTGAGAAGCAAAAGAAAGCATTTAGTAAGGTATTGGAAAATGGTGGAAATGTATCTAAGGCCATGAAAGAATCTGGCTATAGCGCAGCAATGGCTAAGAATCCTCAGAAGCTTACACAATCACTAGCATTCCAAAAGTTTATGGAGGAAGCAGGAGTTACAAACGAAAAGCTCGCTGCTGTACTCAATGAAGGACTTAATGCAAGTAAAACTATTGTTATGGGTAAAGAAGAAGATTCATTTGTTGACATTCAACCTGACCACCCAACACGCCATAAGTTTCTGGAAACGGCTTTAAAGATCAAAGGAATCGGTAAAGAAGAGTCTAATAACACGATCATTTTTAACCAAGGCGATCTAGTCAAAAAGAAATATGTCAAAGATTGATTACAAAGCATTCATAGAAGATAACTTTACCATCACCACCACCGATGGCAATATAGTACCCTTTATATTCAACGATATACAAGACTACTACTACTCGTTGCTACTTGAAGATTATGGTGAAGAGCTTGAAGGCATACGAGAGAACATACTTAAATCTAGACGTTTCGGATTTAGCTCAATCATAGATGCTATGTTTGCTACCGATTTTATACTTTCCGAACTAGGAGCAATACCACTCACTAACTCTGATGTGTATTCATACAAAGAAAAAGATACAGCAGTATTGTTCACTAGGGTTAATCAATTCATAGATAGCTACTTACTAAAAGATCAGGGCGGTGATTACACCAACCATGAACACCGTAAGGCACTAGATGGACTTCGCAAACAGTTCTTACGCTCAGACATATCAGGAAGTGTAATAGCAGGTAGGAACGGTGCTGAGTATCACTGTCTGACAGCAGGTGCAAAGGTATCTGGTCGTGGTGGTACAAAGCAGAACATCCACTGGTCGGAGGTAGCGTTCTATAACAATACAGAGATCCTCGATGCTGAAAAGCTAGTTACAGGTGCAGAAGAGCAGGTATCAAGTGGTATAGGTAAGATTTTCCGTGAAACAACAGGTAACGTATCTGATGATTTCTTCTCAAGAGAATATCAAGAAGGTAAAGACGGTGTATCAGACTTCAAGAGTAGATTCTTGGCTTGGCATTTGTTCTCACAATATACGACCAAAGCACCGAGCGACTGGATGCCACCAGAATACTACAACAAGATTATGTCCGAGGGAGTAAGCATAGACCAGGCCTACTGGCACTTCGTAAAGACTAGAGGACTAACCAACAAGCTTAGAATGCGTGAATACCCTACAACGGATGTTGAGGCGTTTCTATTAGGAGGAGAGCCATACTTTAGCGAGCAAGCACTTATGTATTACGTAAACGGCACAGTAAAGCCAATTAAAGAGGTTGAATATGTTACGGCTTTATAGACGACCACGAGCAGGAGAGTTCTTTGTAGTCTTTGGCGACTGCGCTCAAGGTGGTAGCGATAGCAACATGGTACAGTTCTTATCTAAAAGCAACATAGATGTACCTCTAGTTCTCCAAGTAAATGATGTAGCAGCTTCGATGACCCCCATACTCCACCAAACGCTTGAATGGCTATATGACCAAACGAAAGTTAAACCAGTAGTTGCACTAGAACGTAACAATGGTGGTGCTAGTGAGATGGAACGACTTAGACTCATGAACCGATCTGATAAATACCGACTGTATTTTATGAAACGTGATGGCGTAACAACCGACAAGCTAGGTTGGGTAACTGACATGATCTCACGACCTACTATGATTGGTGATTGGAAAGTAGCCTTCGACTCTACTCAAGTTAAGATCTACGACGAAGTTACGATAGACCAACACAGGACATTCATATCCAACAAACGAGATAGACCAGAAGCTGCCCCTAATACACACGATGATGCTGTTATTAGCATGGCTGGTGCTTGGCAGTTATACCAAACCGAGAACCCTCCAGTAGTTCACAAACGTACAAGAGAGCGACCCCCTAAAATTAAGTTCCATTTATAAGGAGGAAAGATGTTTAAAGCAGGACAAGTAGTTGAGGTAGGCAATGCCACTCCAGTTATAGAAACGTATCAAAATGGTGTATTTTCAGTGCTGTACACTAATACACCCGATAACAAACCATTTGCACAAAACTTGTTTATGGATTTAGATGGCACATTAAAATCGCACAAGTTTCCTACATCAGGTTTATGGCAATATGACGGACAGATCTATTTCCTGCCAAAGGAGAATAGATGAAAACCATCAACATAACCAAATCAAAGCTACTAGGCAAAGACCTCCACCAGCAAATAGAAGATGAAGTAGCAGCTACCCAGAGCGTAATCATCCAAGAGCTACCAAGCGAACTAGAGATGACCAAAGCACAGTTCGATGACCTACAAGCCACATCAGGCATGATGAACTCGTATATACCAGATTATTTTATCTATCAAACAAAGATGAATGTTATGGAAGTCAAAGTAATAGATCATAAAGTTGCAAGTGAGGAGTTGGGGGAATGAGCGACACACCAAAACACACCAAAGTTACCACATACGAAGAGCTACCAGACGGAACTACCAAGAAGAAAACTGAAAGCTACCACGAAAAACTAGCTAGCATCAAAGAAGAACGCATTGAGCAGATCCACACAGACAACGACCAATTCTTGAACCACCTTATGCAAGCCATACGAGTGATGACCGAGGGCAAGACAAGAGAGCTTAACTTACAGATAAAAGCTAAGGGGTTTGGTCAGCCAGCGCTTATTGTTAAGTCATACACAACTTATAAAGAGGAGTTTAAGAAGCGATGACAGAAATTGAAAACCTTCACAAGCAAAAGAACAACGCTTATTGGGAGCGAAATCAATTAGTGGCTGCTCTAAGCAAAATCTTTCCAGCTCACCTTGCTAAACATCCAGAAGAAGATAAAGAGTGGGAAGACGATTGGCGAAATATTGTAGTGGTTTATATACCTATGAACCTCACCATGTACAAAGACTCAGATAAACAACCATGCGATTTGCCTATGACTTGGCATATTCACGATCACGACGTGCCTATGTTCGATCATCTCAATTATAAAGAAGATTATTGGTGGGATGGTCACAGTACTGAAGAAAAATACAGGCGACTGAGATTGCTGCAGAACCAGCGGTAGACAAACCACAAGCTTATTGATATAATATAGTTAATAGGAAGCCTACTGCAACGCCAGCCCTTCCACCAGAGGGTATAGTTGGCGTACATCAGTAGTGAAAAAGAGCTATTCAATCTTTATGAAAGCTCGAAACAAGAGTCTAACCAGTGGCGTGAGAACTATCACGAATACGAACGACTAGCCGATAACGGTCTATTAGAGAACCTTGACCCATCACTACCAGAAACAAATGATGGCTCGTTATCTGCCAGTCTTTTCAAGCTACCTAAAAGAATTATCAACAGCTCAATCAAAGGTCGTGCATACGCAACCGATCGTGATGATGCATGGCTTACTGAACTCGCTAATATTCGTTGGGAAAAGAAAATCATACCTAACGCTAACAGCCAAGCACCATTCATTCGTAAATGGAAAGATGCTGTACGTAAGAGCGCAATCTATGGTTCTGTTCCACTCATCACGTTATTTGTAGAACGCGGCAATTATACTGGCGCTGACTTTATCGTGGCGCAACCACAAGACGTAACACTCGAAGCTGGTAAGGTGTCTGACTACGATTCAGACGTTATCTTCTGGGATATTTACTACTCTAAGAGCCAACTCAAAGACTTACTTCACGAAGCTAAAGAAGAAATCAAAGAAGATAAAAAAGCTCTCAAAGACTACAACAAAGCCTTAAAAGAAGCTGAAGATGCTGGCATGGAGTACGACGAAGACGAGCCAGAGCCGTACAACAAGTGGAACATCGAAGAGCTTAAGCGCATTATTGCACTTCCTGAAGGTGATGATACCCGTGATTCAATGGACGATCATCGAGAACATAACGATAAGTCTGTTAAGCAAAAAGGCTATCGTTTCTGCATAGCCTTCCAACGTGGTGTCAATGCACCATTCAAGATGTACTACAAGAACTCAAAGAAAGTAGTTCGTGAATGGTCTAACCCAGACCCTACAGGTGACGTACCTGTTCACTTCCTTTACTGCTACCAAGACTTCATCAACCCTTACGGTGTTGGAATCGTAAAACTTGCTGGTGGTACACAAAACGTACTCGATAACGCACGCCAAGTAGATGTACTAGCTACTCAGTTAGGCTTCAGACCTCCTATTGCAGTCGGTGGTGATGTTGAAAGCGCAGATCTCGACACTTTTGTATATGAACAAGATGCTATCTGGGAAAAAGGTAACGCAACAGTAGAGCGCCAAGAGATCAGCAATCAGGTTTACTCACAGCTACCTACCCGAATGCAGATGTACAAGCAGAGTCTTAACAACATCCTGCCAATGGGCGACACATCAATTGGTGCTGGCGCTGGCGACCCACTCGCAAGTAAAACCCCAGCAGGTGTAAAAATGGCTCAAGCCAACCTCTCAATTGATGATGAGGACTTTAAAGACAACGTAGACATGACCTATGCAGCAGTTGCTAAGTCAATGATTAACACAGACTTTGCCAATATGCAGGGCACAGACCTCATGAAACTGTCAGACGAAGAACGCGAACTACTTATTAAAGGCGGTATGGACTGGCCTGTAGATGAAGATGGAAACATCATCGAAACAAATGAACTTGAAATCTTATGGGACGAAGTAAGAGCCAAATTTGATTTTGAAATAGACCCAGACGACGACAAAGCGAAAGACGATGAGAAGCGTCTTGAAGGTCTTATGAAAGTACTTGAACTTAAAGCTACTGATCCAACACTTGAACAGTCGTTGATGATGGCTGGCAAGAAACTAAATGTCGGTGAACTAATGGGATCAATCATTGCTCTATCTACAGACAACGACAAGATCCTAGAAGACATTACTCCTGAAGAAGAAGCAAACATGGCTGAACAGAACGCCATGCAAGAACAAATGATCCAACAAGAAGTTCCTGTTGAGGAACAATCGACAGAACCTATGCCTGAAGAGTTACCGCAACCTCAACAGGATTCAAGTGAAGTGGGACTCATCATGCAAGCCTACGGTGTGAGCCAAGGTACAGCTCAAGCAATGCTCGAAGCAGAAGCACAGGGCTACCCACAAGAAGAGATCTTACAAGCTGTTCAAAGGCAACAGCCAGCACAGGAGGTAGTTAATGCGTAACGATGCATCACTTTATTCAGGTTCTAACTCACAGAGCTATGCCGCACAAAAGAAACAGGCTCGAACTGAAACGAAACTTGAACGCCAGAAAGCACTTACCAAAGATGCAACATTCATCTTAGAGATCATCGAGAAGCATAAGGAAGGTCTAGGCGAAATGTTACTTAAGCAGACAAATGAAGGTTCTGATCCAGCAAAAGTTAAAGAAGTTCTAGATGCAATAAGACTACATAGAAGTTTTGTAGAGAACCTTGAAAGCCAGATCAAACAAGTACTGCGAGTAGAAGTTGAGGAGCAGCCTAATGACTGATATTGACGAATCACTAGACATACGACCTGAAGAAAAGAAAACCTACCAAGAAGAACGTGCTGAGATCAAAGAAGAGCAAAGAAATAAAAAGTATGACGAAATTCGCGAAGCTATGCGCTCTCGTAATCAATTCATTTTAGAGATGGATAACCTACCAAGCCAAGTGCACAGATGGATTGACCGAGGGGCAAAGATGACGTGCGAGAACGCAGGACACCCGTACCACGAAGCATTTAAGAGGTAATTGTGTGAGTTGCTGGTCAAAATAACCAGCGCCTCACAGAGCGACCTCCAGCTCAACCCCGTCAACCGCAACGGTGAAAAGAATGCGTGAACTAATAAAGGAGTGAACTATGGCAGAACAAACTGCTACCCAAGACACATCAACTACTACCGATACAGGTGCAGATGATGCAGTCGATACATCAACTAATGAGGAAAGCTCAGAAGCTGACGTTGAAGATTCATTTGAAGACGAAGGTGTCTTTGATGAAGTGGACAACGAAGAAGATGAGTCCGACGGATTTGAAGAAGAGTCAGAGGCCAACGACGAATCTGAAGATACAGAGGAAGAATCGGAAGAAGATGTAAGCGAAGCTGAAACAGAGGAAGAGCAAGCGTCAGATTCAGAGGACGAATCAGACAATGCTACTGAGGACAGTAGCCTTACCCCTGAACAAGCAGAGCAAAAAAGGCGGAATGACGAATACGCTAAACAGCGAATCGCAGCCCGTGAAGCACGTAAGCGTGATGCAGAGATCAAACAGGCTCAAGAAGATGTCCGACTTGAAGAGTATCTACGCGCAGCTCAGAACGATGAAGCCGAACTTGCCAAACGACAAGAAGAAGTGCGAAATCACCTGCAGCAACGTGAGTTCCAACAGGAACGAATAGCTATGAACGCCGAAAGGCTCGAAGTGTCACTAGATAAAGCTATCGCTTCAATTGACCTCTTTAGGACTGGTTCACCAGAAGTAAAAGAGGCACTGGGCGATGCAATAGATCAATTTGTAAATACACAAGTTGTGACTGATGACTACGGAAACCCAATCGAAGTTCGTGGCGACCTCCATCAACATTTACAAAGAGAAGCAGACAAAATACGGAAGCTTACCAGTGTCGGTCAAAGGCAGAGTGTCAAAGCTACAACTAAGACCAAAGCCCGTACCCAAACTGTACCAAGTCGTGCACCAAAGCAAGCAAAGGTTGATCCAATGCTCGCAGCATTTGACGAGGAAGCTGATCGTTAGAGTCTGAGAAAGGTTCTATCATGGCAGTAAACGCTGCAACTGTGTTTCAAAGTAGAACTTCTGATTTACTAAAAGTAAAACGTAAGTCAAAAGGTTTTACTAACCAAGACTGGTCATGGGATGGTTCTAGCGCAATTATCGTTAGCACACTCACTGACCCAACAATGAACAACTACAACCCTAACGGTGCAAACCGCTACGGTAACGCTACTGAAGTAGAAGATACTCAACAGACATGGACACTTACACGAGATCGTTCATGGACTAAGACTATCGACAAAAAGAACTACCAAGATTCAATGATGATCCGAAAACCTGGCAAGTATCTTGCACAGGCTACTAAGAACGTACTTGTACCTGAAATGGATGCATACATCTTCCAGACTATTGCAACCACTGGTGCTGTGTACGATCGTGATGACATTGTTGCTGACGGTGCTACTTCAAGCGCTAACGCTTACACCAACTTCACAGCTATCAATGCAAACATCACTGATAACGAAGCTCCTGAAGAAGGTCGTGTAGCTGCAATGACTGCAACTTACTACAACTTCCTAAAACAATCTGGTTTTGTTCTTAACAGCGACTTAGCTTACAAAGATCGTAAATCTGGCTACCTCGGAACTGTAGACGGTGTAGAAATCGTAATCGTTCCTTCAAACCGTATGCCTAGCACATCAGGTGCAATTGATCTACTTATCTCTCACCCAGATGCAACAGTAGCTCCTGAAAAACTAGTTGACTACACACTACACAACAACCCTCCAGGCATTAGCGGCAACCTACTTGAATACCGACACCGATACGACGCATTCGTAGACGTGAACAAGGTAAACATGATCGGTATGCACGCAGTTGCTTAAAGTAAATCAATTTAAGAAAGGATAATCATGGCTGAAGAAAAGAAACTTCAAGTACACGGCGTACCACAGCCAAAAGGTACATCTTGGCTTAAAGAGGTGAAAGTAGACGCTGCACGCAACGCTGTTTTACACCTTAAACGACAGGCTGAAGAACGTCAGTTTGAAGAAGCTAAAGCTAACGGTGTTACACCTGCTCAACTTATTGAAGAAGGTGTTAAAGACCTACAAAAGCTTGATCCTAACTTCCGTGGTGAAGTAGCTGATGATGCTCAGGATTTCTCATTTGAAGAAGAGCAAGCTAAGGAACAAGAAAAAGAACGAAAAGAAGAATCTAAGAAAGGTAGCAAGTAATGGCAACTGTTGATCTCTCAGGCTTTGGCCACAACGAAGCACTTACTAAGACTGGTGACTACACCGCAACTGCTGCTGATTCAGGACTAGTACTAAACTTCACAGCAACGAGTACTCTTACTCTTCCTGCTGTTGCTGCTGGTACTTCTAACGTAACTGTTATTGCACGTGTTGGTAAAGACGGTATTACCCTTACCGTTAGCCCTAACTCTGCTGACAAGATCGTGGGTAATGGTTTCACTGCTGCTGATGACAAAGACTTGATCTTTACTAACCAGCCAGCAGGTAGCTACGTTGTTCTACAAGCAACTAATGAAGCAACCACTGACAGCGCATGGGTAGTTACTAACATTCTTGGTACTGCTACTCGTCAAGCATAACTAATTCTGTAGCGGTATACGCCACCGACTGTGTAGCTTATCAAGCCAGAACACAGAGGCATACATACCGCTACAACCATATACAATCATGGATAAATCTTTACAAAACATACGAGCATATACAGAGCAGCAAAGCCTCAGAAATGAGCGTGATATCAAGCACGCTGCTCTAATTGACTCAAATACCCAAACACAGCAAGTAATAGTTGAAGTAATGCGAAAGCTCGTTGACTTCCTCGACAACCGTGTAAGTAAGACCGAAGTAGTAAATCAGCTACAAGAAATCGGAACCCCTGATGCTTACAAGGTTGTCGAAGCCGTTAATGGTCTTCATCAAACAATTGCCACGCAGGAGCAAGTCGATCTTTCTGAAATGACTGATCTCCTGCGGTCTGTATTAGATGAAGCTAAAAAAATACCTAAAAGCCACTCTGATATAGAGATCCCTAAACCAATAGATAACACCGCACAGTTCAAAAGCCTAGAACAAGCAGTGAAAGCTATGGACAGTAGTATCAAAGCCCAGAAACTTGTGGCTGAAGCTCCAATAGTAAATGTACCAGAAACGGTAGTGAATGTTGAAAAACCAGACCTTTCACCACTGGAGGGTGAACTACAGACCTCAAGAAAAGAATTTGTAAAAGCGGTTAAAGGTATAGTCATACCTGAAACTGACGTAAAGCCACTTGAGAAAGAACTCAAGAAACTGAATAAACTTTTTAATGACTTCCTTGAAACTGTGCCTATGGGCGGTGGTGGTAGCGGCGGGCTTGCCACCCCATACACTAAAGACGGCTTGCCACACTTCGTTAACGCTGAATCTGATGGATCACTGCCTGTAACCGTAAAAAATTCCTCTAGCTCAACCGTTTATTCTAAACCAACTGATGCATATTCACTCGTTCAATTTGATGACACTTCCAGTGCTTCATATGAATACTACGCGTACATGGATAAAGACAGTAATTGGTACATCAAACGACTGACAACGGCTACTAATTTATTTGAATTTGTCGCAGGTTCATCAAGTTATTCTACTGCGTGGACTAATCGTGCATCACAAACCTACGCAACTTATGGAGTAACATTTTAATTAAAGGAGAATATATGAAACCAATCAACCAGCAATACCACGACCTAGACGAAACTAACACTCAATCAAGTATGACTTGGGATATGAGTAATGGTGATGAAATAGTTGTACCAGACCTTACGACCT
>Ga0208644_1003669_pt1 | contig 11803 bp, 21 predicted proteins | sample VirMetDEL_Nov_18_FD_184517 | JGI IMG/M metagenome (GOLD analysis project Ga0208644, IMG submission 184517) | Aqueous microbial communities from the Delaware River and Bay under freshwater to marine salinity gradient to study organic matter... | ecosystem: Environmental > Aquatic > Marine >... | reverse complement strand
ATCATTTGCGCCGGATTTGCGGCATTTTTTCAATCAATCGACTGTCTAAACTATTGTTTTTGCTTAATTCTATAGGATAAGCGGTAACTGTTTTGCAATCAGTAACCGGCCAACATAAATGTTAGACGTGGCTAACTTTCTTAGGCTGTACAAAACAGTAACGGCGGTGCTTATAATGTTAGACTATATCCCCTGTCAAATTATTGACACTTGACAAGGATTGACATGATTGAACCATTAATATAAAAATAATTAATTCTAATTTTTCACATGAAAGGAAAGTGACATGACTAACGAAACACTTACGCCGGAAAAAATTGAAGCTTTGCAGACCATGATTCGCATGAACCTATTAACATTGGATCAGGTTCTTGACATGATGCTGGCAGACGCAATTGACGTTCCGCTGGTTCAAACCGCGATTATGCTTTCCGATAATCCGGCATATTTTGAACAGCGTTTTGAATTCAAAAACTAACCTGAAAGGATACCAAGCTATGATTATCTATAACGGCCCATCACTGTTAGACGGCAAGCCCATTGTCGCAATCGCCATTCGCAAATCCGGCAATGCCAAGACTGGCGACATGGTGCAAACATATATCTTATGTCGCGACATTGATCCGCGCGATGCAAACAAAACCGGCGCAGACTATTCGATTTGCGGCGCATGTCGGCATCGCGGAACGCCGACTAATGACCCGAATAGAAAGCTTGCAGAAAATCGGTCCTGCTATGTCAATATCGCGCAGGGCGTTTTGATTGTCTGGAAAGCTTATCAGCGCGGCATATATGATACCGCGACGGGCCATGACGCTATTGCAAAGCTTGGCGCAAATCGCATGGTTAGGCTTGGCACCTATGGCGACCCGTCGGCAGTCCCGTCCTATATTTGGGAAAGCTTGCTGTCCAAAGCCGATGGATGGACAGGATACAGTCACCAAGCCGACGTTACTGGCGCGGATTACCGGCCCGATATGGTCATGCGTTCCGCCGATACAGAACAAGAGGCGCGGCAAGCTTGGCGCAATGGTGAAAGAACGTTCCGCGTTGTCGCCAACGTGTCGGATATCATTCGCGGCAAGGAAATACTTTGTCCCGCCAGTAAGGAAGCCGGACAGCGCGTCCAATGCCAAGCTTGCAAGCTATGCGCAGGCAGTAGTATTGCCGCTAAGTCTATCGCAATCCCTGCGCATGGTGCCGGAAAGAATAATTTTGCGGCATAATGTAACGCCGTTACAAAAAACCAATTCAATAGGCTGGTTTATTCCGGCCTATTTTTTTGCCTTGTATATGTTTTAGCGTGTTAATACACTAAAACGCCAGCCAGCCAACTAACTTCTATCATGGTGTGGTGGTGTGGTGGTGTGGTGGTGTGGTGGTGTGGTGTATTTTTTTTTTTTTTTTTTTTTACTTGACATGATGAATAGGTTCATAGTAGTTTTAATTATGGCTAGTGATAAAGAGGTTACAAAATGATTATTCATCAATTCACAACATCGGAACCCAACCCGCCATTTGAGGTGATGCGGCAGGATATGTACGCAGACTATTGCTTTGACTGTTCATGCGAAGGCATCCAACCTATTGACTGGCCTACATGGAAGGTGCTAGTGTCTGAATTGCTTGCTAGAGGTGATGGCGAAGCATGGGCGTGTATGTATGCACAAAAAGTGGCGTTTGATCGCTATCATTCAAACTAAAAAACGTGGTAAATAACACAAAAAATGGAGACTAACATGACTGAAGTATTCTTGGTAAATTACACACACAAGGACAGTGTAGAGTGGACGTGTCATCACGCTACACACTCACTTGCAGTAGCAACCGCAAAGGCACAGGAACTGCGTGACATGGGATATCGTGTGAATGTACAGTCTGTGTTAATTGATGAAGATGGGAGGATCAAACTATGATGACTGAGCAACAGCAAATGAGTATGTTTGGGTGTCTATTATCTGACTTGGACGTGGATATTCAGGGGTGTAAAGACGATCTTGTGTATAGTTTGACAGGGTTTGCAATGTCTGTATTATCTGACGCACAGGAGCAGATGGCTATGGGTTTGTACGATAAATCCAGACAGTATATCAACATTGCTAAGTATATAATCAAACACATGGAGGACTAAAATGGAACACTATATGTCACATTGGGAATTACAACCTGACACGCAGAACACATGGACAAGTGTAAATTGTGCCAATGGTCGTGCGGAGATTATCAAGCACATTGGGTGCTGGATGCTTGAGATACGATTTGACAGTGGCAAGTATCATGTGTCATCGCATAACACTCGTGAGGAAGCTATGCGTCAGGCTGAGTGCCAAGCAACGTGGACAGTGGATGTTAGTGACTGGTATTGACAAATGGTATATCGTAGTGGTAGAGTTAATCCAGTCGCAAAGGCATTGCTACAGACCGACAGACGTAGGTCACAAGTAGTGCCAGACAAAACCAAGTACAACAGAAAGAAGGACAAAGACAATGCAAATAAAAGTAGAAAGCATGAAGCGTATCGCACCGAAGGCTGATGGTCAGCGTGACCACTGGCGGCGTGATAAAAAGACTAAAACCCTGAAGCGTAAGGCGGCCCGACAAGCCAAGCGTTTCACCCAAGCGGCATAATGTAACGCCGTTACAAAAACTAACCAACAGAAAAGGAGACAAATCATGTCATATATCAAAGTGAAAGCAGTCAACATTCTCAACGCAGTAACAGGCAAAAAGCCAAGCATTGATCGTGTCAACGATAAGAAATACAACGACATGGGCAAATACTATGTAGGCCCATCGGCTGGTGGTCAGTTCCTGCAAGTCAATGATGGTCTGCACATTCGCTATTATGGCAATCCATTCTGGAACCTGTATCGGATTGTATCCAAGCAGGGTACAGACTTTGTAACCCATCAAGCAAAGTAACCAACACAACAGGGGTGGTCATAGTGCCACCCCACCTACTCTGGAGACAGATAATGACTTCTATTACTCAATACACAGTAGCCGACTACAACGTGAACGTCTTTCGTGGTCATGTGCGAGAAGATGGTCGCATACTTCACGGCATCAGATCAGATGGTGTCTTGGAGTGGCGCAAACCAGATGCCTATAAACGGCATGAGGACAATCGCCGTAAGCGTAATGCCTACAAACGTGCAAGGCGTAAGCATTGGCTGGACAAATACAAGTTACACCATGGGTGTAGCGTGTGTGGCACAAAGGACATTCACCCATTCATGCTGCAAATGGATCACTTTGATCCAAGCACTAAGATTGGTAATGTCGGTGATCTTGCGACAGGAAGTCTGCGTAAATTCATTGACGAGATACGTAAATGTCGCATCGTATGTCTGCCATGTCATGTGGAACATACAAACATACAAAGACAGAATGGAGAACTCTAATGAGACCCAAGTTCGAAAATACACTAGAGATCGTGAAACTTAGACAAAAAGTGTGTTTTTACCAAGGTAAACTGTTTGGTATCCATGAACTACTGGACATGGCTTCCGAATGGCTATCAGAACATGAAATAGAACACATAACAATAGAAGTGGAAAGCCTGTCTGGGCATTACAATATGCTCATAGAAGACACAAAAGATGAAATTGAAAAATTGCGGAAGGAGAACTCTCATGAGTAAACTTTTACACGATGAAGATTTTTGGAATCACCTCGATAAATCTCTGGAAATTCAAAAGGCACACGGTGTGTCCTACTTACAAGATAGTGATCCATTACCGGAAAATGGGTACACAATGGACGATAACGCTACTCAAATATGGCTTGATGTTAACGGCTACACAGTCATAATCATCAAAGGACCAGCAGTAGAAGGTGAAGATGATGATGTGCATGACAAAGGCATTCGCATAAAGGTACACAAGACCGATGACTACGAAAGCCTGATGAAAGATGAGTTCTTGTTAGACAAACACTTTGAGGAGTATGACTATGAATAGGTTCATAATTGACTTTCACCCCGCTGGCATTGCCAAGTCTATGTGTGACAAGCACATTGTCAAAATGCCATTGGAAGAAGCACAGATGCTATCCTTTGCTGTCAAGCGTTATCTGCCTGACATTGAAGGCTTGCAGGGTGGTCCAAAGGCACATGCCAAGCACCCATGTACTCTGTGGGCAGGTAATACACGAGCAAACTATATGTTTGGTTGCATGATGCTAGATGAGATGTCGCAAGAATACACAAGGCGATATGGCAAGGTACATAAATGTTCACTGCTCTTGCCACGGCTAAAAGAACTTGCTATACATATTCCAGAAGGCCAGATCACCAAGCATCCGCAGTGCTTTGGACAAGGTAATGACCATCTAAAGACTACAGAAGTATGGCCTGTTGAGGCTTATCGAAACTATTACCGCTGGAAGTATCAAACTACAGACTGGTGTGGTAAGTACAAACTAAGGGAGGTTCCAAAATGGTTATCCGCATAGACAATCTTACAGATGAAGAGGCCGTAGCAATTCTACAGATGTTGAATGAAGCGATTGACCTACACTTTGGTGAAGCAATGTTCAATGTGCGTGATTGGGAATACTTTGACCTTGACGCCGCAAGACTTTCAGCCTATAAAAAATATCGTACATGGTACGAAATGATCTATGGAAAGGAGACTAACGATGCCTAATCATACAGACAACAGAGTAACACTGTACCACAAAGACAGTCAGCAGATTGACATGATTTACAACATCATGAACACACCAGACACACCATTGTGCCAGACACTTATTCCTATGGATGAGAAGTTGCTAGAGGTATCTGGTTTTTCAGATGACTATAAACCACAAGGCTGGTATGGATGGCGGCTTGATAATTGGGGAACTAAGTGGGACATCTATGATGCACACTGTGACCGCATTGACGCTAACACACTACAGCTATACTTCAACACAGCATGGTCGCCACCTATGCCTATCTATGACAAGCTGGTAGACATGGGCTTTGAGGTGACTGCTCGTTACCTTGATGAAGGTTGGGGATACATCGGTGAATACGTCAGTGGTGATGACTGGTGTATTGGTGACGTTGAGAGTGTTGCTGAACACTACCCTGAACTGGACGAGGAGTTTGGTATTAGTGAGCGTATAGCTGAGTATCAGGATGAGGAGAATGCGGCATGACAATGGACATGATTCCACTTGTAGTTAACTGCATTGCCTTTGGCTGGTGCCTCGCACTGTTCTTACACAGAAAGGAGAACACAAATGACTGAATACAGACCTTTCATAGACAGGAAACATCTTATGCAACACATATCTGCATTGCTAGATGAGATTGATTTTCTGAGAGAACAACTGCAACCACACGATACTGGACATATACACACTGCAATCGGTGTGTTAGAAAGTCGTGTAGATAAATTATGGGAGAGTATGAAAACATGATACAAGTAAAGAGATGCCACAATGGATGAAAGGAGAAACACAATGAACATCACACACAAACAGAGAAAAGAGTTCCTTGAAGCATACAACAATTTGCGAACCATACTTCAATCAATACATGAGTGTCAGGACATTTGGATGTCAGACATTCGTAAGTTGGAATCAATGGAATGGCTTATGCGTAGAACTATGAAATTTGTGCCACATAAAGATGATGAAGGAAATAGTATGTGGTATCATGATTGGGTGCTTGAAGACTTGAGTGTAGACCCAGACGGAGAACAGCCAGATGTTTGAGGCAGCACTCGTATGCCTAGCACTCAATGTGTATCACGAGGCACGTGACCAGCCCTTCATTGGGCAGGTTGCGGTAGCCCAAGTGGTAATGAACAGGGTCAAAGACAATAGATACCCTGACAATGTGTGTGACGTAGTTACACAAGGACCAACCTACTCATGGAAGCCTGACTTCCCTGTGCGTCATCGTTGTCAGTTCAGTTGGTACTGTGATGGCAAATCAGATGAGGTAAAAAATGAGAAGGCTTGGCAGACAGCAATGCGTGTTGCACATGGCGTGTACTACGGCAACCTAGACGACTTCGTTGAAGGTGCCACACATTATCATGCAACCTATGTCCTGCCTGAGTGGGCAGAAACCAAGACGCCTATTGTACAAATAGGACAACATATGTTTTACAGATGGGAGTAGTTAAGATGGAACTTTTTATTCTAATCAATATCATAGCCGCAATAGCTTACTTAACATAGGAGGTATATGTATGGATATTATTCTTGGTTTAGTAATATTTTTTATCATAGCAGTCTTTACTTTATGATTTGCTAGTGATATAACACAACAACAGTTAACGAACATGAGAGGAGAATTATCATGCCATTAGATTTTACACCACAAGAGATTGTACCTGAGAACCTGAACTTCCCTGTTGTCTTTGAGCAGACTAAGTTCGACAAATCAAAGTACGTCATCAACGGCAACACAGGTGAGTATCTGGGGATTGTAGGACACAAGTTTAACTGCGCCAGCCATGGCGACTTCTTCACCAAAGCACACAACACAGTGTCTAAAACTCTTGGTGAAGATTATTGTGACAACATGAATATCAGTTACAAAACTGCTCGTAACAATGCTTGGGCATTGATGGAAATGGTTATGCCTAACGTCCTACGTAAGATCACTACAAACAAGCACAGCACAACCATTGCACCCCGCCTGATTGCCCTACATGGCATTGATGGTTCATGTAGCAACATGGTCTTCTTCGGTGCTATCGACTTCTTTTGTACCAACGGCATGGTCACAGGCGACTACGACAAGATCAAGAAAAAGAATACAGCAAACTTTTCACTTGACTTGTTTATTAAGGAACTAGAAACGTCAGTAAATGACTTCTATGCGACAGCAGACAAGTTCCAATCATGGGCTGAGACAAGCCTGATGACGGTTGATGTCAAAGCACTGCTTGAAAGCATCATTAAATCTGACCGCAAGGCTGATAAAATGTACGGTTTGTACAATCAAGAGGTCGGCATTCGTGGTCGTAATGTGTGGTCTTTGTATTCAGCTTTCACTAACTATGCCACATATGCAGACGAGCGTAACGGCTTCAACCTTCGTAACACAGGTAATGACACCGCCGCTGAATCCATGTGGTCAAGAGAGCAGGAAGTAGCTAAGTGGATTGACTCACCACAGTTTCGGAGTATTGCTGCATGAAGGTACTCAAGTTAGTAAATGATTACTACAAATCGTATGATTTCAGGAACATACGAGATGAAACTAAGAAACAGTATGAATATTTCATAAATGTTATGCTTAACACTGAGGTGGACGGACAGGCTCTGTCCACTCTCAACATCAATGATTTGACCACTCGCATGGCTAAAGTTGCTTACGATGGCTGGTGTGAAAAGGGCATTCATATGGCAAATCATATCATGTCTGCATCCAGTATTGTATTCAATCACGGTCTGAGAATGGAACTATGTACAATAAACCCCTTCTCAAACGTGCGTAGGAGAGCCGCTGAGAGGCGTAAGACAGTTTGGAGTAGGGAGGATGTCAGAAAGTTCTTAGACACCGCCTACGGCGATTTTAGCACTCGTAACATCGGTCTTATTGCACACATGGCATACGAATGGTGTCAGCGGCTTGGTGATATGCGTCTTTTGACTTGGGATAACATCGACTTTGACACAAAGACTATGCGTCTTGAACAATCAAAGCGTAAAGCGGATGTTCATTTACCTATTTCAGATGACTTGTGCGATATGTTGTCGCAGCAACATGATGATTTTGGGTTCCAGCAGTACATTGCACCTAGACCAAATCCAATTTGTGGTGAATACAGACCTTATTCACTGCAAAAATTACCTCTGTTTGCCAGAAGAATTATGGATGATGCAGGTCTACCTAAAGAACTACGTTTGGCTGACCTTCGGCGTACAGGTACCACAGAAATGGTTGAGGCAGGTGTCGGTATGGCACAAATCATGTCGGTTACTGGACACTCTAATCCAGCGTCAGTAAAACCTTACATGAAAAATACTTTAAAAAGTGCAAATTTTGCATTGACTGAGCGAAAAATACATGGTAAAAGCATACCAAGTGCCGCAAAGGAAGGTGATATTACATGAATAATATTTATAACACTAATGTGTATAAACATATAAATGAATTAAATATACCTAATGGAACTACAAAAAGAATGGTATGTCCTAATTGTGGAGAGCGTACATTTACAGTGACCAATAACATGGGTTCACTTTTATGGAATTGCTTTCGTGCTAGTTGTGGTATCAAGGGTAGCGACAGAGTGCATTTATCTGTAGAGGATATACGTACTGGCTTCTCTGGCGTAAAAGAATTTGCAGAAGATACATTTGAGTTACCTACCTACGTAGTTTCTAATAGACACCCCAGACACTTGATAAAATGGTGTGCTGAGTGGGGCATTGATGAAACTAAACTTGGTCTGTTGTATGACGTAAAGGAAGATCGTGTTGTGTTTCCTGTGTACCATCAGGATAAAATTGTAGATGCCACTGGCCGTGCGTTAGGAAAAAAATTACCTAAATGGAAAAAATATGGAAAAAGTGGCTTGCCATACAGTCATGGGTGTGGTAAAGTCGCTGTAGTTGTTGAGGACTGTGTGAGTGCAGCCGTTGTTGGTTACGGTTCCTTTGTCGGGGTTGCGCTTCTTGGCACTTCTTTGCAAGAGTCGCATAAAGGATTTCTCTCGCAGTTCTCAACAGCCATTGTAGCACTTGACCCCGATGCGCTACCGAAGACGTTGCAGTTTGCAAAAGAATTAAGAGGACATGTTAACGATGTTCGTGTTCTTAGAATTAAAGATGACTTGAAATATCGTAACCCGACAGATATGGAGAATTTAAATGGAATTATCACTGATTAGAAGTTTAATGGACAAATCATTTTATGATGACCACCGTGGGGCAAGATGCCCTGACCGTTTGTTTAGTAAGGATGTACGAAAGATTAAACAGGCTATCGACAAAGCTATGGATCGTTACGAAAGAACAGTAACACCAGACGAGATTGAGGCACTGTTCTTAGCAAACAATCCAACTATGACAACAGCACAGAAGAACTCTTTTTCTTCTTTGTTTCAGAAGATTAAAAAAGAACAACCTATGGGAGAGGATATTGCACAGGAAGTTCTTTCTAAACTATTTCAGCAAGTTATCGGGGAGGACATTGCTAATCTTGGTTTTGACTATGTGAATGGAGACAAGTCTAGCCTTGAGCCTCTTCGTTTATTACTGGAGCAATATGGAGATGACTTTACGCCTAATTTGAATATTGATTGGGAGGACATTGAATTGGAAACTTTGCTTGATAGAAACGATTTAGAAGCACGTTGGGTATTCAACATTCCTTCACTTGCTCGTAAGGTAGAAGGGGTAAATGCTGGACACTTGATTGAGGTTGGTGCTAGACCCAACACAGGTAAGACATCGTTCCACGCCAGCCTGATTGCAAGTCCGGGAGGTTTTGCACATCAGGGTGCTAACTGTATTATCCTATGTAATGAGGAAGGGTATCACCGTGTGGGTGCCAGATACCTTACAGCCGCAACTGGCATGACGATGCGTGAGATTAAGGCTAATCCATCTAAGGCACGAGACTTGTACGCACCTGTGAAGGAACGTATAAAGATTAAGGACGCAACTGGTCGTGACATGAATTGGGTAGAGTCTGTGTGTAAGTCTTATAATCCTGATGTAGTTCTTCTTGACATGGGTGATAAGTTCGCTAGGACTAGTGGCTTTGCACGTACTGATGAAGCACTTAAGGCCAATGCAGTACATGCTCGTATGATTGCTAAAGAATATGGATGTGCTGTGTTTTATATGTCACAGCTATCTGCTGAAGCAGAAGGCAAGATACAGCTTAATCAAAGCATGATGGAAGGCTCTCGTACTGGCAAGGCCGCTGAAGCTGACCTGATGGTTTTGATTGCTAAAAACCCTATAAAGATATCAGAGGACAGTTCTGAGCAGGAAGAAGACCCACAGCGTCATCTTAATGTTGTAAAAAATAAGTTGACAGGATGGCATGGTAGTGTACATTGTGAACTTGAATATCAGACAGCGAGGTATGTAGTATGAAATTAACACTTGATGTAGAAAACACAGTAACACAACGTGATGGCAAGATGCATCTTGACCCATTTGAGCCTGAAAACTCACTTGTTATGGTTGGTGTTCTTACTGACATGGGAGATGAGGCACTTGTTCCTTTTGACCATTCAGAGGCTCCATTTTCAAATATAGATTCAAGAATACTTATCCAGTCTTATCTGGACCAAGCATCAGTCTTGATTGCACACAATGCTGCATACGATTTATTGTGGCTTTGGGAATCTGGGTTTAAATATGATGGTCCTGTATTTGACACAATGCTGGCAGAGTATGTACTACAGCGTGGCATAAAGGAGCCTTTGTCACTTCAGGCTTGCGCTGAACGCTATGACTTGGATGCAAAGAAACAAGATACTCTTAAGGAGTATTTTAAAAAGGGATACAGCACAAGAGATATTCCATACGCAGAATTGTGTGAATACTTGTCTGCCGATCTTCATGCTACACAGCAACTAGCTACAAAGCTGATGTACAGACTAAACTTGACTGAGGATAGTACATTGATGAGTACAGTTGCATTGAGCAATGAAGTTGCAGTTAGACTTGCTCGTATATACCAACGTGGCTTTGCTGTAGATATGGAAGCACTGGAACAGGTACGTACAGAGTTTGAACAGGAAAAGGAACAGCTTATCAAAAATCTACAAGTTCATGTGCGTAAGGTAATGGGTGACACACCTATCAATCTCAACAGCCCTGAACAATTATCTTGGGTAATTTATGGACGTAAGGTTCTTGATAAACAGGATTGGGCCAGTAAGATTGACCCATACATGACCGATCAGGATTTCAATCGTCTTATCACAACAGGAACTGAGAGGCTGTATAGAACAAATGCGGTACAATGCGGTACTTGTTCTGGTACTGGTTACATCAGGAAAACTAAAAAGAATGGTGACCCTTTTGCAAAGGCAAATAAATGCCCAGAATGTTTGTCAGAAGGTTTCTTGTTTATTCCCACTGATACATTAGCTGGGTTTAAGTTCAAGCCACCATCACCTAAATGGGCTAGTGCAAATGGTTTCACTACAAGTAAAATGAATCTTGAGTTACTAGAAGGTGCGGCACGTACAAAGGGTATGGACGATGCTGTTGAGTTTCTCAGTAATGTTAGAAGACTTAGTGCAGTTGATACTTATCTTTCCTCTTTTGTTGATGGTATCAAGACACACGTAAAGCAAGATGGTAAGCTACATGTACGCTTACTACAGCACAGGACTGCCACAGGCAGATTTAGTGGTGCAGACCCTAATATGCAGAACATGCCACGTGGTGGTACGTTTCCTGTTAAGAAGGTTTTTGTATCACGATGGGAAGGCGGTAAGATTATGGAAGCTGATTTTGCACAGCTTGAGTTTCGTGCCGCCGCATATTTATCACAGGATGGAGTTGCAATTGAGGAAGTATCTACTGGATTTGATGTACATGCATACACCGCTAAAGTTATTACCGATGCTGGTCAGCCTACGGATAGGCAGACTGCGAAAGCCCACACCTTCGCACCATTATACGGTGCCACCGGCTTTGGCAGAACAAAAGCAGAGGCAGCGTACTACGAACACTTCACGCAGAAATACAAGGGCATCGCAGCTTGGCATTCCAGACTGGCTAAAGAGGCTTTAGAAACGCAGAAGATACGCACACCAAGTGGTCGTGAGTTTTCATTTCCAGATGTTGTGCGTAAAGCTAGTGGTCGTGTATCTCACTTTAC
>Ga0208644_1003668_pt1 | contig 11804 bp, 18 predicted proteins | sample VirMetDEL_Nov_18_FD_184517 | JGI IMG/M metagenome (GOLD analysis project Ga0208644, IMG submission 184517) | Aqueous microbial communities from the Delaware River and Bay under freshwater to marine salinity gradient to study organic matter... | ecosystem: Environmental > Aquatic > Marine >... | reverse complement strand
ATGCGTCCCACTTGCAAAAGCCACACGAATGACAAGCTCACAAAAGGCGAGTGCTGTCAAACGAAAACGAGCAGCAGGTAATCCGGGTGGTAAACCAACTAACGTAAAAACATTTGCATAATGAGAAGACAAGATAAAATGCCCGCAAGAAATAAAAAAAATTTCAGATCTACAAAGTCTGGAGCAGGTATGACACGAGCCGGTGTCGCTGCCTACAGAAGAGCAAATCCCGGTTCTAAATTAAAAACAGCGGTGACTGGAAAAGTCAAACCAGGATCTAAAGCTGCAAATCGACGTAAGTCGTACTGTGCAAGAAGCGCAGGCCAAATGAAGAAATTTCCAAAGGCTGCAAAAGATCCTAATTCAAGACTTAGACAGGCTCGCAGAAGATGGAAATGTTAAATGCAATTAGAAACAGTCGTAAACAAACTACTTAGATTTTTAAAAAGTAGAATAGATAATTTATCCATGTCAGTTACATCCGGTGGGGTTGACAGTATGGAAAATTATAAGTATATAATAGGACAAATAAACGCCTACGAGGCAACACTACAGGAAATCTCTAACCTGCTAGAAGAAAAGGAGCGAAATGGAAAAGGAACAGTCATCGATATTAACACCAAACAATGATCTTATTGGTGTAAAAAAATCAGAGAAAAAAGAAAAAGAACCAAAATTACCAAAGCCAACAGGCTGGAGACTTTTAGTTTTACCTTTCAAGATGAAAGAAAAAACTAAAGGTGGATTAGTATTAGCTGAAACTACACTAGAGAAACAACAAGTTGCTTCTCAAGTTGGTTTAGTTATGGCCATGGGATCTCAATGTTATAAGGATAAAGAGAGGTATCCGGAAGGTCCGTGGTGCAAGGAGAAAGATTGGATTATGTTTGCACGATATGCAGGTAGTCGAATCAAAATAGATGGTGGGGAAATGCGTCTGCTAAACGACGATGAAGTTTTAGCAACAATTGATAGTCCAGAGGACATCTTGCATGAGTTCTAAACATAGGAAGGAGTAACTATGCCAGAAGAAGATAAAAAAATGGTACCCATTGATACATCAGGACCTGATGCTACAATAGATATCGAAGAAGCAAAAGACGAAGCTGTAATTGAACAGCCGGAAGAAAACAAAGAACAAGGAACAGATAAATCATTTGAAAACGAACGAGAAACAAAGTTAGAAGAAAAAAAAGATGATGGTGAGTTAGAAGACTATAGTAAAGGTGTACAAGCTCGTATTGCGAAATTAACTCGTAAGATGAGAGAAGCAGAGAGAAGAGAACAAGCTGCTGTTGAGTATGCACAAGCTGTAGAACAAAAAAGACAAGTATTAGAAAAACGTTTTGAGAAGACGGATTCTGATTACATTAAAAAATTTGAGACAACTATATCGTCAGGTTTAGAGTCTGCACAAAAAGAATTAGCTGCAGCAATTGAATCTGGTAATGCAGAAGCTCAAGTTGCAGCCAATAAAAGAATTGCACAACTCGCATTTGAGAATGCAAAATTAGAAGCTGCAAAAGAGGGTAGACAAACAAAACAGGAAGAGAAGCCTGTACAACTCTCTCAAGCAAATAATGTAAACATTCCTCAAAGAGATGATCCGATTAATCCGGATCCAAGAGCTGAAGCATGGGCCTCAAAAAACTCATGGTTTGGATCTGATAGAGCAATGACTTACACTGCATTTGAGATACATAAGGATCTTACTGAAAAAGAAGGGTATGATCCTAGTTCTGACGAGTATTATGCTGAAGTTGACAAACGTATTAGAGTTGACTTTCCGCATAAATTTGGTAATACTAAAACAAATACGACAGCTCCCGTTCAGACGGTCGCTTCAGCACAAAGAAGCGTAAAGCCTGGTCGCAAAACTGTGAGACTCACATCATCACAGGTAGCAATAGCTAAAAAATTAGGTGTGCCACTCGAAGAATACGCAAAACAATTAAAAAACACGGAAGGAGCGTAACATGACAAAAGACGAAAAAAATACTTCTCGTGCGAGCCAAACACGGTCAAAATCTGAGAGACCTAAAGTGTGGGTTCCACCATCTTCTCTAGATGCACCCCCTGCGCCTGATGGATTCAGGTATAGATGGATTAGAGCTGAAGTCGTAGGATTTCAAGATACGAAAAACATAACTGGAAAATTAAGAGAAGGTTATGAATTAGTTCGTGCCGAAGAAGTCGAAAACGCAAGCGATTATCCAGTCCTCGATGAGGGCAAATACAAGGGAGTGATTGGGGTAGGCGGCCTTCTCCTTGCGAAGGTACCCGAAGAGATAGTTAAGCAACGAAACGACTACATGTTGAATAGACATCAAGAACGTAGCGATGCTGTAAACAACGATCTTATGAGGGAGCAGGATAAGAGGATGCCGATCAATGTTGAAAGGCAGTCTCGTGTAACCTTCGGTGGTACGAAAAAGTAATTTTTCAATCACTGAATTTATATAAACCGTACTGGAGGCCCTTCGGGGCAGGTACATAAGGAGAAACAACTATGGCAAATAGAAACACACAAGGTTTTGGTTTAGTTGCTGCAGGAACGCTTGGATCAACTCCAGCGACTTCTGGGCAAGGTAAATACAAAATCGATGCTGGTTATGGAACTACTATATACAATGGTGGTGCCGTTGCTTCTGCTGCTGGTTACATTGTCGAAGGTCAGGGAACTGACACTCCGATTCTTGGCGTATTGAATGGAATATTCTACAACGCGGCTACAACTTTAAAGCCGACGTTTGCGAATGCTTACATTGCAACAATCACGCCAGCTAACAGTGAAGACACGGATGCTTTTGTATTCGATAACCCTCAACAACAATACGTAGTAGCAACTGATGCTGCTGTAGCACAATCTGGTTTCCTAGAAACTTATGACATGAATACTACTGCTGGTAGCGATACCACTGGTAAGTCTTCAGCGACATTAGATATAGGTGACACAAGTGCAGATGCAGCTTCATGGAGACTTTTAAGATCTGCTGAAGATCCTGAAAATGAAGATATTACTGCAGCTTTCGCTTCAGTAGTAGTAGTTGCTAATCTAATTGAGCTACAATCGTAAAGCTAGAATAGGAGAACAAAAATGGCAATATCACGATCACAACTAGTTAAAGAACTAGAGCCAGGTTTGAACGCACTGTTCGGCTTGGAATATAAAAGGTATGAAAATCAGCATGCTGAAATTTATACTGCTGAAAACAGTGACAGAGCTTTTGAAGAAGAAGTAATGTTATCTGGTTTCGGAAACGCACAAGTAAAAGGTGAAGGTTCAGGTGTATCATTCGATGAAGCACAAGAAACTTTCACAGCTCGTTACACTCACGAGACAGTAGCTTTAGCGTTCGCAATCACTGAAGAAGCGATTGAGGACAATTTGTATGACAGACTTGCGTCTAGATATACAAAAGCTTTAGCAAGATCTATGTCGAATGCGAAACAAGTAAAAGCTGTTGAACCATTAATTAATGGTTTCGGTGGTGGTTTCACTTCTGGTGACGGTGCTAATTTATTTAGTACATCACACTCGACTGTATCAGGGTCTTTCCAAAATACTCTGACTACACAAGCAGATCTTAACGAAACTTCGTTAGAGCAATCTTTGATCGACATCGGTCAAATGACTGACGAAAGAGGTCTAAGAGTTGCAGCAAGAGGATTGAAAATGATCATTCCTTCTGAGCTTCAGTTTACAGCTGAGAGATTAATGAAATCTCAAGGTAGAACTGGAACAGCTGATAACGATATTAATGCAATCGTATCTATGGGTATGGTTCCTCAAGGTTATAGAGTGAACAACTACCTAACTGATACAGATGCGTTCTTTATCCTTACAGACGTACCAAATGGTATGAAAATGTTCACAAGAGCTCCATTGACAACTGCAATGGAAGGCGACTTCGATACTGGAAACGTTAGATACAAAGCTAGAGAAAGATACAGCTTCGGCGTATCAGACCCTAGAGGTATCTTCGGAGTATCAGGAGCAGCGTAATAAGTAATTTATGAGGCGGACATAGTTCCGCCTCATTTACAAGACAAAAGGTGAGACTTATGAAAAAATTCTTAGTTACAATAAATGCGTACGGCCACTACTCAAAATTTGAAGTAGAGTCAGCAGATGATCCGAATTCACTGGAACAATCAATCCTTGACAAACTTGGAGAAAATAGTATAGTTTGGGAAAAAACGGGAATGTTTGGTCCGTTGAATAGAATAACCTATGAGGAGGTTGTTAATGATACAAGACCTATACAAAGCAAAAAGGTCCTTGGAGTTGAAGTGGGAACAGGAGCATATTGACAATGGTAGATATACTCTTGAAATGGTCCGGATTGATGACAAAGTTAGAGAAGTTATCACAAAGATCAAGCTGGAAGAAGCAGCTATTGCTCACAGACAAAATACTGTCGAAGGTGCAGCTCCACAAGTTTCTGTAGCTACTTAATCAAAAGCTACATCGTTGGAATAAATCCACTCCACATTACAGGCTCTCTTGCACTCTACTTAAATCTAGTATATAAAAAGCACACTATACATTAAATTGAACATCGACGCGTATAGTCGACGGCCTAGAGACGATGTTCAAATAACTAGGAGGATAATACTATGGCAAACACTACGTTTTCAGGACCGGTCATTTCTAAAAATGGCTTTACAAGTACAGGTCCTGGTATGACTGTTAGCTTAACAGCTGACACAACATTAACAGTTGCTGCACATGCGGGTAGAATTTTACTTTGCAATGATGCTGACGGTAAATTTACTTTACCTTCAATCAATGTAAATGCAAATGGCGCATCAGCAGGTGATAATGACTTTAACAATCTAAACAACATCGGTGCAACTTTTACATTTTTTGTTGAAACAGCTGCAACTGATATGGACATCTTAACTGATGGTACTGATAAATTTAAAGGTGCTATCATGATTGGTGTTGATGACGGTTCGAAAAAAGCTTTCGTTCCAGGCGCAACTAATGATGTTATAACTATGAATGGTTCTACAAAAGGTGGAATCGTTGGTAGCGTTATATCTTTCACAGCGATTGATACTGCTACATACATGGTTCACAATTCTTTATTGATTGGATCAGGTACAATAGTAACACCATACGCAGACGCGTAATAAATAATTAATGTGGGGCTTCGGCCCCACATATTAATTTTAAGGAGAAACAAATATGGCAACATCAGATCAACAGTTTTCATGCAGAACTTCTGACGGTAGATTTGGTAAAGCAACAGACGCTTCAGGTTCATTTATTGGACCAGCTAGAATAACTTATATTCAAGTTGAAGGCGTAGCTAACAGTAACATCAAACTTTATGATGGAACTGATAATTCTGGAGCTTTAGTATTCGAAGGTAATTGTGGAACTGAAGGGTTAGACATTTATGTACCAGGAAGTGGTATTAGATGTAGAACTGGAATATATTTAGATTTAACCAATACAACATCAGTTACTATTGGATATACTGGCTAGGAGGTTAAATGGCTAATACTACCTCGGGCACTACAACGTTCGATAAAACTTTTGCTATTGATGAAATAGTAGAAGACGCATTTGAACGTATTGGATTACAGAACGTTGCAGGCTATCAACTTAAATCTGCAAGACGATCTCTTAATATCTTATTTCAAGAATGGGGTAATAGAGGTATTCATTATTGGGAAATAGATGAACTTGATCTTGATTTAGTTGAAGGACAAGCTGAATATAAATTTTTTAGATCAAGTGATGATGGCACAAGTGCTACATCAAATCCAAATGGTATTTATGGAATGTCCGATGTCCTTGAAGCACAATTAAGATCTAATAGAACTCAAACAACTCAATCAGATAGTCCGATGACAAAAGTAGATAGATCTTCTTATGCAGGTTTTTCTAATAAGTTATCTAAAGGAACTCCTAATCAATATTGGGTACAAAGATTTATTGACCATGTTAGTATTAGTATTTATCCAACACCTGATTCTACAAATGCATCTAAAGATATGCATTTCTATTATATAAAAAGAATTCAAGATGCAGGAGATTATACAAATGCATCTGATGTACCATTTAGATTTGTACCTTGTATGGTTGCAGGTTTAGCTTTTTATCTGGCACAAAAATTTCAACCACAATTAGTTCAACAAATGAAATTATATTATGAAGATGAATTACAAAGAGCTCTTGCAGAAGATGGTTCGGCTTCTAGTACATATATTACACCAAAAGCTTATTACCCAGGAACATAATGGCAAAATACGCAACAGGAAAACATGCAAAAGCAATTTCTGATCGATCTGGTATGGAGTTTCCATACAGAGAAATGGTTAGAGAATGGAATGGTGCGTTTGTACATGTTTCTGAATTTGAACCAAAGCAGCCACAGCTAGAACCAAAACCTCTTTCTGCAGATGGTATTGCTTTAAGAAATGTAAGAAGTGATAGAACAGAACCAGTTACAACTGTTTTAATAGCAGAGAATGGTTTTGAAACTTATGCTGCGGGTTCTGGAATTATAAATGTCTATTCACCTGGACATGGTTTAACAAATGGAACAACATATTTATTTAGAGGACCACCTACAATATCACCTGGTACAGGTACACCCTATAATCCAAATGGTGGTGCAGCTGGTAATCCTGTTTTTGCTTATGCAACAATTCCTAACTTTGATGGAATAACAGGTGCACAAATAGGACAAGGTTCAGGATATGCTGTTACAACAGGAAAATATATTCCTGATACAGGAGACGGAAATCCAGGAAGAGGTACAACTGACTTTTTAGTTTCAAATTTCTTCTTCTTTACAGTTAACTCAGATACTGCTACAACTGGTGGTATAAAAGGAGGAGGCTACGGTTGTTCCGTTGGGCCTATTACTATTGAAGGATGATTAAAAAAATTTTAAATTGGATCAAAGGTATATTTAAACCTACAAGACAAAAAGAAGTTGTTGAGTTAACAGCTAAGCAACAAAAAATTTTAAAAAAACATAAGGGATAATAATGGCTGGATTAAGTTATAATGATTTAGTTACAAATATTAGAAGCTACACAGAAACAGATTCTAATGTTTTAACAACTGCTGTTTTAGAAAATATAATTTTAAACTCACAATATAGAATATTTAGAGATGTACCTATTGATGCAGAGAGAAGACAGCAAACAGGTAATTTAGTTGCTGGCCAAGAGTCTATCAATGCTCCTGCAGGAGCCTTATTTATTAGAGGTATACAGGTTTATGATTCAAGTTCTGTGATTACTGGAGCTAATGTTTGGTTAGAGAAAAAAGATTATACCTACTTGCAGGAATATCAAGATGTAACAGGAACATCTGAAGCTCAAGGTAAACCTAAATATTACGCTATGTATGGTGGTGGAACGGGTAATACAGATACTACATCTGGAAGAATAGCTTTTTCACCAGTGCCAAATACCACCTATAAATTTAGAGTTCATTATAATAAAATGCCAGACACTTTAGAGTCTAGCAATCAAACTAATTATATTAGTCTTAATTTTCCTAATGGACTATTATATTGTTGTCTGTCAGAAACTTATGGTTTTTTAAAAGGTCCTATAGACATGTTGACACTATATGAAAATAAGTATAAACAAGAGGTACAGAAGTTTGCTAACGAGCAAGTTGGTAGAAGACGAAGAGACGACTACACAGACGGAGCAGTTAGAATACCAGTAAACTCAGCAAACCCGTAGGAGATAAATTATGGCAATAACATCGGCAATATGTTCAAGTTTTAAACAAGAACTTTTACAAGGTAAACACAATTTTGCATCATCAGGTGGTGATACTTTTAAATTAGCATTGTTTGATAGTGATGCTTCTTTGGGTGCAGCAACAACAGATTATTCAACTTCAGAAGAAATTACAAACACATCAGGAACAGCTTATACAGCTGGAGGTGCAACTCTTACAAGATCAGGAGTTGGTTTAACAGGAACTACAGCATTCACAGATTTTAGTGATGTTACATACACTTCAGCTTCTTTTACTGCAAACGGTGCAATGATTTATAATACAACTACAGGAACAAGCACAGGTACAACAGATTCTGTAGCGATTATTGCTTTCGGTGGTGACAAAACAGCAAGTAATGGAACTTTTAAAATTGAGTTTCCTACAAACGACGCGACAGCAGCAATAATCAGATTAGCATAGGAGGTCGACCATGTCGACAACTTCAGGATGGGGACGATTCACCTGGGGACAGGCTAATTGGAACCAATCTACAACTTTAAAAACAGGATGGGGTGCCCAACAATGGAGCGGCGATGGCGGCTGGGGCGATCTTTCTGATCAAACAGTTTCAGTTTCTTTAACAGGTATACAACTTACAACTAGCATTGGTACAGTTGATGTTCCTGATCAAGTAATAACACCTACAAGTTTTGAAATAACATTATCACAGGGAGAAGCTTTTGTTCCTGTTAATATAGATGGTGTATCTTTTTCTGCATCTGTAGGTTCTTTAACAGTTAACGATGTAACTATGGGTCTAACAGGCCAAGAAATTACATCTGTTTTAGGCACACCAGTCGTAGCTGATATGACTGTTGGAATGACAGGTCTTGATTTAACTTTATCTCAAGGTACAGCATTTGCTCCAAACGATACAGTAATTGTTTCTGGTCAAGAAATAACTTTAACACAAGGCACTGCAACTGGAACTTCTTCACAAGAAGCAGACTTAACAGGTATTGCAGCAACATTTAGTTTAGGCTCTGTAACTATTCCTAACGATACTGTTCAAATTTCTGGACTATCAATGACTTCAACATTGGGTTCTATTGTTGGATTAGGAGGAGCATTAATTCAACCTACAGCTCAAACAATAACATCTAGTGTAGGATCTTTAACTGTAGAAGAAGGTTTAGGATTAACAGGACTATCATTTAGTGCTAGTTTAGGAACAATTTCACTAACAGATATTACGGTAGGATTAACTGGACTATCTTCAACGTTTAGTGTAGGAACTGTAGACATATTTGCTTATGGCGATGTTGACACTGGTTCTAATACATCGTATAGTAATATTTCAACGGGTTCGAATTCTTCATATTCGAATGTTGCAACTGGATCAAATACAAGTTATAACGATGTAGCAGCGTAGGAGAATTTTTTATGGCATCAACATACACACCTTTAGGTGTAGAACTTCAAGCAACCGGTGAAAATGCCGGAACATGGGGAACAAAAACTAATACAAACTTACAGATTGTCGAACAGATATCTGGAGGTTATACAACACAAGCGGTAACTGATGGTGCAGATACAGCGCTTACTGTATCTGATGGATCAACAGGAGCTACTCTTTCTCATAGAATTATAGAATTTACAGGATCACTTACAGCATCTAGAAATGTTACAATACCTTTAGATGTACAAAACTTTTATTTCTTAAAAAATGCAACTTCTGGATCTCAAAATGTTGTATTTAAATATGCAACAGGTACAGGTACTTCTGCTACAGTTACAAATGGTAAGACTGTAATTGCATATGCAAAAGCAGATGATGGTACTAATCCAAATATTTCTACAATATCACTAGCAAGTGATCTCGTGGATGACACATCCCCACAATTAGGTGGTAATTTAGATACTAACTCTTTTATGATAGACTTCGATGATGCTCACGGTATCAGAGATGAAAATGGAAACGAACAATTAATTTTTGAAACAACTGGATCTGCAGTCAACCACATTGATATAACAAATGCTGCAACAGGATCAGGACCAGAGATTGGTGCAGTTGGAGATGATTCTAATATTAATTTAGAGTTAAAACCAAAAGGAACTGGTGAAGTACAAATTGGTACAGGAGCTGCAACAGCAACTCTTACGTCAAGTGGTGCTTATGATTTAACTTTAGATACAAATGGTGGCACAAACTCAGGTACAATTACAATTACAGATGGTGCTAATGGTGCAATCACAGCTACACCTAATGGAACTGGTGAAGTAGTTGTTGGTGGTAATACAAACCCAGGTACTCTTGTTCTTAACTGTGAATCTAATTCTCACGGAATTAAACTACAGTCACCTCCACATAGTTCATCTCAGAGTTATACACTTAAATTTCCAACAGGAAATGTTACAGCAGATAGATTTTTAAAAGTAGCTAGTATTACAGGTTCAGGTACAACGGCAGTTGGTCAACTATCTTTTGCTGAAGTATCAGGTGGCACTTCATACCAAGCTGTTAAAACTTCAGGATTCACTGCAGTAGCAGGAGAAGGATATTTTTGTAATACAACATCAGCAGCGTTTACAGCAACATTACCTGGATCAGCAACAATTGGTGATGAAATAACTTTTATAGATTATGCAGGTACATTTGATACAAATAATTTAACTATTGGAAGAAACTCACACAATATACAGGGTGCTGCAGCAGATTTGACAGTGTCAACTGAAAGAGCTGGTTTTACATTAGTTTACGTAGACTCTACTCAAGGTTGGCTATTAAAGGATAAATAATAATGGCTGAGTATAAAGGTATAAAGGGTTTTCAAGTACAAACCCGTACGGACGATCCATCACCAACTGAGGCACAAACTGGAGATTTTTATTACAATTCCTCAACAGGACAATTTAAAACTATAGGCACAGGTGGAGCGCCTATTGGTTCTTGGTCATCTGGTGGTGCTATGAATACAACAAGAGCACAGACAATGGCAGGTGGAAATTCTACCGCAGCAGTTGTTGGTGGCGGTGGTCCGCCAGCAGGAGGCACACAATCAGAAACCTATAATGGTACATCTTGGACAGAAGTTAATGAATTAAATAATTCTACTAGATTAAATGCAGGATCAGGAGCATATAATTCAGCATTAAGTATAGCTGGTTATACAACAACCTATATTGCTAAAGCAGAATCTTGGAATGGAACAAGTTGGACAGAAATTTCAGACGTAAATGTATCTAGACTTCAAGGTGGTTCAGCTGGAGCTTCAGCTACTTCGGGTATGTTTTTTGCTGGCGAAGGACCTCCTCCGTGGACAACTCATAGAGATAAAACAGAAATATGGAATGGTTCAAGTTGGACAGAAGTAAATGAATTAAATACAGGTAGAACACAGATAGCAGGAGCAGGAATTACAACATCTGCTTTAGGCGCAGGAGGACACCCTGGAAGTGGTTACACTGCTGATGTTGAACTTTGGGACGGAACTTCTTGGACAGAAACAACAAATTTAAATACATCAAGAGAAGGCAGAATGGGATTTGGAGCTGTTAATACCGCTGCAATAATTTCAGGGGGTAGAAGTCCATATACTGGAAACACAGAATCTTGGGACGGAACTTCTTGGACTGAAATTGCAGATCTAGCAACAGGTAGATATAATGGAAGTGCTTCAGGATCTTCCACAAATGGCATACTTCAAGGTGGATCTACATCAGGAACTAGCGGATCAACGACAACAGAAGAATGGAACGCAGCAGAATTTGAAATTAAAACAGTGACAACAAGTTAATAATGAAATATAAACAAGAAAAAGGAGGAAGCAACTATGGCATATAAATACTGTACAGCGACTAACTGGGGTAAAAACTTTTTCACTCACGAAGAGAGAAAACAGTTTCACCTTTCAGGACATCCTGGTGAAGTATGGGTTGTAGGCGATAATCTTTACGGTGATCAATGGATCGGTAAAGTAGCAGGTGCAATTAAGACAAAAGAAGAAGCACAAGCTATCGTTACTGGTGAAATCGAAGCAGCACAAACTGCTTGGGATGCATTATCAGCTGAAGAGCAAGAGCGAAACCCAAGACCTAC
>Ga0208644_1003667_pt1 | contig 11806 bp, 7 predicted proteins | sample VirMetDEL_Nov_18_FD_184517 | JGI IMG/M metagenome (GOLD analysis project Ga0208644, IMG submission 184517) | Aqueous microbial communities from the Delaware River and Bay under freshwater to marine salinity gradient to study organic matter... | ecosystem: Environmental > Aquatic > Marine >... | reverse complement strand
TATTAGATTTTTTATTTGGAACTAAACAAGCTCAACAAACTTCAACAACTCAAGTTCAGTTACCTGAATATTTACAAAAAGCTACAGAATCTTTAGTAGCTACTGCAGGTGATGTAGCTAAAGAAGGTTATATTCCTTACACAGGTCCAAGACTTGCTGCCTTATCACAAATAGAAAAAGATGCCATAACTAAAGCGCAACAACAAGCAGGCATTGCAGGCACTCAAGTAGGACAAGCTTATACTGCGGCTACTGCAGCGGGGGCACCGATTGGCGCGACAGACATCCAAAGATATATGGACCCTTATATGACCAATGTTGCGGACATTGCTGCAAGAGAAGCGCGAAGACAATCTGCTATTGAACAACAAGGTATCGCAGCTCAGTCTGCTCAAGTAGGCGCTTTTGGTGGTTCACGTCAAGCTGTGTTAGAAGCGGAACGTCAAAGAAATTTACAACAAGGTATTGGCGATATCTATGCACAAGCACAACAACAAGCTTTCCAAACAGCATTAGGTGCAGCACAACAAGAAAGACAACAACAGTTACAATCTGCGTTAGGAATGTCAACTACAGCTGCTCAACAACAAGCAGCACAACAATCTGAACTACAACAATTAATGGGACTAGGTGGATTGCAGAGAGGACTTGAGCAACAAGCTCTCGATGTAGGTTACCAAACTTTTATGCAAGAAAGAGATTATCCTAAAACACAATTAGGATTCTATTCTGATATTATAAGAGGAGTTCCTTATGGACAAACAACTCAATACACAGGAACACCTGTACCACAACCAAGCTTCTTTTCACAGGCGGCTGGTTTAGGTATTCAGGGTTTAGGTGTAGCGGCAAATCTAGGGTGGCAACCCTTTGCGTAATAGGAGATTATAATGCCAGCAATTAAAACATATAATCCAGAAAATAAAGAAGATTCAGGTATAGGTATTTTGGATTTCGGTAAAAGATTTGTACGAAGTGCTTATGCCCCATTTCAAAATGTAGCGGCAGACATTTTAAATCCGTTACTGCCTGGTACACCTATTACATATATACCTTTCGGTGGAGGAGATTCTGTGACTAAAGAAGAATTTTACAATAAAAATAAAAAAACTAATACAGGGATAGAATCATTAACTGGTATGGAGGGTTCACCAGAATTACCTTCACAAAAACCTAAGTTAATGGCAGAACCTGACATCAGATTAAAACCACGCCCAACAGAAAAAGATAAAGAAGCAGCTAAAAAAAGAATCGAAGGTGATAAAGAAAAATCCAAAGAAGATGATAGACCAAAAGGTTTAAAAGATTATTTAAAAGAACTTATGTCAGACGGGGATGCTTTAATTGCTTTAGGCGGTGCTCTTGCTAGAGGTGAAGGATTAGTGGGCGGGCTGGAAGAATACAGTAAAGAAAGAAAAGAAACAAAAGCTCTTGAATTAGCGGCTGCCGATAAATTGTACGAAAGAGAAAGACAGAAAAAATTAGATGAATATACTATCGCTACTCAGCAGATGGACATAGCATACAAACAAAGTCAGATGACAACAGATGAAATGAAGAATGCAGAATTTTCAGCAGCATCAGAAGCTTTGTCACAAGGTATTGATGTCAATGATCCAAATTTATCTAGCGAACAAATTTCAACATACTACAAAATACTAGATAAGAAAATGGATATGATTATTAATAAAGAAAAGCCAATGACTTCAGAGGATGTAATTGAAAAATTAAATCTACAAGCTATACAAAACGCACTAGGAACAGATGCTACATCAACTGGTGATGTTGGTAAAACTTACAAATTTATTGACGGCAAGTTAGTAGCACAGTAAAGAGTTTTACTCTTGAATACACGAAAGTGTAACTAAAAAATTATGGCAGAAGAAGTAAAATATACACCTATAAGTGAATCTAATATAAAAGATATATTATCTAAAGGTACTGAAATTGCGGGTACTTCTTATTCTTCCAACAGACCAACTCCAACTAGTGAGCAGTTAAAAGAAATAGCTGCGTCTTCTCCAGAAAACTTAAAATATATTTTATTATCAGATGACCCTAATGGTCCTAAGATAGCTGTACCTGAAGATACTCCTGACGAAGAAGTTATTCAACAATTAAAAAATCCAGAACTAGAAAGACAACTTTTTCAAGATGGTTATGTATATAAGTTTGGTATTGGCGCCGAACGATATGATGACCCTAATGATTTAGATGATACAGCATTTACTAAAGGTTTAAAAGGTGGGTGGGCTGGTCTTAAACAGATAGGAGCGGGGGCACTCGGAACTGTAGCTGATCTTCTTGGTATGGAAGATTTGGAAAAAGCTACTAATGATGCTATACAAAAATATCAGTTACAAGGTATGGCTGACCAGTTTATTAAAACTGAAGATGGTAGAGTTATTCCTTTTGAAGCGTCTGTTGAAAAGATTTTAACAGAGGAAGACAGAGCCGCGCATTTTTTTGATTGGTTAGGTTTCAATGTGGGACAAGGTCTTGTCACTACTATCCCTATATTCGCCGCAAGTATGATTAATCCTGCGCTTGGTGTTGGTATGGCATACGGCATGGGTGTGGGTGATTCTAGAATATCACAATTAGAAGCCACTGATTTTGAAAAAGCCAATGCTGGTTTATCTCTTGCCATTGGTGTTCCTTATGCCGCGTCAGAAAGATTATTCGGTGCTGGTAGTATGTTACAAAAACTTTTGTTTAAAAAGTTCGGTAAAGAAGCTACTGCTGAAAGCATTAAAAAAATATTAAAAGAATCTACCGCAACTACTATAGCTAAAGCTACTGGTAAGTCAATAGCGGGTGAGGCATTAGCTGAAGGATCACAAGAAGCTTTAGTTGAATCAGCTGGTGCAATTGAAAAAGCTTTGAATACAGATCAAGATATTATAGCTTCTCTTTCAGATTTATATACAGATAAAAACTTTTACAAAACAATTGGTGAAGCTGCCGCAGCTGGAGCTGCAGGTGGTGGACCATTTGGTATTGTGGGCGGTGTAGCAAACAGACTGGAAATTAGTGATATTAAAAATATCAATGCAAAAGATTCTAAAACATATTCTGAAAATAGAACTACTGATGATGCTGATCCTATAGTAAGTGACAAGCTTGGTACTGATTATAGAAATCAAACATACACTATAACAGGAGTGGGAGAAAGTATTGGTATAGATGGTAAACCTATACTAGATGAAGATGGCAACCTTATACAACCTAAATTTAAAGTTATAGGCACTTACGATAAAGGTGGGGAAAGAAAAGTTATTTTAAAAGATTTAACACCAGGAGCTAATAATACATTTGTTGAACGTGATGTTTCTATACTAAGTTCTTTAAACTTAATTGAAAAACCCACACAAGATAAAAAAGAAAATACAGTTGATCCGCAGACAGGGGAAGTAGAAGAAACTCCTGTATTTGATAAACAAGAAGATTATGAAAAAATAAATGTAAAACCTCTAACAAATAAACAAAGAGAAAAAGCTATTAAAGTTTTAAAAGAAAGAGGTTATACAGATTCACAAATAAAACTTATAGAAGCGCAAGGACCTAGAGCTTTAAAAAATGAAATAGATAATAGCACTAACTACATTAGCCCAGAAGAAATTCAAAAGCTAGGTGAGCTTGGGTACTTACAAGCAGTTGAAGGTCAGTATTCTTTAGAGGTTCCGCGCGGCGGACCTCGAGCAATATATACTCCAGCTACTTTAAGAAACATCCAAGAAAATATTACTATAAACAAAAAGACTGGTAAAACATCAGGGCGAGAAGCACTAGAAGAAATACTAAATAATAATGTAGAGAACACCCCACGTAAATTGCCGCTTGCCGAACAAGTCGGTGTTGCACCCGCCGTGCCCCCGACTCCACAAGAAGAGATTGTTAACCAAGCTGATGAAAAGATTGCTGAGCAATTGTCTAAAGTAAGTGATCAATTAAGAAATCCAAATTTAACAGAACAAGAAAGACAAAAACTAATTGACTACAGAGATATATTAGATAAAGCTTCTGGTCCTATTATGCAAACAAATGCAAGAGATCGTTATTACGATATGCAAATACTTGCTAATAGAATAGGAAAAGAAAGACACACTCCCGCGGCTATCGAAGGTTATACAAAAGCTATTGAAGGATTAAGAAACAGAAAAGGAATATCTGACGAAGATCGTGCGCTGGAGATAGGAAGATTTCAAGCTAGAATAAATAGAGCAGAAGAAGATTTAAAAAACTTTAATATACTTTACACTTCATTTGGTTTTAAACCTTTAACTAAAGATCAATTAAATAAGATAACCGAAAAAACTTTTCCTAACAAAAATAGAATACGCGGACTGTACCAAGGTATTCCTGAAAGACCTATTAAAAAACAAGTGGAAGTATGGTCAGTAGATGATTCCACTACTAGAGAACAAGCTAAACTTAGACGCGAAATTCAAGACAACAAAATTAAAGCACTTAATAATGGAACATACTGGGGAACTATTGGACATACGTTTTGGAATACAGGCGCTGGCTCTATCCCAGGGGGCACGTTAGGTTCAGGTAAGTCTGCTTTCTTATATCTTAAACCCAGCGTATTTTTAAAATTGGCGGCTACTGGTGCTGACACAAGTCAAGCGCGGCAAAATCAATTGCAAGAACAATATGGTAAGAACGCGCAAAACGGAATAACACCACCCTTCTTAATATTAAAGTTAAGATATACTGATGAAGGCAATCCTATTCTAAGTGTTACACAGCACGAAGGTAGGCACCGCGCAATATATGCTAGCCGATTAAGTGCTGATAAACCCATACCAGTTCAAATAGAAATACGCGATACAGATAACAAACCTATATTCTACAACACAGCTATTCCTGGATATAAAGGTAGAAGAAGTTATGCAGATTTTGTAGGAATAATTCAACAAGCTGCTATTGAAAACCAAGATTTAGTCACAGATAATTTAGATGGCAATCCACTAATGTTGGACAATATGGATTTAGATATTGATGGTTTTGTTTATAATGATGGTGAAGTTAAACTAGGTAGAATATTTAAAAGAGATGATGATTACAATCCAGATTTCTTAAAAAACAATATAGAAAATTTAGGAGTTGCTGGATTTATAGAATCTCAAGAACAACAAATAACCTATACAGAAGAAGCTGAAAAAGATTTAATGCGTATTTATGATGCTCTGCGTGCTGAATTAGATAAACTAGGATTAGATTATGTCAACTTATCTATTTTAAACAGGTGGTTAGATAATTCTAAATCAAGACTTGGTAGATTTATGGGAACATATGATGTAACTACTGAAGCTGTTGATTTCCAAAATCCTCAAATCATAGAAGTCTTAGCAAGAGGTTCAGAAAATTTATCTTATCAAAGTAGATTAAATTCTTTGATGGTTACTCTTCGCCACGAAGCTATGCACGCTATATTTAAAAGTGGTCTGTTGACGGATAAAGAAATACAAATGTTAAAAAATTATTCTAAAGCATACTGGATTAAAGATTTTAATGTAAGAAAAAATTATTCTGGCTTACCAGGAATGACAGAAGACATTATAATTGAAGAAGGTATCACAGCAGCATTTGGTGATTTTTTAAATAAAAGATATATTCCAAAAGGAAAGATAGCGCAAATCTTTGAAAGAATAAAAGGTTACTTACTAGCTTTATCTAGAGCATTGTTCAATACTGGATACACAAATCCTGAACAACTGTTTGACGGAATTAATAATGGTGAATTTAAAAAGAGAATGAGAGAGCGTAAGAGTTTAATATTTAATAATACCTTAGCTAACAATATGGAAAAGTCTTTAGAAAGAAGATCACCTTCCACACGAGTTAAACTTAGAAGAGTTCCTTTTGTAGCAGTTACGGATATTCCCGAAGCGCAACCAGGTTACAATTATTCACAAGAGTATTTAACTGAACCATCCTCTCCAGAAATAGATCAATATATACCAGGGACTAGACAAAGTTTAAGATCATCTACAAGACAGATGGTTAACGATATTGCAAAAGAAGAAAGAGCTGATTCGCAAGGTACTACAAGTCCAGAAATTTTAGGAACACTCAGCAGAGTATTTTCACACGCTAGAATATGGGCAAAGAGATATCCTGTGTTTGAGAAACTGTTTAGTGCTGTCACATTAAGAGATCAAAAATCCAGAGAATTACAAAGTAAGTTTGTAGAAATATTAAGTAAAAAATATTTGCGCGTTATACGTAATCCAGAATATGCTGCTTTGTTAAATAAGGCTTTAGAAATATCACAACAAGTTCCAGGTAGATATAGAATCAATGAGAATAACCAAATTATATTTAGAGCCGAACGTGACGGAGATGGTGCTGATAGTACCGTTAAAGCTGGAGATATTGTTATATTGGAAGGTGACATAGCAGAAGCTTATGAAAATGTGCAAGAAGCAATCCAAGGTATGCACAAAGAAATAATAAGAGGTTTATTAGCTAATGATGTATCTGCAAATCTATTAAGTAATACTATAGAAACTTTAATAAGATTAAATGCGATTGATGTAAATGCAAAAATATTTTTAAACAACACTAAAACAATTGCAGAATTAACTGAAACAGATTTTGAAAATTTAAACTACTCTGACATATTACAATTAACAGAAGCAACTAAAGATTTAAAAGAAGCGATTGATGGTAATGCCGAAATATTAATTAACTTAGGTTTAAATGCTGAGGAAGGTCAAGGTGTAATTGCTCAATTAAATACACTACTAGGTCAAGCCGATAAAGAGGGGGCACCTGGGACTGGATTGCTGGCACTTAACGCGGAAATGAAAAAGTATGATGACTTTACTAAAACAGATTATGTACCACTGCAGAGGCACGGCAGTCATTACATTGTAGTAAAAGACAAAGACGGCAAAACTGTAGATTACAGAATGTTTAATAAGGGAAGATTTATTGGAAAAATATTAGATGAAGAAAAGCAGGTGCGCGACCAGTTAAATAAAAAATATGGAGGCAATCCTGACTTAACAATATCAGAAGCTAGACCTGTTAGCATAAATGAATTAAGAGAAAGAGTGGGTGCTGACTTAAGCACTATAGATGCAGCTGCTGAATTTTTATCAGATACAAATAAAGAAAAGTATAACGAGATTAGAAAAGAAATAGAAACTACTTTGAACAAAGGAACTAATTTAACAAATGGTGTTGTACAAGGATTTAGTTCATTCATCAAACCTCGTAAACAACAAGGTGGTATCCCTGGGTATAGTACAGATTTTGCAAGAGCTATTACTCAGTACGGTTTAGCGGGAAGTAACTTTGCAGCTGGAAATAGATTTAATAAAACAATAGCAGATGCTTACAAAGGAACACAGAATTTAAAGGTGGATGCATCTTTAAGAGATGCGTCTAAAAAGTGGTATGAATATGTAATGAATCCTAAGCAAGAGTTTGCACAGATTCGTAGATTAGGTTTTTGGTATTATCTAGGTGGTAATATATCTTCAGCATTTTTACAATTGATGAGTATCGTACAGTTCAGTGGTCCTATATTAAGTACTGTATCTGGTAAAAAACAATCAGCTGCTGTTGAATTATTAAAAGCTTTTAATGACGTTAGAAAAATGCTAGTCTTCAATGGTAGAAAATTTCAAGATGTATTTTTAAATTTTGATAAACTTCCAGAAGATGTAAGAGAAGATGCTTTAGCTGATATATACAATGGAAATATTAAACAAGGTATGTCTATGCATGAAGCAGGAATGCCGCAAGGTAGTGGAATTATAACAACCAATGAACGTAACCGCAGATTGCTTAGAACATTTGAGAACACAGTTATTGGTGGCGTGTTTAATACATTTGAAACTATTTCGCGTTTGACTGTTTACATAGCAACACACCGCATGATGCAGAAAGCAGACGCTATGGAAAATGCTGTTAACTTTTTTTCAACAGATGAAGATTTCAAAGGCAACATGTTTAGGAATAATGGGGTAGCTACACCAAGAATGGTAGCTCAACAAGTATTAGAAGAAACTTTTGGTGTATATGGTAAACTAAATAGACCAGAATATATGAGAGGATTAGGTTCTGTATTCTTCCTATTCCAAACTTATATCAGTCAAATGTTTAGCTTAATGTTTAGAATGGCAACAAGGCAAGGGACACCAGCACAAAGAAGAGCAGGTCAAAAAGCTTTAGCTAAAATGTTATTAATGATTTTAATAACTGGCGGATTTATGGGAATGCCTGGTATAGATGATGCTTTATGGTTAAAAGATTTAATGTATAAATATATAACAGGAATAGAAAAAGATTCTAGATCAGAATTTAGAAACATGATTGCTGAAGTAGCTGGACCTAAGGTTGCAGAATTTTTTGAGAATGGTATTATAAATACTCTAGCTAATGTAGATGTTCAAAGAAGGTTATCATTTGGTACCGTTCCAGGTTCTGGACAAATGCGTGCTATTATAGGTATGATGGGAATCAATACAGGAGCTAGAGCTGAAGAATTTTTAGGAGCGCCTGGCGCCATATTCTTTCAGAATGCTAGAAATGTGTTTGGCGCTTTTGATAGGACAGGAAAGTTTCCAGCTAGGGAATTGTTATACGCAGTTACTCCTACATTTATAACTAACTTATTTAAAGCACAAGACATATTAGAAGATGGAAGAGTAGAAAGCAGATACGGTACTATATTAACAGAGGATGCTGGAATATACGATGCATTTTTACAAGGAATAGGTTTCTCCCCTACAAAAATTTCTAAAGAAAGAGAACTGTTGAGATTGGAAAGATTAAATTCTGGAAGAGATTCTGTTAAACAAGCTAGAATGAATAGAAGAATAACATCTGCTTACAGACAATTGTTTTTAGGAATTATTAAAAAAGATTTTGATCTACAACTTGAGGGTCAAGAAAGTTTAAAAGAATTATTAATGGAATTGTATGCTTATAACTCCACCCAAGACTGGACAAATCAATTGACAGTTGACGTTCAAAGATTAGCTATGGAAGCTATGAAAGACCTATCAAAAGAATACAGAGTACTCAAAGGTGGAGCTACAGATTTATTAAATAATCTACGTGACGCCCAAGGATTGGGAGTTGAGTATGGTTTCCAACCTACTAATTAAACAGCCCAAGATATCCACTCTTTAGATTTCGCGTTAGTCGGTTCATCTACTACCACAGGAACTTGGAATGTCACACCATATTCGGGATGCGTAAACCATAAAGCTTGTTGTGGTCGCTCCGATGTAAATCTATTAGAGTAAGCATACTCATCATAACCTTTGGTTGAGCCATTAACAATACAACCTTTTAAAGATATGTATTGATGATAGTGCCCCATGATTACATAGTCAATAGTCTTATTTCTATTGTGGTATTCTTGTTTAATCTTCTGTACACCACGAGCGATTGGTCCTAGCATACCCACAATTCCCGTGCCCCCCGACACTCCGAGGCGATCGCCATGTGTCAGCAAGTAATTAACACCATATACTTTATATACAGTATCAAATCCTGTAGGAATTTGGAATTGGATTCGCTTGTCATTTTTAAAATGTCTAGCTAGTAGATTGTATAACATCCAATCATAGTTGGTTTTCGCGGCTTGCTTGTGGCGATATTGCTTGTAGGTTCGGGAGTGATTACCATAGGTACAAGGTACAAATACTTTACCAAAAACCTTAGCAAACTTTTCCAATGCCCATGTCATATTGTCAAGCAAGTCAAGAACATGTTCAATGTTAGTGCCATCATTGTTCTCTGCCAGCTCGTCATGGATATCACCAGATATCATATCGCCACCCAAGGCACATACTAACCCAGGATATTTAGGGTTAACCATGTGATTCGTACATAAGTCTATAGTAGTATCTACTACATTCTTAAATCTCTTTAACGCTATTGTTCTATCATATTCATTGATACCATTTACCGCTTGCTTATCCACGACCTCACCCCAGTGAAAGTCAGATAGGAATATAGTAGGCACACCAGGTGCCCCCTTGGCAGGGGTATTCTTTGTCAACCATTTAGGTGGCTTGACTACATGATTCTCGGCTTTGATTAAACTATCTTTTAATTTTTGATGCGCCAAATTTTCTTTGGCTAGAATATCTACTTGTCTTTTAAGTTCCCGTAACTGTGCGTCATGTTCATACTGCTGTTCAATCAGTGCAGCTTCAGCATCGGGGGGCACGACTGTAGGTTTAACGCCTTGTAGTTGTGCTTGTTCAATTCTCTCGATGAGAGTAGTACGCGGGATTCCTAGTTCTCTAGAGGCTGCCGCTTTATTGCCTTTGTTATTAATGACTGCATTTAATGCATCAATTAATATGCTTTTCGCTATTGTTTTACCCATGATAATCTCCTGTAATGCGCGAATCATACCACGTTTTTTAACCCTTGTCAAGCAAATAATGATATGGTATAATCTTGTAATGAAACTCACAGAGGAAATAAAGATAACAGCGCCCGTTGTTAAAATTGGTGGAGATGCAGTAAAGATTGAGGAACAATCTTCAGAGGCTTCTTCAGACAATTCACCATCCCAATAAATAATAAGGAGAACATAATGAAAAAAGGAAGACTACAACCAGGAAAAAATACTCCTGTAAGTTCTGGATCTAAAAATAAAATGACATCTAAGTCATCATATTCATCTAAAAATCCTAGAACTAGAACATCACTAACACCTGGAGGCAAGAAGAAAGAAACTTCTTTCGGCGTAGCTGCTCCAGTTAAAAAAGAATATATAAAAGGCAAATCTACTATGTCAAGTGACAGAGCTACTGGCGAAGAATTTAGAAATGCTTTTGCTGCTGCTAGAAAAGAAGGTAAAAAAACTTTTACGTTTAAAGGACAGTCTTATACTACAAAACTAAAAGGTGAGTAATGCCTATTACTAGAGCATCTTTAGCCAAAACAACTAGCAAGAAGCCTAAGAAAAAATATCAAACACCTGGGCAAATAGCTAGAACTAAAGCTGATAAAAATAAGAAAGCTATCTTATCACAACAAAGAGGGGAAGCATCTCCTAAAGGTGGTAAGGTTGTGATGAGAGGTTTTGTAAAAGCTTTATATGATAAAGTCAAAAACAAAAAGTAAATCTTCTGTCAACAAGGCTGGTAATTATACTAAACCTAGTATGAGAAAGTCCTTGTTCAATAAGATTAAAGCTGGTGGAAAAGGCGGTGCACCTGGACAGTGGTCAGCGCGCAAAGCACAGATGCTAGCAAAAGAATACAAAGCTAAAGGTGGGGGTTACACATCTTAGGATGGAAGGTTCTTGCAAAAATTGTGGGCACTCTTGCCACTGCAGTAACTCCTCCAGTTGCCATTGTAAATGCGCTAGTTGCGAACATAGAAAGGAATAAACATGCCAAAAGTAGGAAAGAAAAAATTCCCATACACAAAAAAGGGAATCGAGGCAGCCAAGAAAGAAGCAAAAAAATCTGGCGCCAAAATGAAAAAGAAGTAATGGCATTAGCCAAGTCACAAAAAAGTTTAAAGGCTTGGACCAAACAGAAGTGGCGAACCAAATCTGGTAAGCCATCTACTCAAGGTCCCAAAGCTACAGGCGAAAGGTATCTACCCGAGTCTGCTATTAAAGCTTTATCATCTGGTGAGTATGCAGCAACTACGGCTGCCAAAAGAAAAGGAAGAGCACAAGGCAAACAGTTTGTAGCTCAGCCGAAGAGCATTAAAAAGAAAGTTAAACAATACAGGAAGGTAAAATAATGTTAGAAAAATTATTAGGTGGTTCTTTAGTAGATTCTGTAGGAAAGATAATTGATTCTGT